>ERZ869936.2575-NODE-2575-length-10524-cov-3.546471_pt1 | contig 10524 bp, 7 predicted proteins | sample MGYA00520876_ERZ869936 | MGnify/ENA primary metagenome ERZ869936 (study PRJEB32218, sample SAMN09650985) | biofilter metagenome | isolation source: enrty point of leading RO module | place: Saudi Arabia: Thuwal, RO plant located on Red Sea | collected 2016-02-17 ... | reverse complement strand
CGGCTATGCGAATCGCCAGGCGGGCGAGGCGGCGATTCGTCGTGCCGCGCGGGTTGCGAATGCGGACGGCTTCATCAGTGAACTGCCGGGCGGGTACGACTCGATCATCGGCGAGCGGGGGGTCAAGCTGAGCGGCGGGCAGCGTCAACGGCTGGCGATTGCCCGGGCGGTCCTCGCTGACCCCAAGATCCTGATCCTCGACGAGGCGACCAGCAACCTGGATTCGGAGAGCGAGCGGCTGATCCAGGAGAGCCTGCGCACGCTGATGCGCGACCGGACCTGCTTCGTGATCGCGCACCGGCTGAGCACAATTCGCGATGCTGATCTGATCGTTGTTCTGGACGAAGGCCGGATCGTCGAGCAGGGCACGCACGAGGAACTGCTGGCCGGCGGCGGCCGCTACCGCGATATGGTCCAGGCACAACTGCTGGCGACGGAAACGCTGGCGCCGGAGATGTCCGTGTGAGTCGCCGGGCAGCGTGTGCTCACTCGTGGCTGTGCGCCGCATTCTGAAAAGCGCCGCTGCGGACGTCTTCGATATACTGCTGGGCGGCGGAGATCGTCTGGGCGCGGATGTCGGCGTATTGCTTGAGAAACCTGGGTTTGAACCCGGTCAGCCCCAGCATGTCGGGCGTGACGAGCACCTGGCCGTCGCAATCCGGCCCCGCGCCGATGCCGATCGTGGGGATCGTGAGCTCGGCCGTAATCTCCTGCGCGATGCCGCGCGGGATGAGTTCCAGAACAATCGAGAATGCACCGGCCGCTTCGGCGGCTTTCGCATCGGCCAGCAACTGGTCGCGGTCCCGCTGGATGGCCGACATGCGTCCGTACTTGCGGACGGACTGCGGCCGCATGCCGATGTGCGCCATCACCGGCAGGTCCCGCTCGGCGAGAGCGGCGATCGTCTCCGCCTGATGCGCGCCGCTTTCGAGCTTCACGGCGGCCGCTCCGGTCTGTTTCAGGATGCGTCCGGCATTGCGGACCGCCTGCCGGGGGCTGAGCTGGTAGCTCATGAACGGCAGATCGACGATCACCAGCGCCCGCTTGACCGCCCGGGCGACCATTTCTCCGTGGTACAGCATGTCCCGCATCGTCACCGGCAGCGTGCTGTCGCGGCCCTGCACGACCATGCCGAGGGTGTCGCCCACGAGCAGCGCATCGACCCCCGCCTCATCCAGGATGCCGGCCCACAGGTAATCGTAGGCCGTCAGGACTGACAGCTTGCGTCCCTGGCGTTTCGCAGCGTGAAAGTCAGGAACGGTGATCCGCTTTGCTGGTGACGATCCCGCCGCACTCATAAAACGCCGTCCTCTGTCCAAGGTCCCCGGACCATCGTGGCCGATCTCTTCCGACTGATCGTAGATTCGCTCAACAATGGACCAGGGACAATGGAACCAGAGCTTACTTGGTCTGGACGGCCGTCTCCGTCGCCGTGCCGATCGTGCCGTGCGCCGTGAATTCGACCGGTTCGTCGCGCCCCTGAATCGTCAGGAAAAACGTTTCGGTCAGTTCACCCGGTTCGCTCGGCGGGGTGATCGTCAGCGGAACCACATGGACGGTCCGCGTGGAGGACTGGTCGAATCGCACCTTGTAGCAGTTGCGTTCCGATTCACACTCGAACTTCTCGATGATGAACGGCCGACGGCCGCGAACCACGACGCTCATTGTTTTCGGAACACCGGGCACAAGGTTGCCGAGTTCCAGGGTGGAGGGATTGACGACGATGTCGGCGACGACGGAACCCTCGACGGCCACGACAACCTGCGGACTGCGTTCATCGTCGGTCATCAGCACGACCTGATCGCGGATATCACCGGTCGGGGCATCCTGCGAGAGGCGCACAATCAATTCATAGCTGACTCGGCCGTTCTCGCGGTTCGTCTCTTCGAATCGGGCGTCAATCAGCGGATTGGCCGACTTGACGTCGGTGATCTTCCAGTCGTCGCGGCCGGCGTAGGCGATCTGGATCCGCTTTTCGGCTCCCTGACCGACCTCCACCGACGCGAAGTCCGCGCGGCCCGGCTCCAGCACGACGTCCGGCCGGATATAGGCTTTGATCGGAATGCGAACGGTCTTGAATGTCCGGCCGTCGAACGTGACGGTCACGTCGACGTTCGAGTTCTTCGCTCGCAGGAACTTGACGGTGTTCATCACCACTTCGATCTCGGCGACTTCACCGGTCTTCAGCGTCTCCTGGCTCGGACTTGCGGCGGTGCACCCGCAGGTGGTGCTGACGTTGGAAATGCGGATCGTTTCCTCGTACAGGTTCTTGACCTGGATCTTGTGCCGTACGTCCGCGCCGCGCGCCACCGACCCGAAGTCGTGACTGAGTTCGGAGAACATCTTCTCCGCCCAGTCGTCACCGGCGCTGGGGACCGCGTTCTGCGCGACGCCCACGCCCGACATCAGGCCGAGCGCGAACAGTCCGCTGAACAAAACTCGAATTGGGAAACCACTGGGCATGTCCAACCTCTTTTCAGGGGACCGTCACGATCACCGACTTCGGCGGTAATGTGGTCCGCAGGCCAAATCGCAATTCTGCGTGACCTCGGCCCGATTGTGACGAATTGTAAGATACCCGCGTCGAATCCGTCCAGAACTGTGTCGTCACCGGTCGATCCGTCGGTGCGACTTGTACCGAATCCCCTGCCCGACCGACGGTTGCGGCCGATCAGTGATTCGTGACGATTGCTCGCAGGAACTTTGCCCGGCAACTGCCGCCTCGTCAATCAGGGACTTTCCCGTTTGTAATCCTTACCAGCCCCACTTTTCGGGACGTGCTCGCGACACTTGTTAGCGAAAGTCTGCCGACAGTCGACGCGCCCCGAACCGGGTCGATTCGTGCGTGTCAGGCAGGTCATCTCCATTGAGGGGAGTACACCATGCACGTCGTTGTTGACGCCTCTGCCTCCGACTGGCTGACCCGGGTCTCGCCGTTGCTGCTGCGCGCCGAAGCCGAGAATAACCTGCTGCTGGGACTGGCCGCCCAGTGCGTCGAACAGCCTGTCCAGGACGGGAATGAGACGGTCTTCCTGCGAGTCATGGACGGTCAGCAACTCGCCGGAGCAGCGCTGGCCAATCCGTTCAATCTGATCCTCTCGCGCCAGTCCGCAGCCTCCCTGGTCGCGCTGGCCGCTCAACTTGCAGAATCCGGGATCTCAGCTCCCGGCGTGCTCGGCCCGGACGACGCCCCGGAGAGATTCGTCGAGATCTGGCGCGACCTCACCGGCGCCGACGCAACGTTGAGGATGCGACAGCGGATTCACGAGTGCCGTGACGTTGCGGACCTTTCCGTCGCGCCCGGGCGCTACCGACTGCCGACGGACAGCGACGTGCCGACGCTCGCCGCCTGGCGGCACGAGTTTCACATTGAAGTGAACGCAGCGGCCGTCGGGCACGATCATTTGGCGGCAGTTCGCCGACTGATGGACGACGGGCAGTTGGCGGTCTGGGAACATGGGGGCCAGGTGGTTTCGTGCGCGGCGAACGTCCGGCGGACTCCCAATGGCGCCGTGGTCGCCTTCGTCTTCACGCCTGCCGAGCAGCGCGGACGCGGGTACGCGAGGTCATGCGTGGCGGAGTTGACCCGCCGCAATCTCGCGGCTGGCGACGAGTTCTGCTGCCTGTACACCGATCTGGCGAATCCGGTGTCGAACGCGATCTACGCGCGAATCGGGTACCAGCCGGTCTGCGACTCGGCGTGGTGGCAAATCGAATCCGGGCGATCGACCTGCTGACCACTGGTGGCCGGCGCCGGCGCCACTTGCTGGAATCCTCTCCGAAACGCCGCCGCCCGCGTACCCTCTGACGGCAACTCCTGCGGCTTGACAGCCTGACGGCGGATTCCTATCGTTAATCGACTCAACCGCTTCGGACGGAGGTGTTTGCCGAACTTGAACGGTTCGGACCGGCGCAACGTCCACCGGCAGTTGAAGATTGGAGTGGGAGCACGGCCTTCGCCGCAGTTGAAGGGACGGAGCGATTTCCGTCAGGACGACTCGGTGTGCGACCGCGTGAAACGAGGTTGCTCATGTAAGCGTTGGTACAGAAACTGGCCGGTGCTCCGCGAAATTCAGCGGAAGGCGGCGTGTTTTGCGCTCCCGTCCTCCGTTGATGCGGAAGTAATTTGTCCCGGCCGTCGATACGGAAAAAGTGGGACTTCGGGCCCACTTTTTTTGTCGACTGACACTGACCAGAGCGACCTGTCGGACCATCGAGTATTCGATGCACATCCGGCGTCCCCGAGGGTGTTGCGCGACGGAACCTTCCGGATTCGCGCAGAGCCTTTGAGACTGCGGCAGGACGTCATGAACAGCGACGAAGTCCTCAGAATTGTCGACGCGATTCACCGCGACAAGGGAATCGACAAGGAAATTGTGTTCGAAGGGATCGAGCAGGCCATTCTGTCCGCCGCCAAGAAGCACTACGGCGAGGAGCGAGACGTCGTCGCCATTCTCGACCGAACGTCCGGGCAGTCGACCGTCACGCTCGATGGCGAGCAGATTCCGGAAGAGGAGATGGATCTGCTGGGGCGCATTTCGGCCCAGACCGCCAAGCAGGTGCTGATTCAGAAGGTTCGGGAGGCCGAACGCGACGCACTGTATGATGAATTCGAAGCCCAGCGGCACGACCTGGTCAACGGCACGGTGACCCGCGTCGATCACGGGGCCGCGATCGTCAACCTCGGCAAAGTCGAGGCATTGCTGCCCAAGAGCGAGCAGGTTCCGGGTGAAATGCACCGCGTCAACGAGCGCGTTCGCGCCGTCGTGCTCGAAGTTCGCAAGGTCGGCAGCCGCGTCAAAGTGATTCTCTCGCGCACCCACCCGGAGCTGGTGCGGAAGCTGTTCGAGGTCGAAATCCCCGAGGTGGCCGACCAGATCATCAAGGTGCAGTCGCTGGCGCGGGAAGCGGGCTACCGGTCGAAGGTCGCTGTTTCCTGCTTTGACAATGCGATCGACGCTGTCGGCGCCTGTGTCGGCGTCCGCGGTTCGCGCATTCGCACCATTGTGGATGAACTGGCCGGAGAGCGGATCGACATTGTCCGCTGGAACGATTCGCTGCAGGTGCTGATCCCCAACGCCCTGCAGCCGGCGGAAGTCGAAGACGTCATTCTGTGTCCGATGCTGGGGCGCGTCATCGTGCTCGTCAAAGAGGACCAGTTGTCACTCGCGATCGGCAAGAAGGGCCAGAACGTCCGGCTCGCATCCAAGTTGGTCGGGTGGGACATCGAAGTGATGACGCGTGAGGAGCTGGACGAGCAGCTCGACCGGTCGGTCGCGGCATTTTCGGTCGTCCCGCATATCTCGGAAGAGCTCGCGGAAGTGCTGGTCTCGCAAGGCTTTTTCAGTTTCGACGACCTGTCGGTGATCGAGCCGGATCAGCTTGCGGAACTCGGAGGCCTGACTGAAGAGCAATGTGACGAAATCGTCGCCTACGCCGACGTCGAAAGCGAGCGCGAGGAGCGTGAAGCCGAGATCAAGAAGGAACAGGCCCGGCTGGCTCGGATTGCAGAAGCTGCGGCTGCGGCCGAGGCGGAGGCCGCGGGCGGCGACGCCAGTGCTGCCGAAGGGGTCGCGGGGGAAGCTCAGGAATCAGGAGCTGCTGATTCCGGCGCCGCAGAAGGGGCAGCCGACGCGGAGGCACAGGAGTCTGCCGGCGAAGAAGCGGGCGGTGCAGCAGCGACTGAAGGTGAGGCTGAATCTGCGTCGGCCGACAGTGTCGACTCCGACGCAGAGGCTTCTGGTGTCGATGCCGACTCGGACAGCCCTGATGGCGATCGTGAAGAAGAATCCTCCGGGGAGAACCACGACGTCGACCTCGCGAAAGAGGTTGCCAGTGACGTGGAGTTGGCTGCACATGACGTCGTGACTCAGGAGGCCGAGGCCGTCGGAGATGAGGAGACCGTCCAATCGTCGCTGGTCGACGGAGCCGAGGTGAGCGATGCGCGTGACGATCTCGATTCGATCGGCATGGGCAGCGGCTCACCGGATGAGGGCGACGAAGGCGTCGCGGAGGGTGCGGTGACCGACGACGATCGGGACCGTGCTGCGGCCGAGCAATAACCAGTGCGTCGGTGGGCGTTGGGGAGGCTCCGGCGTCCGGCGCGGTTCGCAGACGCGGAACACAGGCTGACGAACTTATTTCTGTCCCGGATTCAGGACGAACCGCATGAACTGAGACGGAACATTCCAGGCGAGAACCGAGAGGCGTGGATTGAAGATTCGCATCTTCGCATTGGCCAAAGAACTGGACATTGACAGCAAGGACTTGATCCAGCACTGCAACGACGCAGGACTCGACGTCAAGTCTTCGCCCTTGGCCAGCATTACTCCCGAAGAGCGCGACGTGCTCATGGAGCACTTGGCGAAGGTCCGCACACCGCAGGCCGCGCCCAAGGCGGAGGATCCGTCGACGCCCGTTCGCGAAGCCGCTCCGGACCGCTCGGGGAAGGTCCGGCAGATTCGTACGCTCGGCCCCCTGGGGGGCACCATGCGCCGCCGCGGCCGCGGCGAGGATGGGGACGAGACGGGCGAGCCGACCGAAGAGACGGCCGTCGCCGAGTCGCCGGTCGAAGTCGTCGAGGAACCGGTTCCCGAAACTGTCGAAGCCGTCGCTCCTGAAGCCGCCGCAGAAGCCGAGGAAGCGCCCGTAGCCGAGGCAGCCCCTGCTGAGCCGGAAGCGGAGGTCAAGGGCGCCTCGCCCATCTCCAGAGACGACTACGTCGCCCCGACCGGAGGCAGCGGCCTGGCCGGAATTCGCGAAATGAAGCCGCGCGGATCCGTGCGCGAGCCCGAGAGCAAAGGCCGCCGCGAACGGACGAAGAAAGCTCCGTCGCTCCCCAGCGTGGCGACCCCGACGTTCAAGGCCCCCTCGGCACCGGCCAAGTCCGATACGCCCGCGCAGAAGCCGGAAGTCAGGTTGACGGCGGACCTGCTCAAGCAGTCCAGCCCGCTGGCGAGCATTCTCAAGAAGCACAAGGACGACACCAAGAAGGGCAAGGGCTCGTTCGACGACGAGGAAGCCGCCCGCAAGGGCAAGCAGCGCACTCTCGGTCTTGCGGAAGGCCGCGAAGAGCGACGCCGCAAACGGCAGCGCTCGCGCGACTCGGATGACGACGGTGACACCGGCGTCTCCACCCGCCGCTTCTCCAAGCGGTCGCGTCGCAGCGGGCCCGTGGAACTGAAGTCATCGGCCACAGTCGTGGTTCCCATTACTGTCCGCGAATTCTCGGAGGAACTGGGCCGGCCTGCACGTGACATTATCGGCATCCTGTTTCGGGCAGGAGAGGTCGTCACCATCAACGACCTGCTCGATGAAGAGACGGCCCTCGAGGTCGCATTGGAACTCGGTGTCGACCTGACCGTCGAGAAACCGCCGACGGTCGAGGAATCCCTGATGCAGCGTCTCGAAGTGAGTGACGACGACGTCGGCGCCCCGCTGGTCACCCGGCCCCCGGTCATCACCGTCCTCGGTCACGTCGATCACGGCAAGACGACGCTCGTCGACCGGATCCGCGCCAGCAACGTTGTTGCCGGCGAAGCAGGCGGCATCACCCAGCACATTGCCGCCTATCAGGTCGAACACAACGGGCACAAGCTGACGTTCGTGGATACGCCCGGCCATGCGGCCTTCGGCGAGATGCGGGCTCGCGGAGCCAACGTCACCGACATGATCGTCCTGGTGGTCGCGGCCGACGACGGCGTGATGCCGCAGACGATCGAGTGCATCAGCCACGCCAAGGCGGCAGGCGTGCCGATCGTGGTTGCGATGAACAAGACCGATCTCCCGGGCGTGGACGAGCAGAAAGTGCTCACCGGGCTCTCGCAGCACGACGTCCTGCCGGTTGAATGGGGCGGTGACACCGAGGTGGTCCGGATCTCAGCGCTGAAAGGCACCGGAGTCGATTCGCTGCTCGAAACCCTGCTGCTGACGGCCGAATTGAACGACCTGCGTTCCCCGGCGGAGATGCCGGCCGAAGGCGTGTGCCTCGAAGCCTTCCGAGATGAAGGACTCGGTCCGCTGGCCTGGTTGATCGTGCGTCGCGGCACGCTCCGGGTCGGAGACGTCATCGTCTGCGGAGGTTCGTACGGACGCGTTCGCTCAATGTACAACGACAAGGGCGAGGAATTGGAAGAGGCGGGGCCATCCACTCCCCTCAAGGTCGCCGGACTCAATGAAGTTCCCGACGCCGGCGACCATTTCTTCGCAATGGGATCGCTCGACGAAGCCAGCGCGGTGGCCGAGCATCGCCAGCATCGCGGACGCACGGAACTCCTCGTCGGACGCGGCGGTCCGCGCTCCCTGGAGGATTTCTTCGCCGATCGCGACGGCTCCGTCCAGACGCTCCCGCTGATCCTCAAGGCCGACACTCCCGGCTCCATTGAGGCCCTGCGGGGAGAACTCGAAAAGTTCGATCATCCGGAAGTCCGAATCAAGATCCTGCATGCCGTTGTGGGGGGCGTCAATGAAAGCGACGTGACCCTCGCCGCCTCCTCGGGCGCGATCATTATTGCGTTCCATGTCGTTGCCGAGGATCGCGCGCAGTCGCTGGCCGACCGGGAGGGCATTCAGATCCGGCGGTACGACATCATCTACAACCTGACTGACGACATTAAGAAGGCGCTGGAGGGACTGTTGCGACCCGAGCGGGTCGAAGTCGCGACCGGTCGCGCGATCGTGCTCCGCACGTTCCCGATCAGCCGCGTCGGCACCGTTGCCGGCTGCCGCATTCTCAACGGCGCCATCGAGCGATCGAACCGCATGCACGTGATTCGAGATCAGACGGTCTTGAACGACTACCCCATCGCCTCGCTGAAGCGGGAGAAGGAGGATGCCCGCGAGGTCCGCGAAGGGATGGAGTGCGGAATCCGGCTCGATGGATTCAACGATGTGAAAGAAGGAGACCTGTTGGAAGGCTACCGAATTGAAGAACGCAAACGAACACTCGATGAGTGACCCCCACCTGCCGCCGCGCGCGGTTAGCGCACGGTAAGCCCCCGCCCCGTTCACGCCGCCGTTTACGGACCGCCCCGCATGAGCACCCGCCGCAACGCGAAAATCGCTCAGGCCATCCGTCAGGTGGTCAGTTCGGTCGTCCTGATGGAACTCCGCGACCCGCGGATCGAGCACGTCACCGTGTTGGGGACCGAAGTGGCCGAAGACCTGCGGTCCGCCAAGGTGTACGTTTCGGTCATGGGCTCCGCCGTGGCGCAGCGACTCGCCCTGCAGGGACTCAATTCGGCACGCGGGTTTCTGCAATCCAGAATCGCTGACGAGCTGGCGCTGCGGTATACCCCGGTGCTCACGTTTGTCCTGGATCAGGGAGTTAAACGGAGCATTGAAGTATCGCGGACGCTTCGTGAAGCGACGGAGAGCCCCGATGAGGCGGACGGCGCACACGAGAATCAAGACGCGTGGCCCGATGTGGAAGGCACCAGCGTTGGTGAGCCTTCGATGACCGTGGACGAACAGGAATAATCGTCCGTCTGCCGGAACGCGGAACGGACGGCGCCGAGAACCGCCGCCCCCGGACGCCGATCAGCAAGGCCGTGACCGATTTGAAACCAGGTCTCGCAGCGAAGAGCGACCTGCCACGCTGCATGGAGTGCATGCATGTCTAACACCTCGACTCGGAGCAAGATGAAAGCCTCGGATCGCCAGGCGGTAATGCGCCGCGTTGTCTCGCAGTTGCAGAAGCGTTACGGACGGAGCATTCCCAAGTCCCAGCGCGACGTCTTGCACACTCTGCTGTTTGCCATCGTCCTGGAGAACTCGTCGCACGACGCCGCGGAATCCGCCATGGAGGGACTGCTCGCGTCGTTCCACGATCTCAACGAAATTCGGGTCAGCTCGATCGTCGAGATTGAAGCGCTCCTCGCGGGCGTGCCAAATCCGGATTGGAAGGCGCTCAGGATTCGTGAAGCTCTCCAGTACACGTTTGAAAAGTATTACAGCTTCGATCTGGAGACTCTCAAGCGCAAGACGATGGACGTCGCGGAGAAGCAGTTGGCCAAGATCGCCTACCTGACTCCGTTCGCTCGCAACTATGTGCTGCAACACAGCCTGGGATCGCATGTGATTCCCGTCGACGACGCGACTCGCGAGTTGGTTCAATGGCTGGGGCTGGCCCAGGTCGACGCCGACAACGAAGCGGCGGCGGAGGAACTCAAATCCGCGATCCGCAAGCAGGACGCGCCCCTCACGTGCCATTTGCTGCATCAACTGGTCTCCGATCGGAAATACGCCGGTACGTTTTCGATCAAGGGAGAGGAGCCGGATGGCGCCACTGCGGTCGAACGGCTCAAGCAGCACCTCGCGCATCCTCCGCGGACGGCGAAGAAGAAGACTGTCAAGAAGTCGCGCAAGCGGCCGCCGGCGAAATCGACGGCGACCAAGCGGACCCGCAAGAAGTCGTCGTCGGGCACCGTCCGCAAGAAGGTGACCAAGCCGAAGGCCGCCAAGACGCGACGTGCTCGACGGTAACGCGATGCACAGAGGCACAATCGTCGCGACCGACGAAACACC
>ERZ869936.2574-NODE-2574-length-10527-cov-4.666062_pt1 | contig 10527 bp, 7 predicted proteins | sample MGYA00520876_ERZ869936 | MGnify/ENA primary metagenome ERZ869936 (study PRJEB32218, sample SAMN09650985) | biofilter metagenome | isolation source: enrty point of leading RO module | place: Saudi Arabia: Thuwal, RO plant located on Red Sea | collected 2016-02-17 ... | reverse complement strand
GTCTCCGCCAGTCCATAGGCGATGTAGCTGTGGTCCGGCTTGGCCAGCACGTAATCCGTATCGGCATGGCCAAGATCGACGCGCGGCGCCATCTCGTGGAAATTCGTCGATTCCATGAAGCGCACCAGGCGGCCGCAGTCTTCCAGGTCGGCACGTGGCGTGCTGGCGATGTCCATGCCAAGCACCATGACGTAGGCCCCGGCCATGGCGGCTCGCCAGTTGCGGTGGCGCAAGACGGAACCGTCAACGATCGGATGGCCTTCGGAAAAGTTCAGATTATAGCGTCCCGCGGCGGTTCGCGACGCTTTCGCTAGGTCGTCGTACATTTGCGGATTTTCCGCGTCGAGGTACTGGATGGCGAACTGATCGATCACCGGGACGCCCGCGAACTCGCTGAAACTCAAACCTGGGAGCTTGTGCACGGCGATCGGATGGCCGTGCTCATCGGTGCTGCGGATTTCCGCTGCGATGCGGATCATACGCTCGGGCGAGAAGCGCTCCTGATATTCCTCGGCGGTGACCCATATGAGATGCTTGTGATGCTTGAAACGCGTGACAAGGGCGCGGATAAATCTGCGTTCGTCGTCGTCCATCCGGTCGCCGGTGTCCCAGATCCGCGCCTCATCGTCGTAGATGAAGAAGAAGATGACGATACCGTTGCGGTCCATTTCACTGAACCAGGTTTCCCATTGATCGAGAACCGCCGGGTTCAAGCCCTTGGCCGGATCGTGATCGATGAAGGGATTGTGCGTCGCCTCGCCGTCACCGCCGTGCGAGCGCACGGCCATGAGGTATATGGAATTGGCGCCGGTACCCTTCAGCTTTTCGATCAGTGCCATCTGATCGCCGTCGCGGGTGCCGTCGGCCCGCAAGTCGCCGCGGTACAAGAATCCTTCCGGATCGCCGGGACCGCACATGAAAAAAGGTCCGCCACCATGATACTTCAGCCAGGCGGGATTCTGAGTATCGCGCACGATTTGGCCGGGCAGGGGGGTGATGGGCCGCGCCGCGATCTCGGCGTATATGAAGGCCGGATCCTTGCTGGCCAGGCGCGCGATCCAGACGCCGGCGCCGGCAACCGCTAGTGCCAGGAGGCAAAGGGCTGCGAGTAGATAAAATCTCATCGCACCGTATTACTATACGAGGATACGAGGCCGTTAAAGCCAGCCTGCGTCCACATACGAGCGCGCCATTTGGCGCAACCCGTCCTCCGGTTTGATCTTGGGATCGTATCCGAGAATCCGCCTCGCCTTGCCGATATCGAACGAGCGGGCGGAATTGAACCATGCGGCCCGGCGCCGGTGCAACGGCGGTGAGACGCCGAAGGGCTTGCAGGCGAATTCGCAAATCGCGGAGGCCGCGAAGAGAAGATTGTAGGGGAGTCTAATGCGCGGCGGCGGCACGTCGAGCTCGTCGGCGATAATCCGCGTCACTTCGTTGATCGACAGGGCCCGCTCGTCGGCGATGATAAAGATCTCGCCAACGGCCTCATCCTTCTCCGCCGCAAGGATGAAGGCTTCCGAAAGATCGTCGACGTGAATGAAATGGTAAGGCACCTCGCCGCTGCCGAACATGATGAAGCGACCGCTCTTGATCAACTTGGCCAGCTTCAGGAACCGGTCTTCGAGCCTGCCGTAAATTGCCGCGGGGCGGATCACCACGACCGGCAGTTTCAGCTTTGGCCCTAGCTCCAGTGCCAGCTCCTCGCCCTTGAGCTTCGAATACTGGTAGTAGTCGTCGGGCGCGATCGGCGCGTCTTCGGCCGCCGGCGGATTCTTGACGTTGCCGTGGACGCCGATTGTCGAGCATTGAACGAATCGCTTTACCCCGGCTTGGGCCGATAATTCCATGATGTTGCGGACGCCCTCGACATTCACATCCCAATACATGCTCTGGGGGATGTTTGTCGGCCGGTAGAGAGCGGCCACGTTCTGGACGATTTCGATGCCTTCCAGTACGGGCTTCAGGCTCGCGCGATCCCGCAGGTCGCCCGGAACCAGTTCCAGGTTCTCGTGGGCAATATCGGGTCGGCCTTCCGGCTCCCAATACATCCCGCGGGTCGGAACCCCCTTGCGCGCGAGATACAGGCAAAAGTTGCGGCCGGTAAAGCCGTTTGCACCGGTGATCAAAACCTTCGGTTTCATGTGAACTCGTTCAAAGCCTGTTGCTGGAACATTGGTCGTGGGATGGCGTTGCCGCGGCGACGATCGGCTGTCCCCCCGCTAGTACCGCCGAACTCATAGCAACCATATGTAAACATTGCTTCAAGGCCGCGACAGTCATGCCGGCGGTTCGGGGCGCGGGAAGGTATTGTAGGGACACGGGGCAAGCGTGGGAAAAGCATGTCTCAGGGTTCGGTCCGCTAGGGCACGGGCGGTTGTGAGCTTCACGCCGACCACGCTCAGCAAGCCTTTCGGCCCGCCGAAAGCGGCGTGGTCCAGAATTGTGTCCCGATCCGCCGGCTGTGACCCGTCGGTGCGGCTGACCGGGAGCAATCCCGCCATGATCCTGGAGACCTGATCGCGTCGGAGGTCCAGGCCCGGCGCCGCCGCGTTCAATGCGTCCAGGAAGACTTGGGTTTGCCGTTCGTCCGGCACGGGGGAGTCCGGCCCGCCAATCCATGGCGCATAGCCGGTCCCGGCCAGCATTCGGCCGTCCCACGGCACCAGAAAGAAGGTTTGCGCGCCGGCCGCGCGTGCCTTGAGCGCGAGCGCACAGGATGCCAGGGGCGGCCGGTCAACGATCAGGTTCCAAGCCAGGATCGTATTGGGCAGGCGCTCCGCGTTGGCACCGAAGCTTTGGGCCAGGTCCTTGGCCCAGGGACCGGCGGCATTGATGACGACCGGTGCCCGGAACGGGATGTCCTCGCTGTCGCCGGCCACGCGCGCCATGACGCCGCCGGCCTTGCCGCCTTCGGCGAGCAAGGAAACCGCGGCGACACCCTCCAGAGCCGAAGCGCCGGCCGCGCAGGCCCAGTCGAGTGCTTTCGCCAGCAGGCGCGCCGGGTCCTGAATGATTGCATCGTGCCACAGCGCCGCGCCTCGAAGGTCGGTCGCCAACACGCCCGGAAAGGTTTCGCGGGTTGCCGAGGGACTCAAGATGCGGCTTCTGGGAAGGCCGCCGGCGGCCCGCGCACCTCTCAACGCGGACCCGACTAAGAGCCGGTCGAGGAAAAAGGCGGCCCGAAAGGCCAAAGGCCGCCGCGCGCCTTCGCCGTACAAGGGCATGAGGCAGGCCAAAGGCCGCACCAAATCCGGAAACGTTTCCAGGAACCAAGCACGCTCCGCGACCGACTCGCGGTGGCGCGCCAAATCGAGACTCTGCAGGTAACGCAATCCGCCATGGACGATGCGCAGGCTGTTGGCGCTGGTCGCCGCGCCAAGGCGTCCACGCTCGAGCAGCAGCGGCTTCAAATTTCGGCGCGTGGCCTCCAGTGCGATCATGACGCCCAAGACACCGCCGCCGATGACGATCAAATCGTAGTCCCGATTCGAAAGTGTCCGCATTTCGCTTGTCGTCATGGTGCGGATACTTGTCCAATCGGCCAGGACGCGATCTTGCGCAACAGGGCGGGCATTCGGGGGATCAATGCCGTTGCTTGGGGCGGCGACCTTGCGCTAAGTGGTAGCGAGCCTTCGTTCACGGGAATTTAATCACCGTGGTTACTCATAGAAGCCCGATCCGTCAATATCCTAACCTTGCCGGCCGACCCGCGCATGGGTCGCGCAAGTCCTCATCGCGAACGCTCGCGTCGCACTGATTCCAGGCCCAGAACGATGTTGTTTCACGACACAGTCACGCCCGACCGCGAGACGGCGAGCCTGGCATACGCCCAGAGATTCGCGGGGCCGACAGGTCAATATCTGCTTCAGGTGCAGGCGGATTACGCTCGAAGACTGTTGACGCCCTACCGAGGCCGCATCGCGCGTGCGCTCGATGTCGGTGGCGGTCACGGCCAGTTGACGCCACTGCTGCTCAATTTCAGCGAAGAGTTATGGGTGCATGGCAGCGACGAAACCTGCTTCCAGCAGGCGTTTCGCGGGCATGACGCCGAGGCCGGCCGCCTGAACAAGATAACGTCGAGCCTTCTGCACTTGCCGTTTCCGGATCGCTCCTTCGATCTCGTTACGGGCGTTCGCTTGCTTGCCCATGTTGAACGATGGGAGGAATTGCTTGCCGAGATGATGCGGGTTTCCAACGGGCTCGTGCTGATCGACTTCGCACCGTGGAACAGCATGAATTTCTTCGAGCCGGCCCTATTCCAACTCAAGCGCTGGGCGGAAGGCAATACGCGCCCGTTCTTTTGTCATTGGCCTCATCGTGTCAGGGCCGTGTTCAGGGGCGGCGGCTTTACCCGGCAAGTCGTGGCGAAGCAATTCGCCGTGCCCATGGTGGTGCATCGCACTCTGCGTCGGCCGGCTGTGTCTCGCGGTGTAGAGGGCGCGTTGCGTGGCATTGCAATGACCCGCGCGCTTGGTTCGCCGGCTTTGATGCTGGCCGTCAGGCCTGAATATCTGAAGGCCGCGCCGTGATCGGCACCGAGGTTCTGGGTCAGCGTGTGATCCTGGTCGCGCCGCAGCCCTTCTTTCACGCCGCGGGGACGCCGCTCAACATTCGTGCTATCTGCCGCGCACTGACCGATGGCGGATATCGGGTCCATCTTCTGACCTTGCCGATGGGCAACGATGTTCCGATGGCCGGTTTGTCCTATCACCGCACGCTTCACGTGCCATTCATTCGCCGCGTCCCGGTCGGGTTTTCGCTTGCGAAGATGACCTACAACGCGATCCTGTTCTTTCATCTCATCGCGCTGCTCGTGCGCCTGCGTCCGATTGCGGTTCACGCGTTCGAGGAAGCGGCGTTCTATGCCTGCCCGATCGCGCGCGCGTTCGGTGTCGCCGGCGTCATGGATCTCGACTCCGACATGGCGGCGCAGTTGCGCGGCCTGGAAACTCCACTGGCGAAATGCCTTGCCCGCGCTGTGGAGCCGGTCCAGCGGTTTGCCTTGCGGCGATCTTCCTGCGCCGTGACGGTGGCGGTCCATCTCTCGGATCTGGTGCGCCGGCTCAGCCCGGATACCCCGGTCGCGGAAATCCGCGACATTCCGCCGGATGAAACCCTACGCGCACCCGACAGCGCGGCTATGGAGGCCCTGCGCGCGGCCCATGCGCTCGGGCCCGGCCCGCTCGCGATCTACACCGGCAACTTCGATGTCCGCCAAGGCGTGGAGACGCTGGTGCGGGCCGCGCCAGCCGTCATGGCCAAACAGCCGGATGCAAGGTTTGTTCTTGTCGGCGGGGAAAGCCACGAGATCGCACGGCTCAAGGCACTGGCTGCCGAACTCGGTGTCGGCCAGTCGGTTTATTTTGCCGGTAAACAACCGAGCGGGACCATGCCGGAATGGATGGGGCTCGCCGATGTCTTGGTCTCGCCGCGCTTGGAGCCTTTGGTTACGCCCTTGAAGATTTACGCTTACATGGCCAGCGGACGCCCGGTCGTCGCGACCGACCTGCCGACTCATACGCAGGTCCTGGACGAGGACTCCGCCATCCTCGTGAGCCCCGATCCGGCAGGCTTGGCGTCGGGCATCGCCCGAGCGCTCAGCAACCCTGAACAGGCGGCCACACTCGGCGCACGTGCACGCGAAATCGCGCTTGAGCAGCACAGCTACACGGCGTTTCGCGACAAGCTGCTGAACCTGTACGGGCAGATTAGCCGCGAGCCATAGCGCCGCCAATCGTGACCGCTAGATTTCGGCAATCTAATCTTGCCATAGAAGATTCGAATCTTCCGAATGCATTTGGTATACTGTTAGACGAAATATATTAACTATAAAAATATGTAACAATTCTGGTCGGTTACATAAATCAAGCTTGAGGGGTTCCAGACCGATAGCCTGGAGTTCGGTTTAGCGATTGTGTTTCCGGCTGGTTCCTCGCATCGGGAGGACAAGCTGATGGCCGATAGAAGATTAGCCTTCGCCAACGCGGCATTGAGGGCGAAAAAGGCTCCCGACAAGCCGTTTGTCGCGCTGCTTCGCCTGATCCGGCTCTGCCTGCCCGGCGACTATATCAAGACATTCGTCTACCTGAATTTCCTGCTCGCGCCGCGGAAGTTCGTACGCAAGGCAGTCAATGGCTTCTACAGGATGGACCACATCTACGACGTGCTGAAGGAATTCCGGCAGCACTATGAGGGGCCGTTCTCGATCCTGGAATTCGGCACCGCGCGCGGATACTCGTTTTCCAAAATGCTTTACGCGACCCGGTACCTCGGCATGGAGGATTCGGTGACCGTGCATGCGTTCGATACTTTTGAGGGCCTGCCCGAAAGCGAACTCGATGCGGACATGGGGCTTATGGCCAATGACTATGCACAGGGCGCGTACCGCGGGAACTATGAGGAGCTGACGCGCTATTGCAAGGCGCGCGGGTTCAAGAATTTTAAACTGCACAAAGGCCGTTTCAACGACACGCTGGTCAAAGAAACGGTCGATCAGTTTCGCGAAAGCCAACCCATCTTAATTTGGGTCGACTGCGATTACTACAGCTCGAGCGCGACTCTGTTTGAGCGGTTGTTGCAGGTGATTCCGACCGGATGCGTGCTGTACTTCGATGAGTACGACTTCAATTTCGGGTCGCGATTTACCGGCGAAGCGCGGCTCGTCGACGAGGTGAACCGCGGTAAATTCGGGGACAACATCGAATTGGTACTGGATCCGAACCTATCCTGGGATTCCAAGCGGATTTACCGGTTTATCCGATTCGGCGCGGACGGCCCGCGGTATCGGTCGCGCGTGCGTGTCACCAAGACGCCGCCGGCGCGGCCGATAGACGACGGTTCACCGTTTCCGTAGCGGCACTACAGCGCCATCTTGACTTGGTGGCGCAGGAACCGGGCCGCGGTTTCAAGGGACCCGTAGAGGCGCGGCTGCACGTTCATTTTGCGTAGAGAGGTACGGATTGATTCCGCCGGCCGGGCTTCGTCGATTTCCATGTCGATCATGAACCCGAAGGCGCCGCACCGCGCTTCTTCCGAAGCGAAGGGCAGGGGGTCGGTGCCGGGTAGGTTCCAGATCCGGCGCGCGGCGGCGTTGCCGAAGATGCGCGGGGTTGGGTAGAGCCATGGACGGCCGCTGTTGTCGCCCAGGAACAACCGGCCCGCGCCAGCCTGTTCGAGCGCGGCCTCGACGATCCGGCCCCGGCGCGACCACCACTTGCCGAATCCCCAGGGCAGGGCCGCGACCGCCGGGCTGTTCAGCACCGCGTTCAAGGCTTCGCCGAAGGGCAAGCCGGTGGGAAATTCGAGATCGCAGGCGAGCGCCGAGATTTCCAGCTTCTCGCGGGTCTCGACCTGACGGCCGGCCAGGATCAGCAGGGTTTCGCCGTCAGGGCGCCGGGCCAGCAGCGATTCCGCCTCGCCGGTGCGCTGAAAGTGCCAGGGCGCGGCGCTGGGCGGCCGATCGCCGTCCGCCTCGGCGCGAAATTCGCGAAACACGTGGTGGACCGGCCGTTCCGTCATCATCAGGCAGCCGGCGATATCCGAACGCGGTGCCAGGCCCAGGTCTGCGGCCGCGCGCCGGAAATTCGCCGCTGCGCCATCCAGAAACCGGGTCCGGTCGAATGCCTCGTAAACATGCACGTGGCCGTCGACCAGCAATGGGACCCTATCCCCCGTCATGCGCGATTCCCGAATGCCGTGCCGGAAAGCCGATGCGCCTTGCGCGCGCCCGGCAGCTTGCTAGGTTTCGGTAAATATTGACGAAACATGATCCGATCTGGACGGCGCATCCACCCCTGCGGACTTTATCATGCCGAACACGCTGGCACACATGGGGATCCAGGCCCTAGCGACGCGCGGCATCCTGGGCGCCGCCGGCCGCACGCCTTTCGGCTGGACCGATCTCAACTGGGTCTACCTCGGCTGCCTGATTCCGGATCTTCCCTGGATTCTGCAGCGGGCGCTCAAGGCCGCACCCGTCGCGCTCTCGCCGATTGACCTCAGGCTCTACTCTGTCGTGCAGTCCAGCCTGGCGCTGTCGCTGGTCCTCTGCGCCGCGCTGGCCTGCGTCGCCCGGCGCCCCGGGCGGGTGTTCGCGATCCTGGCCCTGGGTTCGCTGTTTCACCTTCTGCTCGATCCCCTGCAGACCAAGTGGGCCAACGGCGTGCATCTGTTTGCGCCGTTTTCCTGGGAGCTGCTCAACTTCGGTCTGTTCTGGCCCGAGGACTGGCCGACCCTGGCGCTCACGGCCCTGGGACTGGCCAGTTTCGCCTATGCCTGGCTGCGGGTACCGCCGGCGCCGCTCGATCTCGCCTGGCCCAAGGGCCGCGCGCTGGCGCTCGGCGCGCTGTGCCTGGCGGTATACCTCGCCGCGCCGCCATTGCTGTTCGACGGGCCCATGGCGGCCGACAATCACAGCCTGCGCAGTTTGCGCGATGCGGATTCGCGAGTCGGCCGCGCCGTCGCTTTCGACCGCGTGGCCTTCGACGGCAGCGCGATCACGACCCTCACCGGCGAACGGCTAGTGCTGCTTGGCCCCGATCTGGGTCCGCCCGGCACACTATCCGTGCAGGGCGTTTTCGAGACGCGCGACCGCGTGCGGCTGACCGCCGTGCACCGGCACTGGCCCTTGGTGCGCGATGTCTTTTCCTACGTCGCGCTTGTGCTGATTCTTCTGGCCTGGGGCCGCTCGGCCCGCATGAGCCTGCGCGCGCGACCCTAAGCCTTCTTCGGCCCGCCGTTCGATTGGCCGTTTGCGCTTGGCGTGCCGGCGCGCTCTTCCAGCAGCTTGGCGCGGGCGCGTTCGATATCGCGTTCGCGCAAATCGTCCTCGGTCGTGCGCGGCACCGGGCGCGGCTTGCCGGCGAAGGGATTGTCCTTGGATTCGAACTGCGCGACCACGCGGCAGTCTTCGCACATCATGATCCGCTCGATCTGATCGCCGCTGGCGAACATGCTGTGCTTGCCGGCCAGTTGCTCGGCGATGCGTTCGATCGTCGCTTCGACGCCGAAAGGCTTGCCACAGCGGATGCAGTGAAACGGCTGCTGCTCGTTCTTGGTCACGGTGTCGCGCGCCGCGTCGGTGAAGTTGAAACGCGGCGCCAGAGTGATGACCGATTCCGGGCAGGTGACGCGGCACAGGCCGCATTGCACGCAGGCATCTTCCTTGAAGCCGAGCCAGGGCCGCTCCGGGTCGTCGATCAGCGCGCCGGTCGGGCAGGCGCCAACGCAGGCCAGGCAAAGGGTGCAGCCCTTGGCGTCGATTTCGACCGCGCCGAAGGGCGCGCCGGCAGGCAGGGGCAAGAGGTCCGGCTGTTGCGGCGCGTACGCGTGCAGGTGCGACAGCGCCAGGATCGTGCGCGTGCGCTTGCCGCCTATGGGCAGGAAGCTGCCGGGCTCCGCCGCCTTGCGTTTATCCAGGCCGTAAAGCTTCGCCTCGACCGCTTCCGGATCAGCCTCGTCGAGGATGTGAACCCGGCCGCCGCCGTGGCCGAGGCCGTCCATGACCGTCTCCGCCAAGCCGATCTGTCCGGCCAGGCCGGTCAACTCGTCGCGCTTCTTGGGATCGATCAGGAAGCAAATCTGCGCCGCGCCGTAGGCGAGCGCCGCCGACATGAAATCGAAGCCGACCTGGGTCGCCTCGTTGAGCGCGAAGGGAATCACCCGCGCCGGCAGGCCGCGCCCGGTGCGCGCCATGAGCGCGATCATGTCCTCGCCGTAGCGCGTGTCGTGGACCAGAAGCACGGGAGACGTGCCGCCGGCCTTGTGATAGGCGCTGAGCAGTATGCGCAGCCGCTCGAAAACCGCATCGGTGCGGGGGTACTGATAGGTCGCGGCGCCGGTCGGGCAGACGCTGGCGCAGGCGCCGCAGCCGGCGCAGACATGCGGATCGATCTCCACGGTGTCGCCGGCCGAGCGAATGGCCGAGGCCGGGCAGACATCCAGGCAGCGCGTGCAGCCGGTCTTGCGGCTGCGCGAATGCGCGCACAGGTTGGCGTCGAAGCGCACGTAAAGCGGCTTCTCGAACTCGCCGACCAAGTCGGTCAACTGGAACAGCGCCTTTTGCACCGCGACCGGGTCGTCGGCGTCGACGTACAGATAGCCGTCGCGCTTTTCGTGCGCCGGGAACAAGGGTGCGCGCCCGGACAGATCGAGGATCAGGTCGCATTCCGAAAAGGCGTTGTTGCGCGGCGCCGCGAAGGCCAGCGTACCGCGCGCCGAGGGCGAGGCCGGCGCGTAGCCGTCGACCGTGACGCCGAAGGCGCCGAGGTGGCCCTTGGCCTGCTTGATGGTGCCTTGGAAGATCGGCACGTCCATGACGCGCGGCGGCACGATCTCGCCGGGCCGGCTCAAGAGCACGGTGACATCCAGGCGTGAGGCGAGCTGCCGTGCCGCCTCGATCGCGCGCTCGTCGGTGCCATAGACCAGGCAGACGCCGTCGGATTTGAGGGTGATACTTGGGCTCGGTTCGACATCGAGGGCCGCCTCGGCCAGAAGGGCGGCGATCTTCGGCGTCGCGGACGCGGC
>ERZ869936.2573-NODE-2573-length-10530-cov-4.696038_pt1 | contig 10530 bp, 13 predicted proteins | sample MGYA00520876_ERZ869936 | MGnify/ENA primary metagenome ERZ869936 (study PRJEB32218, sample SAMN09650985) | biofilter metagenome | isolation source: enrty point of leading RO module | place: Saudi Arabia: Thuwal, RO plant located on Red Sea | collected 2016-02-17 ... | reverse complement strand
TGGGTTTGCCCCGCGGCACTACCTGTGCCGTTCGGTGATGTTCGCGCTACCTGAGGGTGCGCGAGCGGATGAAACCGGCGAGCCCAAGGAGGTCAGTATCGAAGATCGTGGGGGCCGCTTGGCTCTCGCGGAAGCATAAACCGGCCACACAGGAGCGAACCTAGATGGCAGACGAACCGGGCAGCGAGCCCACCACAACGACCGAACCAACGAGCGACCCTAAACCGGCCGATGCGCCGAAGGAGCCGTTCAAGTCGCTGAGTTTCGAGACGGAAGAGGATTACCGGAGCTTCATCAAGCTCAAGGCCAGACCTCTCGTTGATCGCGCGGTGCGTGATGCCACCACGAAGCCCAGCAAGAAGAAAGACGACCCCGACGACACCGAGGACGCCGAAGCGGCGGCCCTCAAGGCTGATCTGGCCGCGATCAAAGCGCGGGCACAGATCGACCGGCAGTTGTACCCGATGCTCGCCGAGGCTGGATGCAAGGACTTCGAGGTTGCGCTGGAAAAGATCCAGACCACCGAAGACGCCGACGCCTCCGACCTCAAGGCGGCGGTTGCGGCCCTGCAAGAGTCGAAGCCGTACCTGTTCGGCGGGGACAAGCGAACGACCACCACCGCTCCCAAGGGCGGGGGCAATCCGGCCCCCGAACCGCTGGACGATGGGGACTTCACGCCCGAAGGGCTCGCCCGCAAGGCCGAGGCTATGGGAGGGCGCGGCTCTGCTCAGTGGCGCAAGTACGTCACCGAGAACGCCTCCAAGATCCCCGGCATGAATGCACCCGAAGTCCGGCATCTCCTTGGCAAGGGCGGGTAAGACGAAAGGCAAACGATAACCAATGGCAGCTGCTACTGGTTTGACCAGTGCTGGTGCTCTCTACAGCGCCGGACTGGCCAAGGAAGCAATTGATCCGGTCATCTCGATGGCCGCGATCTCGAACGAACGACTGTTCCCGATCCTCTCCAGCTTCGGGGATCTTGTCACCCCCGAACCCGGCGAGACCACGTATGTGTCGCGCTATCCCGAGTTGACGGACAACACGCTGTACGCGCGAAGTGCAGCGGACTCGGAGACCACGAACGAGAAGGGTAACGAGACCACCCCAGCGGCAATCTCCGAGACCCGGCGGCAGTTCGCTGAGGAGTGGAGCGCGCCCAAGAACTTCCTGTCCTCGGAGTACGACTGGGAGCACCTCACCCAGGCCGGCAAGCAGTCCCTGCTCATGGCGTACTTCACCCAGGCTGGGAAGCACCTGGGTAAGCGGCGCGACAACCTCGTGGTGAGCAACACCAAGCCGAGCGACCTGCCCAGCGCGAACGTGCTCAACGGCGGCGCGGTGGGCGACATCACCCTGGACCTCATTTATGAGGGCCTGGAGCTTGCTATGTCGCTGAACCAGGACGGCCCGTACTACTGGCTGTTCCCGACCCAGCAGTTCTCGATTCTCGCCAACAAGGACTTCGGGCTCACGAAGTACAGCGACTCCGGGATGCCCGGTCTCCTGTCTAGTGACATGACGTTCAAGGTTGGGAACCTGACCATCGTCACCCACAACCGCGCGTACACCGATGGATCGACCTTCCGGTCGTCCATTCTTATCGGTCCCGGTGCGCTCCGTGCGGTGAAGATGAGCGAGACCTCCCGCGAGTGGCAGACCGAAGGCGGGCGCAACCTGTTCGCCGGTGCCGACGCCAAGATCAAGGCCGTACTGGCCCAGGATCGCGTTGTCACCATGAAGCACCCCATGAGCTAACCGGCTCGGAAGGAATCTGACATGGCAGAAGCAAAAGAAAGCAAGGCCAAGGCGGAACCGTTCGACGGGAAGCCTAAAGGCCAGCGGGTTGGGCCGACCCCGAAGCTCGTGGTTCGGTACTCGCCCGACAACGGCGAACGGCGCGAAGTGCTCCCGGACTCCTACGAGGGAGTTCACTGGGACGAGGCGCGGCGCTCCAAGTTCAAGAAGGGAGACGAGAAGTAGCATGCTGAAGTTCAGCACGTTTCTGGTTGCCCTGGTGATGCTCCTGGCATCGCCGGTGCAGGCGGGACAATCCACGGTGACGACCAACAAGATCGGAAAGGCCGCTCAGGTGGTCGTCTTGACCTCCTCGATTGCCACCAGCGGGCTTGATACCTGCCGGGTGGCCGTGGCCGACGCGGAGTACATCTTCTCCGGTGTGTTCGCGGCTGCGGACACGACTGCGGCGGACCTGTACTACCTGCTGCCGGTGGCGTTCGCGTTCGAGGGACAGACCAGCTCCGCGGGCGGTGCTGCGTCTACGGACTCGTTCCAGGTCGCAATTGACGTCAGCTATGACGGCGACAACTGGACGCAGGTAGCGGCTCTCGCTCCGGCGTCTACAGGGATGACCAACGCGGCCCCGAACTACGAGACCACGCTCAAGTTCCACAGTAACCAGGCGAAAGGACTCAAGACCAAGCCCGTGTGGGCGCGTTTGCGGTCTAAGAACCTGGGGGCGGGGACGGGCAAGGGCCGCATCGTGTTCACCTACCCGATCGAATAAATAGAACACCATCATGGCACTCTGCACCTCAGCCGATGTCACTGACCGCCTGGGTACGAGGTACGACGGCAACACCGCCCTCACGGCGGCGCACGTCACGGAGTACGTCGCTCGCGCAGGCGCATGGTTCCAGGGGTTCCCTGGGATCGGTGGCACCTTCACGCCGTTCAACCAGACAGGCGACACTCCCGCGACTCCCGGATTCATTCGGGAGATCGTAGCTACCAAAGCGTGGGGGTGGTGCCTGATTCAACTGGCCGGACGATCCGGGGGGACACAGGATGCAGAGGCGGGCGAGGAGCTCCTCGCCCGGGCTGATGCTATGGCTGCAACCCTCGTGGACAACCCGCACGCGGCACTACCCCGCGAGCAGGTGTCATCGGAAACACTAACCTTCGGCACGGCGGCCCAGCCGTGGAGCCTGCCGGAGAACTGGGCCTATGTCGGGCGGGGCTCTGCCTCGCCCGTCACGGCCACGGTGGGTGGCGTCAAGCTCCCACCGAACATCTTACGCGACTCCGTGCGCATCCTGTCCACGTCTACCAGTTCGGACTCTGGCGTGACCGGGGCGCAGCTTGCCGAGATGCCTAGGGGCTCCCTGTGGGATGTCGTGTGGAGCGAGCGCCGCGCAGCGTGGATATTCAAGGCGCGAGCCTCGGAGCTCTACGGGTCCGGGGCCGGCATCAATCTCGGGTACGAGTGGACGTACATACGCCGCACAGGCGAAACCATACGAACCGCCTCTGGGTTCAGTCATGAGTACGCCTGATGATTAAGTTCCGCGTAGATACGGCGTCATGGGAAAGCACCCGGCGAAGCCTGGAGGACAAGGCCAAGGCACTGGAGAATCTGCCCGCGAACCCCGGCAAGAACCCGCTAGCCCTTACGCTGCTGACGTACCGGAACGCGCTACGCAAGGAGCGCCGCCCCACGGTGAGCAGCTCGGGCGCTGTGGCGGGCGAGAAGTGGGCGGGGTATCCCTCGGCCTACGTCTCCCACATCCGCAAGAACGGCACCCGCGTTCCGGTGTGGCCGTTCCCGCGTGCGAAGGGCAAGGGCAAGACCCTGGGGCGCAAGAAGTCCAGCGCGGTGGCGTCCGGTGCGGGCTCGCGCTACAAGCCGAGCGACCGGCAAATGGGTGACCGCGCGGGCGGGTTCTGGTCCGACTGGATCACGCAGAAGCCGCAGATCACCGGCACCGGCAACCGGACGGCGCGCATCAGTAGCCCGTTCAAGTATTCCGCGGCGATCACGAAACGCCGCCCGGTGTGGGGCCGCGTGACGGAGCGGCTCGCCCGGCGTGCGCTGCGGTCGCACATGCTCGCCTACTACCGCAAGGTGCTGCACACCCCGAACGGACGGGGGGCGCGGTGAGCCAGTACACATGGAAAGCCGATACGCAGAGCTTCGCCGCGGACGTCGCGGTGAGCCTCAAGGCGTATCTCGTGGACACCACGAACCCAAACTCAGCCCTTGCGGACCTGGCTACCTATGTTGAGGGCGAGGTAGCCACCTGGCGCACCGACGACCCATCAACCAACCCGCCCGACCTGGGTGAGGGCATGTTCCCGGTCGTGACCGTGTGGTGCGGCGAAGCCGAGACGGACTTCGCCGGTCCCGGCTCCTACGGCGGGCGCTTCTCCGTTGTGTTGCGCGTGCACGAGGTCAACAACGACGGGATCGTGGGGATGCGCCGGGCGCGGAACATCGCGTTCTGCATCGCCTCGATGGTGCAACAGACGATGGACGACGACAGTGAAAGCGACTGGGCGTGTTGGTACGCCGAGGGGCGCGGAGAACCGCCCCATGCATCGGTCAGCCTCACCGAGTACGACCGGACAGATCCGAACTCAAACCGCGTGACCTATGAGGTCCGCATCACCTTCTTCCACACAGACCCCTAGGAGGGGATGACCAGATGCCGATTAGCAATCTCAAGGGCCACAGGCACAGCTTCTCGACGAGTTCGACGCTGCAAGACAGCACGACCGCCGAGTCGATGGTGTTCTCCTGGCCGCTCCTGTCGCCGCACGGCGCATCCCGCGTGATGACGGAGTTCTACGACGACATCGGGGAGGCCAACGACACTAACACCTGGTCAACCCAGAACCCCAAGCAACCCGCCCGGCGCGAGTGGACCAAGAGCCCCAGCTTTGTGCCGTTCGCGGAAGCAATCGCGTACTACACCCTTGCCGCGTGCGGGAGTGGGACCAGCGTGAGTTCGTCCCAGATCGGGGCTACTGGGATCTACCTACACACCCCAACCGTCCTGCGCACCTCACTGACCAAGGTCATCGCCTTTACCGCACAGGAGGACGAAATCGGCGGCACGGCAAACACGCTGAACCAGATCGTCCATAATGTGATGGTGGAGAGCGTGACCATCGCGGGCACGCGGGGCAATCCCCTCACCGTCACAGCCAATCTGCGCGGCGGCGGCAAGGTGGCTACCGCTGGCGGGGACGCGGGAACCAGCGCCCCGGCGCGATCCAAGGTACTTCGGCACAATCACTGCGCCCTCTTCTACAACCCCACGGCGGGCTACAACTCCACCAACGCCACGGCGGGTTTCGAGGCGTCGGCCCCAGCCACGGGAAGCAGCGCGCTCACCGCGTCCGGGCTGGTGGACCTGTCGTCCTACATGGCGGGCTTCTCCATCACCTTCGACAACCCTGTGGACGCTGGCCGGTCGTACAACGCGGGCTCCTCCGACTCGGACGGGGCCGCGATCATCGGTTCCAACGGTGACTACATCGAGGGTGGGCCGCAGTCAATCACGCTGGAAGTCACCTTCGACCACGAGGACACCACGGAAGCCCTCGCCATCCTCGCCGCTCAGACGGCGGGCACCCAGTGCGGGCTTGAGCTTTGGGCTCTGCATCCTGTGGACCAGGGCTCCGGCGCCAGCGCGTACACCGGGTTCAAGTTCACCCTGCCCGCTGCTGCGGCTCTCGCGTCGGATCAATCGGACGTATCCGATGATGTCGGAACCAAGAGCATCACCCACCGCTTCAAGGCTGAGTACACGACCAGCGGGTCACTAAACAGCATCGCCAAGATCCTTACCGCGAGCAAAATCTCGCAGACGTTGTGGGGCTAGGCGCATGAGCAAGAGCAAGCATCCAGACGGGCCGGTAGAGGCTGGCGGCACCATCGTTGGATGGTGCGAGGGCGGCGTGTTCACCGCGTGGAGCGGGTACGTGCCGGAAGTTCACGACCGATACCTTGAGGCGCTCGGCCTCAAGGGGGAGAGCAAGAAACGTGGAAGCAAGCGCAACGGTAAGCAAGACGATCCATGGCCAGACGCTGACGTTCAAGAGGCCGACTAGCTTCGCGCAGATCGCCAAGGTACGAGCGCGCTTCGAGTTCCTGAAAGGCAACTGGCACGCCTCCGAGATGTGGAAGCGGATTACCGATGTCCTCGACAACGACGCGCGGTACAGGGCCAAAGTGGAGGCCGCTGAGGACATTGACGAGGACTTGCAAGCCGAGTACGCGGAGATCATGGAGCAGTTCCGGCAGGTCGGGCGCGTGTCCGAGGCCGAGTACCAGATGCACCAGGAGTTCCGGGTGTGCGGCTTCGATGACGTAGCCGCGTGCCTTGAGGACCAGGCGAAGCGGTACCTGCTGTTCAGCGAGGACTCGTACCAGGCCATGATGGAGTTGCGCTATGAGCTATTCGGTCTTGGGCGAGCTGGAGCGGATGAGGAAGCATCAGAAGTGGGTGGAGCTTCGGGTGAAGGCGCTTCGGTCGAGAGCGTCGGACACCCAAGCGGAAGCGGACAACCCGCCACAGTATAAGGACTGCAAGCTATGCCCCTACAGAGCGTCGTGCAACACCCCGGAGGAGCGGCAGGAGATGTGCGCGGATTGTCCGTGGGCGGACCTGCCCGCAAGCCCGCCCGAGCGGTTCCTCTGGGTGTGGGAGTTGGCGCGTTTGCCGGCTGAGTGTGTGGACGCCAGGGAGTTGCGGTACGACGATGCGCGGGATCTGTGGAGCCTGCGGAGGGAGTTGAACCCCCTTGGCTGATGAAAAGATCAAGATAGAAGCCAGCCTAAACGACAAGGCTAGCGCTGGCTTCCGCAAGATGGCATCTAACATCGACAAAGACACTCAGAAGATGGCCAAGAGCTTTGCTATCGGCCAACTGGGCCTTGACGGGCTTCAGCAGTCCATGCGGACCCTCATCACCATAGGCACCCAAAGCATCCAGAACTCGCTGAAGCATGAGGAGGTCATGCGGAAGCTAGAGGTCACCACAGGCCGCACTGCCAAAGGACTTGACCAGTGGGCCGAGGCCATGCAGCGGTCGACGGGTGTGTCCTCTGACATGATCCTTGAGCAAGCGCGCATCACCCTGGGGATGGGTAAGTCGGAGGCATTTACGAAGCGAGCCCTGGAGGCGTCGATTGATTACGCCGCATTCATGGGGCGCGACTTTGTAGAGGTCCATAAGCAAGCGACACAAAGCCTCAGTGGAACAGCTAGAGAAATCGGATACATGATCCCGGAGCTAAAAACCGCCCGGCCTGAGGCGCTGCGCGCCGGGGAGGCATTCGATGCGATGGCGGGCCTCTCGGGTGGCATGGCTAGCTCGTCTACACAATCGCGAGAGGGCAAACTTCGTGTATTCAAGGAGTCAATCGAGGATGTGAAACAATCCTGGGGCGACCTGGCGTTGGTGGTGGCTGGAGGAAACAAGAGTATTGATGATGGCATCACCATGCTGGACACATACACGAGCCACATGGTGTTGCTCAAGGAAACGATCGGCGAGCTACCAAACCCCTTAGAGTTGACCATGAAGATGTTCGGGTTGGATGAGGTTGAGGAGAAACTTCAGAACGTCGAACGAATCATAAATGCCATGCGCGGCCTGAAAATCGGCGGCGCAGCCCTGTTTGATGACGACAGCAACAACCCAAACCGGGATGCGGCCCGCCTGAACGAGCGGCGTCGGCGCAACGCATCCGATATATATGAGCCGGGCGGGTACTACAACCCTCCCGACGCCGCCATGGGCGCCTACAAGGCTGAATTGGAGCGACGCAAGGAGGCCGAAAAGGCAGCCGCCGACGCTACGGAGCAATATGCCAAGGGCGTGCGCGGGCTTGCGGCGAGCTTCGAGGCCATGCGGGCGTTCGACTTCGGTGTGGGGTTTGGCCCCAACTTCAAGCAGCGGCCGAACCCAGGCTTTGACTACAAGAATCCGAACCGGGTGCGCGACGCAGAGTATGAGGCCTATCTCAAGGAAACGGGTCAATGGGTGGATGACTACCAGACCATGATGGATGACGCTATGGCGGGGACGACGGCGTCCGCGTTTGACTGGGCGTCCAGCTTCTCCAACGCGATCAACAGCGGCTTGCAGTCGTCGCTCCAAGGGACGAACCAGTGGGGCAATATGTTCACAAGCCTCATGAACTCGTTCATGTCTAACGCGCTCAACAAAGCTATGGCGCCGGGTGGTGCTCTGGCCGGACTTGGCGGGCTGGGCTCGTTCGGGCTTGGTGCGGCGTTCTCCATTGTTGGGGCTGGGGTGAACCTCCTCGGGCGGGAGCCCAAGTACGCCACCACGAACCGCCAGTGGCGCGAGGATGCGCGGATGCCGGGGTTTAGGCGCGAAATGGACCGCTACGAAAGCCGTCGCCGCGGGAGGTCATCGTAGTGGGTTGGAAGATCATGCCCGTCCATTGTGTTGCCCACCTGGCCCCCACCCTGTCAACGGGCACGGTGGAGACGGGGTACAGCAAGCACGCCGTGTCCACGTTGGACTTGACGCACATGATCCGCACGGATGCGACGTGCAAGTGGTGGTGGGACCGGGGCGCGTCGGCAACCCTGCTGGAAGTCAATGCCGCCGTGATCGTGGCGCACAACCTCAACAGCCGGGGCGGAACCCTGGAGATCTTTGCCGGGGCCGGGAGCAACCCAACCAGCAGCATCGGAAGCATTACCCCGAGCGCGACCGAGGATCAGAACGTGATGTTCACCATCACAGGATCCACGGCGCGCTACCTTGCCGCAACTGTCACTCATAGCTCGTCTCCGCTGTTCTTCGGCTGCGTATCCATTGGCCGGTACTTTGACCTCGGGAACAACCTCCACGGATTGCAGCGCGGCATGGGGATCACCCCCACCGGGAACCCGGCGCGAACCGTAACCGCCACGTTCGCCGCGGTGCCTATGGCTGACGCGGTGTCGATTGCCTACTACATGGGATCGGGCACGGCGTGGCGCATGATGTATAGCGGCCACACCCGAGAGGGGCTGTCAGGTGGGCGTCACCCCATCGCGCTAGCCGATACGGACGGCGTTGTGTACTGGGGGCCGGGGCAGGTCTCCATCACGGAGGACCGCCCGTCCTACGCAACGGTTGTTGTCACTGTAACCGACGCCGACGGCGTGTTCCCGCAGGTGTAGCCCGGCATGGCGACCGTATTCTCAAGCAACAAGGAAGCCGCAGAGGCCAGGACAAGCGATGGCTTTATCACAATGCACGTCACGTTGCCCGACCCGGACAACTTGACGCCCAACAGTGGCTTCTATGTGCGCCCGCTCACCATCTACCTGTGCAGCGCGGGCGCGACCACGTTCGTCAACGCATCCGGCTTGCGCCTCCATGCTCCCATTATCACCGGCTGGGGGCCTGCCTACAAGGAAGGCCGGGACGGGGTGTCCTTCTCCCAGATCCCGGACATTGTCGTGGAGTGCATGAACACGGTGATCAGCGGCATGGAGCCCTCATCCGGTATCGGCGGCTCGGTCGCCACGGTGACCGATGAGCCGGTAGCCGGGGAGCAGAGGCTCACGGACCTCCTCGCCACATACGAGATCAACGGCGCGTCCGTGGTGATCTATTGGGCCATGATCGAGGATGAACTGGCCGGGGCGTTCGACCTCACCGAAGTACCCATCTTTGAGGGTGTGGTGGACAACTTCTCGGCCACAATGGAAATGGTGACGTTCGACATTGTCATGGACACCCAGGGGCTGCGCTCCAAGGTGGGCCGTGACGTTGAGGCAACCCTGTTCGGGCGCGCCTCGTTCCAGGCCCCTGTGGTGTTCGGGAACTTCGACCACGACAACGGAGGGTATACCAAGACCGACGCGCTCAAAATGGGGGCGCGCGGCGCGCTGTGCCCGGCTATTCCGTGGAAGTGGGACGGGTCCACGGATGGCCTTTGGGATCTGATCTGGAACGACTTCGCCGGGCCGAATACGGGGTGGACCAACCAGCACGACTACGGAACGGGAGACGGCAAGCCGGGCTCCACGGATGACGTAGGCCTGTAACCGGCGGACGGGAACTACTTCACGATCCTGCAGGATGCGACGGCCCCGCCCGCACAAGGCCAGGTGTCGTGGATCGACAACTACACCAGCACCAACACCGAAGCCAAGCTCCAGATTCAGGACTACGTCGAGGGACACAGCTACATCCTGGCCTCATCCCTCGAGAGCGCCACCGCAGGCTTTATGCTCTCCGACCCGGAGCGCATGGTGGACCATGATCCCGAGACGTATGCGCTGTTTGACCACACGCTAGCGGCCGGGTCATACGCGAATTTCTACCTGCCCGATACGTCCGGGGTGGGGGTCATCGACGCCGACGCGGACAACGTCATCCAGGCGTTCATCGGGTGCTTTGCGGGCGGGGCCATGACGGCGGGGTTTGAACTCTACTTCGGCCTGTACCGCATCGGAACCGGGGCCGGGTGGATCGGGACACAAGGCACACTGACTACGACCGAACTCAACACCAACCTCGTATACAAGCAGACAGACAAGGGCGGCAGCGTGCCCCGGTCCCACCTGATCGCCACGAATGTAGGCGTGCAGCCCCTGGCTAGCTGGAACTGGTCGCACTCCGACAACAGCGGCAACGGCGGCACCGTGGTGTTTCGGATTCAGATTAAGACTCAAGGCACTGGCCCGACCGGGTTTGCCCTCAAGGGCGGCGGGTTCCGTGTGGTGTCCGCGGTCACGAAGCCCGGCAAGAACA
>ERZ869936.2572-NODE-2572-length-10535-cov-8.373187_pt1 | contig 10535 bp, 5 predicted proteins | sample MGYA00520876_ERZ869936 | MGnify/ENA primary metagenome ERZ869936 (study PRJEB32218, sample SAMN09650985) | biofilter metagenome | isolation source: enrty point of leading RO module | place: Saudi Arabia: Thuwal, RO plant located on Red Sea | collected 2016-02-17 ... | reverse complement strand
CAAAACCCACCATTTTGAACTCCACTCGTCTCGCACCTACCCCAATTTAACAATCCGCCGCGTCAATGCCGGGCCAGGCGTTGGATTGCCCATATTGATGCAGCGGGCGGAACAAGCTCCGCCCCGGCAAAACTACACGGGGGGCATCCTACTTGGGCAGGACACGCACGGGGACGGGCATGAAAGTCCCTCATCGCCCGGGTGTTTCGTTGACAGCGCTGTAGACCCAAGTACGATAAAAACTTGGATGCACGTCTGCCCTAAAGCGAGCCGTGGGCAGGGTTCTCGCGCCCACAGTCTCGCAGTTCTTCAGGGTTTTGGTATGCCACGGCTTCGGCCGATGTAGCGTGCCGTTAGGTTTTTGCGGTACGCGGGCCGAGAGCGAATTTCTTGCGTAGAATAGTCACCGTATTTCCGTTGACGCACAAAGAGACCGGGATCTGGAAAGCATGAAACGCCTGAATGTCAAGCTGGCTGTGTGGCTGATCGGAATCACTCTCGTATCGGTGGTTGGAGTGCACTTTCTGCACGGCTACCAGATCGAACGAAATGCCGACTTCTTGAAGCGACAGGCCGAGACCGCACTAAAGAACGGCAAGACCGAAGACGCGATCAAGTATTACAGCCAGTTTTTGAAATACCGGGACGAAGGGGAAAGCTATTCAGAACTGGCTCGCCTGGTCGACGAGGCCGCGAACGAATCCGATGCGAAACGGCGAGACTGGATTCGCGCCTACAACGTGCTGGAAGAGGCCATTCGGCGGCATCCGGATCGGAACGACATTCGACGTCGGCTCGTCGAATACACCATTCAAATCCGTCGCATTCCTGACGCGTTGGGCCACATCAAGCAGTTAGAGGATCCAAATAACGTCGATCCAAGCCTGGAGCTGCTCAAAGCCCGCTGCTATCTACGCAGTGGGGAAGATCAGAAAGCCATCAAGGTGTTGTATTCGCTGGTCGGATACGACGAATTGACGAAGGAATTCGCAACGGAGCCGGGCCCAGGCGCAAAAGAAGTCGAGGCGTACGAGTTGCTCGCCGGCGCGTTGCGGCTCAAGGTCGACAACGCGGAGCTGGCCGACGCGGTTGTAGATCGGATGGTGGAAATGAATCCAGATTCGGCGGAGGCCCATTTGTCTCGCGCGCGATGGGTCGCCGCCACGACCGAAACGTCTAAGGCGAAGTCGGACTTGGACCAGGCGTACGAATTGGCGCCTGAAGACCCGGACGTTGTGCTGTCGATGGCCGCGTTTGCAATCGAGGACAAAGATTTTGACCGGGCCCAAGAACTGCTCGACAAGGCGTTGGAGAGCAATCCTGAACGCCAAGACGTGTACGTTCTTCTCGCTCAATTGGCGTCGACCAACGGCAACCCACAAGCGGGCATTGAGCACTTGAAGGCGGGCATCAAGAAGGCGGACCAGGTCCAGATCATTTTGCCGATGCTGCTTGACTTGCAGCTCGCCGCGGGAGAACTGCAGGGCGCCCATGCAAGTTGCGACGAGATGGAAGAGCGAGACGAGTTTCCCGCGCCCTTCTTGCGGTTTTCTCGGGCACGAATTCAGTTCGCCGAGAAAGACTATTGGGGAGCAAGCCGCGAGTTGGAGGCGGTCCGTCCGGCATTGGCTCGCACAGTGTATGCCCAGAAGTACTCGCCGTTGTTGGAGTCGGTGTTGAGTGGATGCTACGAATCGCTACGCCTACACGATCGTCAATTGGAAGTGTCGCGCCGCGTACTTCAGTCAAACGCGGGTCAGGCCGGCGCTCGTCTTAGCGAGGCTTTTGCACTGCAGCGTCTGGGGCGCTACGACGAAGCGCTCACCAGCATGGATGTGATACTGGGCAACATCGAGCAGTATCCAGAACTTCGTCTCCCCTTGTTCCAACTCCTGACCACGGATCAACTGCGCCGGCCGAGCGAACAACGTGACTGGACCTTGGTCGAGAAAGTGGTTCAGGGTTTGTACGACGATCCGGACAGGTCCGAAATGGACAACGCCATTCTGAGAGGCGAACTGCTGTTGGCGCAGGACCAATTGGACCAAGCACTGTCCGTGCTCAATGACGCTCGCAAGATAGATCCGAAGGATGTTCGCGTCTGGAAGTCGCTCGTCAAGTTGCTGCAGCGGATGGACCGTTCAGAACGAATCGGCCCCTTGCTCGATCTGGCCGAGAAAGAAGTGGGCGATGTTTATGCTCTGCGCATCGAAAGACTTCGAATGCTGCTCGAGGAGGACGACGAAACGGCTCTCGCCGGTTTGAAGAAAATCGAGCAGGACGCGGACCAATTCTCCGAGGAAGATCGCGTCGCGCTCATGACCCAGCTCGGTGGTGCATACCTAAGGCTGAAGGACTATGACAGCGCGAAGCGATGCTGGCGGGCTTCCGTCGTCGGCGATCCGGAGAATGCGCAGATCCGGCAGGTGCTGTTCGAGTTGATGTCGGACACCAGCGACAGCGACGGAATGCAGGAGGTGATGAAGGGTATTCATGATTCGCCCAACTGGGGCCCGCAAAGCCCACTGTACAAGTACTGCAAGGCGATGTCGCTTGTGCGGCCACTCTCGTTGCGTAGCAAGGACGACACAACAAAGCTGACCGACGCGGATCGAAAGTCGCTGATCGACGCTCGCCGGCTAATCGACGAAGCAATTCAAGTACGTTCGGAATGGGGCGTGTTGTGGCGCGTGCGTGGCGAAATCGATCAACTTGAAGGCGATCTCAACTCTGCCATTTCCAGCTATCAGCGGGCCCTTGCGTGCAGCCACACTGGGCAAACCGTCGTGGCTCGGCGGCTCGTCCGATTGTTGAGCGCCACGAGACGATTCTCGGAAGCCGACAAGGTGCTACAGTACGTCGGCCAATTGAGTGCGACCGATCCCTTGAACAAAGTCATCCAGCGAGAAACGCTGAACCAAGGTGACATTTCCGAAGCACTGGCCATGGCGCAAAAGGACGTCGAGCAAGAACCGGACAACCCGGCAAACCAGATTTGGCTGGCACATGTGCTGGAGCAGGCCGGACGCGTCGACGAGGCGGAAGCCGGCTTTCGCAAGGCGGTCGAAGTCGGTCCGAACCTGCCGCAGGCATGGTTGCTATTGGTACAGCATCTTGTTTCCAATCGAAAAACCGCCGACGCCGCGGAAGTGATTCGTGAGGCGACTCCGAAGCTAAAGGACAACCCGGTCGCGCTGGCCCAACTGCATCAAATTGTGGGTGACCAAGACCAGGCCGAGACTTTCTTCAAGCAAGCGGTCCGCGACAATCCTGGCGACGTTACGTACCTGCGAGGCATTGCGGAGTACTACGTCAAGCGGGCGCGCTCGGGTCCGGCGCCGCAGTTTCAACAGGAGCTGCGCAAGGCCGCACCGTACCTCGAACAGATCGTCGCGAAGAACGAAGGTTCGAACGATCCGGCCGCTGTTCGGATGCGGGGGTGGGCGCGGCGCGCCCAGGCGGAGATTATCGCGGCCGGCGGCACCTACGATGACATCGTCCGGGCGACCAAACTCGTCGAGCAAAACGCGACCAGCGACGGCCGATTGGCTCCAGAAGACTTGCAAGCGATCATCGACATGCTCGCGGGGCGCCCCGAGCCCGCGTCGCGCGACAAGGCGATCGAGATGATCGTAAAGCTTAGCGAGATTCCTGGTCGCGAGCTACAAAATCGCGAGAACCTGTTGCTGGGGCAGCTCTATGCACGCAGGGGCGATTGGGATCGTGCCAAGCAGTTGATGATCGGTAGCTTGACGCAAAGACGCGACGATCCAAATACCTTACTTCCTTACGTGCAGTTGCTCACGCAGCACGACGAAACGACCGAAGCAGCCCGGTGGCTGGACACGCTGGAAGAAGTGGTGTCGAAACTCCCCCCGGCCGAACGAAGTAAATTCCGACCGGCAGTGATCGAGGCCCGTGCGCGGCTGCTTGTCAAGCAGGGTATGCCGGACCAGGCCATCGACGCCGTCAAGCAGTTGGTGCCAAGTCCCATTCCTCCGGCCCAGCTCTATCGGTTGGAACAGGTCGCCATGTTGCTGGAGCAATTGGAGCAGTACGACGCCGCAAAGCAATTGCTCGAGGAGTATCTGGGGCAGGACCCGCGCGGCACGATTGCGATGGGAGCATTCTTGGGACGTCGCGGCGAGGTCGATCGGGCATTCGAGTTGCTCGAAGAGTCGCGGTCGAACCAAAGCGTCGTCGAGATTATGGCTGTGGGTCTGGATACACTGCGGCGACATCCCGATCAGGCAACTCCTGAGCGATTCAAACAACTCGAAGGCTGGGCGAAAGCCGCCCTGTCCGCTGAGGGCGACGTCCAACGGATCCGACTGCTGATGGCGGAACTGTACGATTTGCAGGGCCGCACCGACGACGTAATCCGCGTGTACCGGGAGATCCTTGCCGACAAGAGTACGCCCCCGTTGCAAGCAGCGCAGACCAAAAACAATCTGGCGTTCGCTCTGGCGATCACCAAGCAAGACCTACCGGAAGCGCTCCAGCTGGTCAACGAGTCGATTCAGGTCATCGGTCCGCAATCTGCCCTGCTTGACACGCGTGGCGTCGTCCAGCTAAATCATGGCAATGTGGACGAGGCGGTGGCCGATTTGCGCGTCGCCGCGGCAGACAATCCTACGCGGGCGAAGTACTACCACCTGGCGTTGGCCGAAAAGGCGGCAAACAACACGGATGCGGCGCGCGAGGCAATCCGCAATGCCGAAGATGCCGGCGAGGATCGCACCCCGATGACGCCGGTTGAACAGCAAGGCTACGAGCGGCTGGTCAATGAGTTGAAGTAGCGTGACTGGCCCGTTTCGAAGGGAATCTCGACGATGGCGATGGACCCCGCTGAAGCCTGGCGTAAGTGCTTCGAGAACTGGCCGGATGACCTGCCACGGCGTGGCGTGATCGTGGTTTCGTTCGACGAGCAGATCCCGTTTGCCAACTTTTCGGCGAGCGGCGAGATGTTGCTGGTCGAACGGCGCGCACCCGATACGGTGGGTGCTCGATTCGTCCTGTTGCCCTATCAAAACGTCGTCGGGTTGAAGATCGTCGACGTCGTTAAGCCCAAGGTCTTTTCGGCAATGGGATTCAACGTGGTCGCGGGTAAGTAGCGGGCGTCTGCGGCGACGCTTCGAAGCTGGACGCCGTGCGCAGGCGTCGATAGCATGGCCTGCTGGCCCCGCAACGACGTTCACCCTTCCACGTTTCTCCCGCTCGTCCTGCTACGATCGCCATGTCCCCGTCCGAATCTGTCTACTCTCGTAACGAATCGACGCGTCAGTCGACCGGCGTCGCCGGCTTGGATGATCATTTGGGGGGCGGGCTCCTGCCGGGCACACTCACCGTCGTGGTTGGCGCCAGTGGCGCAGGCAAGACCCAGCTAGGGATGCAGTTTCTGCATGCCGGCGCTCGGCAAGAAGGGTGTCCCGGAATCGTGTTCGACATGAGCGCGCGGATCGACTCGCAAAGCCATGCCGACTACTCGAAACGCATGTTTGGTTGGTCGATGCGACGCCAAGCAATCCGCACCCCGGCCTTCGATCGATACTTTGACGAAGCGGCCGGGTATGGCGACTACCTGCATATCTTTGACTCCGATGGCCGTCGCGTGACGCAGCGCGAGATGGGCTTCGACGCCTGGCACGACTGGCAAGTCGAACTGGCGGCCAAGCTCAACACGACCGTCGACTATTTCTACGGAAGCTTTGTGCGCGGTGCACGCCGCGTCGTGATCGACGGCATCGAGCCGGCGCATCGTCCCAACGAATCCATCCAGTTCGAGCTATTCGAGTACGTCTACCACCAGATCCTCCGCAAGGACGCGGCTTGGGTCGCGCGCGATTTGTTCCGTCAACACTACCGGGCCAACGCCGATGCGGTCGCCCAACACACCTACGACTACGGCGCGATCGGAGCCATGCTGTTGATCACGGCACACGAGTCGATACTCGAACAGTTGATGGAGCGCCCCTTGGCCGACGGCGACGTACTAGCCACGGCCAATACGTTGATCTACATGGGCAAGTTGCGCGACGGCGAGCGGATGTCGCGAGCGCTCTACGTGGCCAAGCATCGTGGCAGCGCATGCTCGGACGACATCATCCGCTTTGCAATCGACGACGGCGGCATCCACCTGACCTAGTGGTTTGCCGGCGACTGCTTGCCGCTACTGTCCGGCTTGCAGCGCGTGAGCACGCGCCATCGCTTCTTCGGCCTCGGGGATCTTACCCGCGCGCTGAAACGTGACGCTCATTGCCGTGAAGCTGAATGGCTCGTTCGGCTCCAATTCGCAGACCTTCAGCCCGTGGCGAATGGCGTCGTCATGGCGATTCAGCCGGCCACAGATCACGGCCAGCGCCGAATGGGCCAGCGCGTAGCTAGCGTCTTGCTCGACGAGCTTCTCCAGCACCTTGGCCGCTTCGTCGAGCTTGCCGGCTTGCTTGAGTTGATCCGCTTCGTTGTAGAGCTCTTCGTTGGTTGGCATTTCGACTCCGGAACGTTCGTGGATTCGCGATCGGCGTACTCGGTCGGACGGTGCCAGATTCGGTCGGTCGAAGCCAGCGCGTCCGAATTCTAACAAAGTCAGTCGCGGCAGTCGCCACCGCCAAGCTAGGCAAACCTTGCCGATTGTGCGCCCGTCCGCGCGGTGCCATCCCGGTCGGGTTGTGCGGTCCAGGCAAGCTGTGCATTGCCGCATCGCCGTTCAGCCCGCAGACCCCGTAGATGCAGTATTTTGGGTTGAACTGGCGCTTGTGGAACAACCGATATCGAGTTGCGGAGCACATTGAGACCCACTTGTCCCTCGCCTCATCGGACAGCTCGCCCGAACCCACCGCCATTGATCTGGCCATCCCGAACATGGGCCAGCCTCTCGCCTACCTATCCACCCGCTTCGGAGATTCCCACGGTGAACATCCATGCCCAGGCGGTCGTCAGCCCGCACGCGACGCTCGGTCACGACATTACAATTGGACCGTTTTGCGTCGTTGAGGAAGATGTCAGCATCGGAGACCATTGCACCTTGGCCAGTCGGGCCGTTGTCAAGAACGGAACCACGTTGGGTTCGCACAACGTCATTTGCGAGGGTGCCGTAATCGGCGGTCCGCCGCAGCACACCAAAAACTCCGATCGCCTCGGACGCGTCGAGATCGGATCGACCAATGTGATTCGGGAGAATGTTACGATTCACCGCGCCCTGCAGGAGGGTTCCGTCACGAAAGTGGGCGACCACAACCTATTGATGGTCGGATCGCACATCGCGCACGATTGCACCGTTGGCAACAACATCATCTTGGCAAACAACGTGCTACTCGGCGGGTTCGTTACGGTCGGCGATCGGGCCTTTCTGGCCGGTGCCGTCGCAGTTCATCAGTTTTGCCGAATCGGCCGGCTTGTGATGCTCGGCGGTTGTGCCCGCGTCGTGCAGGACGTGCCGCCGTTTGTCACGATCGATGGACAGAGTGGAATGGTGGTGGGCCTGAACCTGGTTGGACTGCGACGCTCGGGCTTCGCTACGGCGGAAATCGCTCAGCTCAAGAACGCGTACCGGTTGATTTATCGTCGCGGGCTACGTTGGGTCGAGGTGCTCGAGCAGCTCAAAGCCGAGTTTTCGACCGGCCCAGCGGCCGACTTTCACCCGTTCTTCTCGCAGGGCACGCGCGGATTCGTGCAGGAACGCCGCACACCCCCGAAGGCGACGCTCAAACTACGCCGCGTCACCGACGACGACAACGACGGTCAGCAAGTGCGGGCGAAGGCCGGCTAGAGCGCGTCGAAAAGCCACCCCCGCCTTGTCGTGATTGCCAGCACGACGGGGCCGCCGGCAAGATGCCAGGCGTCCGGACAAGTGCGCACCGCGTATCCCCCCAGGGCACGCGATTCTTGTCCCGTGCCGGAAGGCATCTGCCGCACTGCCCAGGCAAGCCGCGAGCCAGCACCGCGGCGAGTCTGGGCTATTTTTTTGCGGCCGCTTTTTCAGCAACCGCGGCCTGAGCCGCGGCTAGTCGTGCGATCGGCACCCGGAAGGGCGAACAACTGACGTAGTTCAGCCCGATCTCGTGGCAGAACATCACACTGGCCGGGTCGCCGCCGTGTTCGCCGCAGATGCCCAGCTTAATGTCCTTTCGAACCTTTCGTCCGCCGGCAACCGCGATTTTCATCAGTCCACCCACGCCGTCGCGATCGATCGTCTGAAACGGGTCGTTTGGCAGGATGTCTTGTTCACGGTATTGGTTGATGAACCCGCCGTAGTCGTCGCGGCTCATGCCCAGGGCGGTTTGCGTCAGGTCGTTGGTTCCGAAGCTGAAAAACTCGGCCCGTTCGGCGATCTGATCGGCGCAAATCGCGGCCCGGGGCAACTCGACCATCGTGCCAACCAGGAATTGCACGTGGGCAGCCTTTTCGCCGAACACCAGCTCGGCCGTTTCGCGGACCACTTTTTCCTGGTTACGAAACTCGGTCGCAAAGCCGGCCAATGGGATCATGACCTCGGGCACAACGTCGATACCGTCTTTCTTGACATCGCAGGCCGCTTCGAAAATGGCCCGGGCCTGCATTCGCGTAATCTCCGGATGAACGATTCCCAATCGGCATCCGCGGTGGCCCAGCATCGGGTTGAATTCGTGCAGTTCTTGCACGCGGCGGGATACGTCCTCGGCCGAAATGCCCAGGCGCTTGGCCAACTCGGCCTGCTCCTTTTCCGTGTGCGGCAGAAACTCGTGCAGCGGAGGATCCAACAGGCGGATCGTGACCGGCCGTCCATTCATTACGCGAAACAACCCGTCGAAGTCCTTTCGCTGATGCGGCAGCAGCGTGGCCAGCGCTTCTTCGCGCTGCTCTAGCGAGTCGGCCAGGATCATTCGGCGAAAGTCATCGATATGGTCGAAGAACATGTGCTCGGTACGACACAATCCGATTCCCTCGGCGCCGAAGGCGATGGCTTCGGTCGCCTGTTTGGGCTCGTCGGCATTGGTACGCACGTTGAGCCGGCGGTGCTCGTCGACCCAGGACATCAACTGTTCATAGCGGCGAAATGTTTCGGCTTCTTCCGGCTTGAGGGTCTTGGAGATGACGACTTCGAGGATTTCGCTGGGTCGAGTTTCGATCGTGCCTTCGAACACTTCGCCAGTAAACCCGTCGATCGCGATGTCGTCTCCGGCCTTTAGGACTTTACCCTTGACCGTCACCGTGCCGGCGGCGTAGTCGATGTCCAAGTCTCCACAACCCACGACACACGCTTTGCCCATCTGGCGGCTGACAAGCGCCGCGTGGGAACTCGCGCCGCCGAATGCCGTCAGGATTCCCTTGGCGATTTTCATCCCGCGCAGGTCTTCGGGGCTGGTCTCGCGCCGCACGAGGATCAATTGCACGTTGGAGTTCTTGTGCCACTCGGCTTCGGCATCGGACGCATGGAAGCAAATCTTGCCCGTGGCGGCGCCGGGGCCCGCGTTGATTCCCTTGGCTAGCAGCCGCCCGTCGTCGACGGCTTTGCGCTTCGAGTCGGGGTCGTTGATCGGTTGGAGCAACTGGTTCAGGTCGTCGGCCGGAATGCGGCGCGGATTGAGCGCTTCCTCGGTGGCAATCAAACCTTCGTTGACCATGTCGACTGCGATTCGCACGGCCGCGAAACCGGTCCGTTTGGCGTTGCGCGTTTGCAGCATCCAGACCTTGCCGCGCTGGATTGTGAACTCGATGTCCTGCACGTCGCGGTAGTGGCTTTCCAGCTTGTTACCGATGTCGACCAATTCCGCATAGCCGTCCGGCATGACCTTCTGCAACGATTCCTCGATCCGCTGCGGAGTGCGGATGCCTGCCACGACGTCTTCGCCTTGGGCATTGACCAGGTAGTCGCCGTTGATGCCGGGTACGCCGAGTGCCACGTCGCGGGTCATGGCGACACCCGTCGCGCAGTCGTCGCCCAGGTTGCCGAACACCATGGCCTGCACGTTGACCGCGGTTCCCCACTCGTGCGGAATGCCGTAGGTGCGGCGATAGACGACCGCGCGATCGTTCATCCAACTGCCGAACACGGCCCCGATCGCGCCCCAGACCTGATCCATTGGCTCGTCCGGAAAGGACTTGCCGGTGTGCTCCTTGATGGCTTGCTTGAATTCAGCGACCAGCTCCTTGAGTTGTTCGGCCGTCAGCTCGACGTCGTTGGCAACGCCGGCCTTCTTTTTCTTGGAGTCGAGCAATTCCTCGAACGGATCGTGATCGTGCTTCGTCTTAGGCTTCATGTCCAAGACAACGTCGCCGTACATCTGCACGAATCGCCGAAAGCTGTCCCACGCGAATCGTTCGTTGCCGCTTTGGCGAGACAGTGCCTCGACGGTCTTATCGTTCAGTCCGATGTTGAGCACGGTGTCCATCATTCCGGGCATCGATTCGCGCGCGCCGGACCGGCAGGAGACCAAGAGCGGGTTTTCAGTGCAGCCAAACTTGGCACCCATTTCACGTTCGATCTTCGCCATGGCCTCGCTGACCATCTCGCGAAGTTCGCCCGGATAGGTTTGCTCGTGATCGTAGTAGTAGTT
>ERZ869936.2571-NODE-2571-length-10536-cov-4.855930_pt1 | contig 10536 bp, 8 predicted proteins | sample MGYA00520876_ERZ869936 | MGnify/ENA primary metagenome ERZ869936 (study PRJEB32218, sample SAMN09650985) | biofilter metagenome | isolation source: enrty point of leading RO module | place: Saudi Arabia: Thuwal, RO plant located on Red Sea | collected 2016-02-17 ... | reverse complement strand
CGATCATCGGCGCGCTGCCGGGGCTGGGGCCGTCGAACGGCGTGGCGATCCTGATCCCGCTGACCTTTTCGCTTGGCCTTGACGCGACCTCGGCCCTGGTTCTGCTGACCAGCGTCTATTACGGCGCGATGTACGGGGGCCGGATCAGTTCGATCCTGCTCAACATCCCCGGCGACGAACCGGCGCTGATGACGACGCTCGACGGCTATCCGATGGCGAAGGCCGGGCGCGCGGGCGACGCGCTGGTGATCTCGGGCGTGGCCTCGTTCGTGGGCGCGTTCCTGGCGACCATCGGGCTGGCGCTTCTGGCGCCGCTTCTGAGCCGCGTGGCCTATCAGTTCGGACCCGCCGAATACTTCGCGCTCTACCTTCTGGCGTTCTGCACGCTGGGCGGTCTGGCGTCCAGGAACCAGGCCAAGGCGGCCTTCGCCGCCGCGCTGGGCCTCGCGATCGCCACCATCGGTCTCGACAACCAGACGGGGATGCCGCGCTTTACCTTCGGCAACCTGCATCTGATGGACGGGGTCGATTTCCTGGTGCCGCTGGTCGGGCTGTTCGCGGTCTCGGAGGTGCTGATCTATATCGAGGAACGCGGCAAATCCTCGTCCCTCGGCGTGAAGCTGGAGAAGGTGACGGTACCGGTCAAGGACATCGTGGCCACGACCGGCACGATGCTGCGCTCGTCGGTCGTGGGCTTCGTCGCGGGCGTTCTGCCGGGCGCGGGCGCGTCGCTCGGGTCGTTCCTGGCCTATATGTCCGAGAAATCCATCGCCGGAGACAAGGGCGGTTTCGGAACCGGCGTGCCGCGCGGCGTCGCCGCCCCCGAGGCGGGCAACAACGCCGCCGCGGGCGGCGCGCTGGTGCCGATGCTGACGCTGGGCGTGCCGGGATCGGGCACCACCGCGGTGCTGCTGGCCCTGCTGATGACGCTGAACATCACGCCGGGACCGACGCTGTTCACCGACCGGCCCGAGGTGGTCTGGGGCCTGATCGCGTCGCTGATGATCGCCAATATCGTGCTTCTGGTGATGAACGTGCCTATGGTGAAGATCTTCGTCCGCATCCTGACGGTGCCCGCCTGGGTGCTGCTGCCGGGCGTGATGATGGTGTCTTTCGTGGGCATCTTCTCGCTGACCGGCAGCTATTTCGACCTGCTTCTGATGACCGGCTTCGGCGTGATGGGCTATTTCTTCCGCAAGCTGGGCGTGCCCACGGTGCCGATCATCCTGGGCATCCTTCTGGGCAACAGCATGGAGGACGCGTTGCGCCGCGCGATGATCCTGTCGGATGGCGAGATCGGCTACCTGTGGTCGTCGCCGATCGCCATCGGTCTCTGGGCGGCGGCGATCATCGGCTTCGTCGCGCCGATGTTCCTGCGCCCGATCCTGAAGCGGCCGGACCGTGTGATCGACTGATGCTTTCATTGGCCCGAAAATATCCCGGAGGGGTCCGGGGAGGCAGCGCCTCCCCGGCGGGCCGGCGCCGCAGGCGGCGGAACCCATGACGCGGATCCTGGTGCCGTCGGGGGCGCTCGGCCTGGGCTATGACGCCGATGCGCTGGCGCGCGGTATCGCCAATCGTCCCGACCTGATCGCCATCGACGGCGGTTCGACCGATTCGGGGCCGTCCTATCTGGGGCGCGGGGTGTCGAAATACGCGCGCTCCTCGACCAAGGCGGAATGGGCCGGGCTGATCGACGCGCGGGCCCGTGCGGGCTGTCCCCTGGTGATCGGCACGGCAGGGACCTGCGGCTCCGGTTCGGCGGTCGATTGGCTGGTCGAGATCACGCGGGAGTGCCTCGCCGAACGCGGCGAGACGGCGCGGATCGCGGTTCTGAAGTCCGATCAGCCGGCGGCCCGGGTGATCGGTGCGCTGGAGGCGGGACGGATCGCGCCGCTGGCCCCTGCCCCGGAGATCGACGCGGAGCTGATCGAAAGCTGCACCAATATCGTGGCGCTCGCGGGCGCCGAGCAGATCGACGTCGCGCTGGCGACCGGGGCCGAGATCGTGATCGCGGGGCGGACGACGGACACGGCGATCATCGCAGCCCTACCCATCGCGCGCGGTGTCGATGCTGGCGTCGCCTGGCACGCGGCCAAGATCGGCGAATGCGGGGCGCTCTGCGCGACGAACCCGCAATCGGGCGTGCTGCAACTGGACTTCGAGCGCGACACCTGCCTGATCACGCCTCTGGCCGACGGGGCCGAGGCGTCGCCGCACACGGTTTCGGCGCACATGCTCTATGAGAATTCCGATCCGTTCCGCCTCTACGAGCCGGGGGGATACCTGGACGTGACCAAGGCGACCTATGCCCAGGAAGCGGATGGCGCGGTCCGGATCGCGGGCGCGGTCTGGGTGCCCGGGCCGTACGCGGTGAAGCTCGAGGGCGCGCGGGTGGCGGGCTATCAGACGGTGCTGCTGGCGCTGCTCAGGGACCCGCGCTACGTCGCCGCCGCCGAGGACTGGGCGGCCGACATCGTGGCGAAATGCACGGCCAAGGCGCTGGCCCGGACCAGAGCGGAGCCGGGCGATTTCGGGATCGAGATCCGGCTGATCGGCAAGAATGCGACGCTTGGCGGGCTGGAGACGCGGGCGGGCGATCCGGTGGAGATCGGCGCACTGGGGATCGTGACGGCGAAGACGCAAGGCTTGGCGGCCGAGATCGGCAAGCTGTTGAACCCCTATCTGCTGCACCACCCGCTGACGCGCGAGGAGGAGCAGCCGACCTTCGCCTTTCCGTTCTCGCCCGCCGAGATCGACCGGGGCGCTGTCCACGAGTTCTGCCTGAACCACGTCATGGCGCTGGACGATCCGATGGCGGCGTTCTCGCTGGAGGTGCTGGATGCCTGATGTCGGCGAGGTGGCGCTGAAGGTCAGGTCCAAGAATGCCGGGCCGTTCTGGGTGACGATCGACATCTTCTGCGGCACGCCCGAGGCCTTCGCCCGAGTGCGCGACGGGCTGGCGACCGCCGAGGCGGCGCGGGTGCTGGGCGTGCCGACGCAGGCGTTGAAGCGGTTCGACATCCCCGAGTTGAACGTCGTCAAGCTGTCGGCGCCGCGCCCCGCCGTGCAGGGCACCGTGGCCGACCGCGACATGCATGGCGCGGGTTGGGCGGCGCTGATCGCGGAGATGCCGCTCGATTGACGGGCAGAAAGACGCGGTCGCGGGCACCAATACGGGTGACATTGCTGCAACGGTCAACTATACTTTGTGTCGAACGGCCAGATAAGGCCGTCATCGAGGCATCAAACGCAAAGGGCAGAGTCATGATTCGCATTCCCCGCCGCGCCGCGCTGACCGGCGCCGCAGCCACGCTGGCGCTTGCCGCCTGCGGAAACGGCATCGGCAGCCCCGGCGCCGAGAACATCGACGCGCGCGTCGATGCGTCGCTGGCATATCTGGACAACAACTATCCCGGCACGCGCGACCTGCGCGAGAAGTCGGTCGGTATGCTGGTGATGCCGCTGATCACCGAGGCCAGCTTCGGCTTCGGCGGCTCCTACGGGCGGGGCGCGTTGCGTGTGAACGGGGTCACGGTCGATTACTACTCGGCCGCGCAGGCCAGTTTCGGCATCCAGGCCGGGGCGCAGCAATACGCCCACGTGCTCTATTTCATGACCGAAGAGGCGCTGGCCGAGTTCCGCACCTCGACCGGCTGGGCCGCGGGCGCGGATGTCGTCTATGCAGTCAACGACCGGGGCGGCAACCTGTCGGCGACGACGACGACGGTGCTGGCGCCGGTGATCGCGGTCGTGTTCGGTCAGGCGGGCCTGATCGCGGGCGCTTAGGTCGAGAGGACGAAGTACACGCGGATCATTCCCTGAGCCGTCGGGTCAAGGGGGCCGTCGGCCCCCTCTGCGCCCGTGCCGGGCGCATTCACCCCCGAGGATATTTGCCGGGCCGATGAAGGCCGGGGTCAGCCCAGGTGCCGCAGCCGCCTGATCAGGCTGGAGGTGTCCCAGCGGCCGCCGCCCATCTTCTGGACATCCTTGTAGTACTGGTCCACGAGCGCGGTGACCGGCAGCGAGGCCCCGGTCTCGTTCGAAGTGGCGAGGCAAATGCCGAGGTCCTTCCGCATCCAGTCGACGGCGAAGCCGTGGTCGAAGTGGTCGTCGAGCATCGTCTCGTAGCGGTTCGCCATCTGCCAGGAGCCGGCCGCGCCCTGGGAGATCACCTCGACCACGGCACGGCCATCGAGCCCGGCCTTCTCGGCGAAATGCAACGCCTCTGAGAGGCCCTGGACCAGCCCCGCGATGGCGATCTGGTTGCACATCTTGGTCATCTGGCCCGCGCCTGAATCACCGATCCGGAGGCAGATCTTGGCATAGGCGTCGATGACGGGCTGGGCGCGGTCGTAGGCGCCCTGGTCGCCGCCGCACATGACAGAGAGCTGGCCGTTCTCGGCCCCGGCCTGACCGCCCGAGATCGGCGCGTCGACGAAGGAGATGTTCGCCTTGTCGGCGGTGGCGTAGAGTTCGCGCGTGACCTTGGCCGAGACGGTGGTGTGGTCGACGAAGACGCTGCCCGACTTCATGCCCGCGAAGGCGCCGTCGTCGCCGAGGCAGACCGCGCGCAGGTCGTCGTCGTTGCCGACGCAGGCCATGACGAAATCGGCGCCCTTGGCGGCCTCGCGCGGGGTTTTCGCGGCCTTGCAAGCATGCTGGTCGGCCCAGGCCTCGGCCTTGGAGAAGGTGCGGTTGTAGACCGTCACCTCGTGACCCTTGGCCTTGAGATGGCCCGCCATCGGGTAGCCCATGACCCCCAGACCCAGAAACGCGCAGTTCGCCATGGTAATCCTCCCGTTCGGTTTTGTTGAATTGCCACTGACCTACCCTGTTGGATCGGGCAGTCAAGATGCAGGATGGGGCGAGCCGGCGGCCGGGGCGCCTCAGTGAAGCTCAAGCCCGACCAAGGCGGAGGCTTCGGCCAGGAAGCTCTGGCGCTCGTCCAGCATCCAGTCGCGGAAGCTGCGCATGGCGGGGGTCAGCGAGCGGCCCGCGGACCAGACCAGCTTGTAGCCGTAGGTGTAGCGCGTGTGCAGGCGCGGGCCGAGCGGCGCGACAAGCCGCCCGGAGCGCAATTCGGGAAGGGCGTTGAGGAGGCTGCTGAGCACAAGCCCCTGCCCCGAGAGCGCGACGCGCACGCCGCCCACCCGGTTGGCCGGCGCGGCGTCGTCCCGCCGGATGCCGGAGCGCGCCAGAAGCACGTCCCAGCCGACGATCGCCGGATCGCCCGCCGTGGGCGAGAAGCGGAAGAGCGGCACGCCCGTCAGATCGCGGGTCTGGGGACCGAGGCCGTGGGCGCGGGCGAAATCGGGAGTCGAGACCGGCAGGAAGCCGCCGTCGAACAGGTGTCTGGAGGTAAGTTCCGGGCCGATGCGGGGCGTGATGCGGATTGCCATGTCGGCCTCGCCGCCGATCAGATCGGCGTAGCGGTCTCCGAGGTCGAAATCGACCTCGACCTCTGGCGCGATGTCGTAGAAGCGCGGCATCCGCTCGGTCAGCCAGTCTTCGTGGAACCACTTGAAGGTCGAGACGCGAAGTTTCGCGGCATCCCTGACCGCGCCCAACTGGCTGAGCGCGTCGTCGATCTGGCTGAACCCCACAGTCAGTTGCCGGGCGATGCGCAATGCGGCCGGGGTCGGCTTCGCGCCCGAGGGATGCCGGTCGAAGAGCTTGACGCCGAGATAGTCCTCGAGCCCGCGGATCTGCTGGCCGATGGCGGCGACGGTGACCCCCAGTTCCTCGCTCGCGGCCGAAAAGGTCCCGTTTCGCAGGGTCGCTTCCAGTGCGCGTAAGCCGTTGAGATGGGACAGTTTCATGCGCCCAGTATAGCACAGCTTTAGACCTCTCAGGAAAATCTGACGTGCACGACTCGCAGAGGTCCGCGAGGATGGAGGCCTCACCCAAGGGAGGAAGGCCATGACCCTGAAACGTTATGTCATCGAACGCGATATCGTCGGCGTCGGCGCGATGTCGGCGGACGAGTTGTGCGGCGCGGCCGCGACCTCGAACGAGGCGCTGGCCAAGCTGGCGCCGAAGGTGCAGTGGGAGCATTCCTATGTCGCGGGCGACAAGACCTTCTGCATCTACCTGGCCGAGGACGAGGACGCGATCCGCGCCCATGCGGACCTGAGCGGCTTTCCGGCAAGCAAGATCACGCCGGTGCAGACGATCATCGACCCGACGACGGCGGCAACCGCCTAGACCCGCCCCGAGGCGGGCACAAAAGCGCGCCGGGCCAGTCCCTTGCCCGGTCGGCCCGGCAACATCCGCCCAGAACCGCGCAGGATCCCTTGTTTTTCCGCCCGGCCCGCGCTTTACCTAAGGCTACGCAGGCAAAAAGAACCCACAGGGCATTATGCTTCGAGTATTCCGCTGGCTTGTCCGGATCGTGACCGGGCTGGTCCTTCTGGGGCTGGCGGCCATCCTGCTACTGTACTGGTTCTTCGCGCGGTCGATCCCGCCGTATGACGAGACGCTTGAGGTCGCGGGCCTGACCGCGCCGGTCGAGATCGTCCGCGACAACGCCGGCGTGCCGCATATCTTCGGCGCGACCGATCGCGACGTCTATTTCGGGCTGGGCCTGGCCCATGCGCAGGACCGGCTGTGGCAGATGCTGTTGCTCAGGCGGACGGCGCAGGGACGGCTGTCGGAGATGTTCGGGGCGCGGACAGTGCGGATCGACGAATTGCTGCGGCGGTTCGATCTGTACGCGCTGGCGGTACGGTCGGCGGAGGTGCAGGACGACTATACCAAGGAGGCGCTTCAGGCCTATGCCGACGGGGTGAACGCCTGGCTGCGCGAGGTGAACGAGGGCGCGCGGGGACGCGGGGCGCCGGAATTCTGGCTGTTCGAGCCCGCCATCGCGCCGTGGCAGCCGGCGGATTCGGTGGTGATCGGCAAGCTGATGGCCCTGCGGCTGTCGTCGCATCTGGAGACCGAGGTTCTGCGCGCGCGCACTTCGCTGATGCTGCCGGACGAGCGAGTGGCCGACATCCTGCCCGACACGCCGGGCGACGGGACCGCGGCCCTGCCGGAATACGCATCGATGTTCGATGCGCCCCTGCCCCGCTTCGCGGAGACGGGCGCGATGCCGGACGATCCGCTGTCGCCCTTCGCGGGCCGCGCCTTTGCGGGCGCCTCGAACGCCTGGGCGGCGGCGCCGTCGCGCTCGGCGGCGGGCGGCACGCTTCTGGCCAACGATCCGCATCTGGCGTTCAGCGCGCCGTCGATCTGGTATCTGGCGCGGCTGGAACTGGAGACCGGCGGTGTGATCGGCGGCACGATCCCCGGCACGCCCGTGGTGCTGGTCGGCCGGTCGGACCGGCTGGGATGGGGGCTGACCTCGGCCTATGCCGACGATCAGGACGTGTTCATCGAGAAGCTGAACCCCGACAATCCCGAGGAAGTGCTGACGCCCGATGGCTGGGTGCCGCTGGTCTCGCGCCCGTCGATCATCAACGTCAAGGATGCCGACCCGGTGACGATCACGCTGAGGCGGTCCGGGAACGGGCCGATCCTGCCGGGATCGCATTACGATCTGGGCGCGGTGACGCCGCCCGGGCATGTCGCCGCGCTGGCCTGGACGGCGCTGTCGCCCGCCGACACCTCGGCGCAGGCGATGTTGGGGGTGATGCGGGCGGGCGGCATCGACGAGGCGCTGGCGGCGGCGGATGACTTCGTCGCGCCGGCGCAGAACCTGACGCTGGTCGATGGCGAGCGGATCGCGATGAAGGTGATCGGCGCCCTGCCCCGGCGCGCGGCGCGGCATCAGACGCAGGGCCGGATGCCCTCGCCCGGGTGGCTGGCCGAGAACCGCTGGCAGGGCCGGCTGAACCCCGAGGCCAACCCGGTCTTCGTCGATCCCGAGGGCGGCATCCTGGGGAACACCAACAACAAGACCGTGGACCGGCCGTTTCCGTTCCATGTCAGTTTCGACTGGGGCGACACGCAGCGCGTGCAGCGCTGGGAGCGGCTTATGCAGTCGCGCGAGGTGCATACGCGGGAGAGCTTCATCGAGGCGCAGCTCGACACGGTTTCGATCACCGCGAGGACGCTGCTGCCGCTCGTGGCGCGCGACCTGTGGTTCACCGGCGAGGCCGCGCCCGAGGGCACGCCCGAGCGGCGGCGGCGCGAGGCGCTGGACCTGCTGGCGGGCTGGAACGGCGAGATGAACGAGCATCTGCCGGAGCCGCTGATCTATGCCGCGTGGATGCGGGAATTGCAGGACCGGCTGATCCGCGACGAACTGGGGGCGCTGGCCGATGAATTCCGTCATCCGCAGCCGATCTTCCTGGAGCGCGTGTTCCGCAACGTGGATGGTGCGGCGGCCTGGTGCGACGTGATCCAGTCGGCGCCGGAAGAGACCTGCACCGAGATCGCGCGGGCGGCGCTGGACGACGCGCTGTTGTGGAGCGACGAGAAGCGGGGGCAGTCGCTCGATTCGCTGCGGTGGGGGGACGCGCATCAGGCGACGCACGATCACGGGGTTCTGGGCGAGGTCGGCTGGGTGTCGTGGATCGTGAACATCCGGCAGTCGACCAGCGGAGGCGATCAGACGCTGTTGCGCGGTTTGACCTCGGGCACGGATCCGCAGCCGTTCCTGAACGTGCACGGGGCGGGCTATCGGGGGGTCTATGACTTTGCGGACCCGGATTCGTCGGTCTTCATCATCTCGACCGGGCAGTCGGGGCATCCCCTGTCGCGGCACTACGACGATCTGGGCGAACTGTGGCGGCGGGGCGAGTATATTCCGATGACGCTGGACCCGAACCTCGCCCGCGCGGGGGCCGTGGGGGTGATGCGGCTGGAGCCGGAATAGGCCTGAAGGCTCGAACGCCGAGGGGCGCGGAATCAAGGGCCGAAGGCCCGCCGCGCCAGCGCCTGCCCGTCCCGGCGGGCTGGCGCTTGGGTTCCGTTTACAGTGGCTTCGAACGATGGAGTCAGGTAGTGCGATAAAGCGCATCGGTCAAGCCGGGTCAGCGCCATCCCACGGGCAGGCGCTGACGCGGCTTCTTTAATCGTGGGGTGATGTCTCGTGTCACAGCCGGGCGAAGCGCGCCGCCTGGGCCGGGGTCCAGTTGACGGTGAGGTCGGTACCGGTTTCGGTCTCGGTCTCGCTGAGGACGACGCCCTGATTGTAGAGCCAGGCGCGGCGTTTGCCGTCGCCGTGGGCGAGCGTGACGGTTTCGCGGGTGCGGTCGCGGTCGAGCTCGGCGGTGACGGCGCGGATCACGCGGTCGAGCCCCTCGCCCGTCACCGCCGAGATGGCGAGCGTATCGTCCCTGCGGGCGGCGAGCGTGAGCAGCGCGTCGCGGTCCGACGCGGGCACCAGGTCGATCTTGTTCCAGACCTCGATCAGCGGCGTGGTGCGGGCGACGCCCAGGTCTTCGAGGATGGTTTCCACGTCGCGGGCCTGATCCTCGGTCTCGGGGTGCGAGATGTCGCGGACATGGAGGATCAGGTCGGCCTCCAGAACTTCTTCCAGCGTGGCGCGGAAGGCGGCGACGAGTTGCGTGGGCAGGTCGGATATGAAGCCCACGGTATCGGAAAGGATCACGTCGCGACCGGTGGGGAGTCTGACGGCGCGCATCGTGGGGTCGAGCGTCGCGAAGAGCATATCCTTGGCCAGGACTTCGGCGCCGGTCAGGCGGTTGAAGAGCGTGGACTTGCCCGCGTTGGTGTAGCCCACCAGCGCCACGATGGGATAGGGCACCTTGGCGCGCGCCGCGCGGTGGAGCGTGCGGGTCTTCACGACCTTGTCGAGCTGGCGTTTCAGCCGGGTGAGCTGTTCGTCGATGGCGCGGCGGTCGGCCTCGATCTGGGTTTCGCCGGGGCCGCCGACGAAGCCGAGACCACCCCTCTGGCGTTCCAGGTGGGTCCAGGCGCGGACGAGGCGCGTGCGCTGATAGCTGAGCGCCGCCATCTCGACCTGAAGCACGCCTTCGCGGGTGGCGGCGCGGTCCGAGAAGATCTCGAGAATGAGGCCGGTGCGGTCCAGAAGCTTGGTCTTCCATTCGCGTTCGAGGTTGCGCTGCTGAACGGGCGTGACGGGGCCGTCGATCAGGACAAGCCCGATCTCGTCGGCGGCGATTCGCTGGCCCAGTTCCTCGATCTTGCCCTTGCCGAACAGCTTGCCCGGCTGAAGCTTCGCGAGACGGACCGTCTCGGCGCCCACGATGTCCAGTCCGGGCAGCGCACGGGCCAGCGATACCGCCTCGTCGAGCGCGTAATGTGCGTCGCGGCGGTCGGGATCGCTGGTGATGTCCGGGTGCAGAACGAGCGCGCGGGTGTCTTTCGCGGCCGTCGTTTCCAATCTTATTCTTCACCCTCGTAAAGGTTGATGGGCTGCGCCGGCATGATCGCCCGCCAGGATCATTTTCAGGGCCACGTCGCGTTTCAAACTCACCTGCGTTGCACGATAGACGACGCCCATGCCGCCCCGGCCGAGTTCCTCGACGAGGACATAGCCCGGCGGGCTCAAGCGCTCGGCACGGGCCCGGCCCAGGCCGTCCTGCTGATCGACTGTTTCGG
>ERZ869936.2570-NODE-2570-length-10538-cov-6.078126_pt1 | contig 10538 bp, 15 predicted proteins | sample MGYA00520876_ERZ869936 | MGnify/ENA primary metagenome ERZ869936 (study PRJEB32218, sample SAMN09650985) | biofilter metagenome | isolation source: enrty point of leading RO module | place: Saudi Arabia: Thuwal, RO plant located on Red Sea | collected 2016-02-17 ... | reverse complement strand
TGTTTATATTATTAAAATAACAAACTATGTCAATAAGTCTTTTTAAATTAATTCCTTCCATAATGGTCCATGTATAAAATGATAATATTGTTCTGAATTATATTCAAAGAATCCAAGCACCTTCATGTTCTTTTCATTGATATGCAAATCTTCCACAAACTCTTGAACTTCCTTTCTTGTTCCTTCAAATATCAAATTTCTGTAACCCTTTTCTTCAAAGTATTGTTCAAAATAACCTTTACAAGCAATGCACCATTTTGTGCTTTCATTTGGTGGTGTGTTCTTTATTTCTATTCCTGAATGCTTTTTATTAACTTTAATCTTCATCTTTATAAATTGAATCTTTAATTATATAAGTGTATTTTTCAAGCATTTGTTGATATGGTTCTCTAACTTTTTCATGTAACACTAGACCTCTAAATTCATCATAATTATTTACATAAATAGCATCTTCACCATATATTTCTTTTAATTCATTCAAAGCCAATTTTCTTGATAATTCTTTAATATTAATTTTAATAATTTCTTTCATATTTTATTTTTTAAATTCTTCTGATTCATCTTCACCAAAAACACCTAATTCATAAAATCCAGTTAATTTTAAAACTGCCCTTGACATTGCTCTTTTTTCTGCCATTGCAACTGGGTATTTATTAGATGTGTTTAGTGGTGATGATTCACCAAAGGTTTCTATATAATTTTCATCTTTTTTTGCAACTGCTTTTATAACACAATATTCATGCTTTTCATTTAATGATTCTATATTATAAGCAATTTCAATTCTTTCAACACCTTGTATTTTATCAATTCCTGACCTTGTAATGATAGTAAAGCCAAGTGGTGATGTAAATACATCATCAGGTGTTAAATCATACTTTAAATAAAGTTTTTTTAATTTTTCTTTTTTGTTCATATAAATAAATTTTTTCTATAATTTGGAACACTGTCTGCATTTATCAAACCCTTTGATTTGATTTTTAAATTGGTTACAACATCACCCCTTTTGCCATTTTCAATTAACCATTTCCAGTTTCTAAAATTCCTAAATCTTGAATCAATGCAAGTTTTATAGGACCTTTCACCATCATTAAAGAATATATAATATAATGTTCCACCTGAATAAGAATTTGGAACAGTAGTAATTTTTTTTAATTCAAATTGTTTCATTGCTTAATTATTTAAAGGTTCATCATTTTGTAAGATTTCTTTTTGTGCAAGTAGCACATAATAAAGTTCATGTAGTTGTTTGATGGTTAGTCCATATAATTCAATTCTTGACATATTAAAGGATTCTAAGTCTAAACCCAAAATATTATCTACTAACCATTTTTTAATATCTGACATAATATATAGTTTTTTGTTAAGACAAAATTGAACAATGTCAATAGTATAACAAAAAAAAATTAATCCAACTTATTAACACTCAATAGTTAATAAACTGTTAATTAATTGTTAATATAAAAAAAAAGAGGGTTTTAAGCAACCCTCTCTTTTCTCTTTTAATTTTTAATTAATATTTATTCATCTAATTTTTGCATTTCAATTATTTCATCTATAAATTCTTTTATATTATTTAATTCTTCTGAATTAAAAACATCCCTAATTAAATATTTTGTATTAAAAATTAAATTTTCTCTATATTGTTTTTTATCTGTCATTGCCATAATTTTATTTTTTAGTTTTTTGTTAATATTATTTATTTCCAATCGTAAGCGTAATTATTTTCTACCCAATCGTTGTGTGATTCTGTAACTAATTGTTTAACCGAATAACCAATTAAAGATTCTTTTTTGTGCATTTTATTGTAAAAATCCGCAAACACAAATTCACACACTTCAATCATTTCTGCAATGTCACCTTGTTCAAATAATGAATCGTCTAACAAATACATTATTAAATCATATTCGCTTGATACACCTAAATTTTCTGTATATTCTTTTTTTATAAAATTCTTTTTTTCAATAGATACTAAATTTTTCATAATAGTTTTTTGTTATTAATTATGATATAAATATACAACGCTTTTTTCTTTTCACCAAACAATTAGGCAAAAAAAAACATATTTTTTTCTTCCACCTCTGTTAATTAATGAACCACACCATCCCATTTTCCACCTTTTTTCAGTATCATAGGAAGTAATTTAGGTTGACCATTGATAATAATTCCACATCCAAGAATAACTCTTTGACTATTTACCTTATTATATGCAAATGCCAAACTTTTATCATTTATTAAACAAGCACACATCATTGACCAATTCAAACTAAGTGGTGATGATGTATAATTGATTTCAAAATTTGTATGATAATGACCTTGAACAACACACATTCCCATTTCTTTTGCTAACATTAAACCATTCTTTTTAAGTCCATGTGTCATAAATAGCCACTGACCATTAATCATTTTATATTTGTAGTCAATATGCCATTTCCAACCTTTTCCAACTTCTAATATCTCATTATAACTTTTGAGCATATGTCTTGGAATCCCATGTGCCTTACCTCTACGATATACCATTGAACCATGATTGGAATGAACTAAATCCATTTCAGGAAATAGGTTGTGAAGTTTTTTAATTACTTTCCTTGCTTTCACAAGTTCTGCATAAGCATTATCAAGTTCTGCATCTGTATCATGGAATGACAGTGCATGATAATCTACTTCATCACCTACATTTAAAATTTTTGTTGGTTTGTATTTTTTTTTGATTGCCCTTAAATATGGAATTGCTTGAGGGTGTTGGTAAGGTGCATGAAGGTCAGAAATACATAATATTATTTCATCCTTCATATTACTTTTTTTTAATTTTTTCAATGGACCTTCCTGCAAAGTATGCAGAATAAACACAAAGCAATAATGTCTGATAAATTGGAACATAAGCAGGTGCAATTTCAAACCCACCTAAATTACCATCAAATACTGAAATTATAACAAAAACAAAAGTCAAAAATATAAGTGTCAAAGGTCTAATGTTGGAAGGAAGCCAACCTGCTTTCGCATCTGCTTCCCATCTTTTTGTAACTTCTTGTGATGCTTTATTTTCATAATCTAAAACTAATTCTTTTAAAAGTCTTTTTGCTTCTGCTTTTTCTTCTTTTGTGGTTGTAAGGTTATCTAAAACTGAACCAACAGATTCAATCAATTTATCCCCCCCACCAAATAGCTTTTTAATCATAATGAACTTTCTCTTTTTATTATTTTATAGTAAGTATTTCCATTATCCTTAAATGCTTCAAGTATTTGTTTTTTAACATTTTTCCTGCTGTGTGAAATATGAATCCAAGCAGGTGAACCATGTGGAAATCTGTCACCAAATTCCCATATCATTTGTTTAAAAGGTAAATCAAGGTCTAAAATGGTGTTAAATAATATATCATTTTTAACTTCATTATCATATATTAATTGAATATCTGCTGCGAATCCATACATATGGTCACTGATTCTTTTAGAACCATTGTTGATGACTTGATTTAATTCTGCACTTCTATATCCTGAAGTAATCTTTATAGGTTTTCCAATTGCATTTCTTAATGGTTGCAGAACATCTTTGCATAAAAAATAAAGATTTTCAATTATTTTTTTATCTGCTTTATTTGGAATTTGTAACCTTGTTGCTGTTGCAGAAAATTCCATTTCCTGCAATGTAAAATTTTTTGTAAGAAGCATTATTTAAATTTATCTAGGATTATACTGTCAATTTTAGTTTGCACATCTTTTTTTGACAATGATAATTCAAACATCAAATTCCCTTCCCATCTGCAAACTTCTTTTCTGTTGTTAAATAATATTATTGTGGGTAATACTTTAATCCCAAATTCATCTGCTAATTTTTTATTAGCAATAATGCAAGACCGATATATGCCACACTTTTTCAACTCACCTAATTTTTCCCACTTGTTTTTATCATTAAATTCTGCCCAAAATTCAATAACAAATGGTTGGTTTGAATTGTTTATTTTATTAAAATCTTTGCTATATATAAAGTCCTGACTATAACAAGGGATACAAAAAACCCACAATAATATTTTTATTAAGTATCTCATTTTAGTTCATATACTCTTTCCTCAATTTTCTCTACCTGCATTTCTATTTTTCCTAATTTTTCTGCATTATTCATGACAGTGTTTGATATTAAATCAATTTTAAGTTGAAATTCTGTTGCTGTGATTTCAGGTTCAGGTATTTCAACAACTGGTAAAACCTTAGCTTCCTGAATTTCCATGCTCAAGCTGTAATACATACCAATGAATCCTGCTACAATTCCAATAATAGTTGCAAGGGTCTTGAATGATAATTGAACTTTTGTATTTTCTGATACTTCTTTTGCCATTTTAACTTTTTCTTTCTGCTGCTGAAGCTATAAAGCCACCTGTAATTATTACCATCAATGAATGAATCCAAGCATCATCAATGCAGTATGTTCCAAATAATGATGCAAAATATCCGAATGTGAAAAGACCTAAAGCAATGAAGCTGAATAGTCTTTTTGAACTTAATTGTCCATTTTTGTCTTTAAAAAGTGTTTTCATTTATTAAAATATTAAATAGTTAAAACCAAAGCGACAATCAAAGATTTCTTTTTCCCAAAATCTTATGAATGTGCCTTCAATAAAAATCCCAAAGTTTTTTGTTATTTTACACCCTGCAACAAAACCCAAATCCAAATCAATTTCTGAATCTGTATATTGATGACTATATTCACTTAAACCTTTATGAAGTGGCATTGCATTTGCCCATGTTAAAATCCAATAATTTTGTTTATAGTAATAATAAGACAATCCAACCACAAAAGAAAGTTCATTCTGACCACCTAATGAATCCAAATAGTTTCTGTTATACTCTGCTATTGCTGAACCGAAATAATGCTTGTAAAACTCATCATTTGATGTTGCAATAAGTTGTGAACCATTATACCAATGCTGATTGCCTTGAACCAAGTTTGTGTTATATCCAAATGATTGTGCTAATTGTTGAAAAGAACTTTCACCATTTTCCCATATTAGTTCTATTGGATTTATATGATATGGATTATGCCTTCTAATTACACCCCCAAAACTTATGTCTAAAGCACCATTGTTTATTCTGTATCTTAAATCAAAAGATTTATAGCTTAAATCCCTCATATCATCTTTTTTGACTTGTGCTTTTGCAATTATTTTATCACTTACATATCTAAGCCAAAAATCTGAATTATTAAATTTTTCAGACCTATGCCTTATAAAAGAATAGTTGAATAAATATTCCCATCCATTGAATCTTGATAAGGTTGTTTTGTCTGCAATGCTTTTTTCATTTCCATAATAAAATGTTTCCAACTTCTGTTCAAAATCCATTCTTGCAACCTTTCTGACCCCAAGCACTAAATTATAATCAAATTCATTAATTGGTGTTGTTTCTGAATAACCTTTTGATGTTGCAACAAAATTCTGTCTTTCAACCATACTGGTGTTCATATTCATTGAACTGTAAAAAGTTGCATACTCAAAAAAACCTTGTGACTTACAAGTTCCTAGTCCAAAGACTAAAAGCATTAATATAAAATATATATGTGTTTCTTTTATTTTCATTTAATAACCTATCATTTGATATTGTGTAAAAATTCTTAATCCAAATTCATTGTCAGTAAAATTCCCACTTGCTTGAATCTCTAATGCTTCCCCTAAAATACTGCTGTTTTGTATTTTACCACCAACACCAGTTAAATCAAAAACATATGTTGAATTAGACCGAACACCTCTATTAAAAGACCTTATAGAAGATAAATAGTTAGTTGAACTCCCACCATCATATCTTAAATATAAATTTCTATTTGATGTTTCCCCTGAACTTGAAACATATCCAGTAGTTTCAATCCACACATTCACAGGAAAAATATATCCATTGGCATCAGCAGGAACTAATGTTTGTTCTGTTGAACCTAAACTTTTATACTGTGCATTTGTTAAATCTACAATTGAAAGCAATAATCCACCTGCAATTCTTTGATTCATTAATGCATTACTAAAAAAAATATAAGACCCTGAAGGAAATGGTGCAAGACTTGTAGATGTTATATTTAAAGTTGTGTCTGTTGATGATGGTGTTTGTGAAACCACCACTTTTTGTTTTGAATTATTAACCTTGCTAACAATGAAAAGTTCATCACCTTTTCTGATTGTGTTAGTTCCAACAGCTGTGATAGTCAGTGAAGTTGTTGTTCCACTGGCATCTGCTGTTAATGTAGTGATGCAAGTTCTATCCTGTTCATTTTTTAATCCACCTCTAACCACATTGACTTGCTGTTGTCTATACAAATCAGCTTGACTTCCAAAAATTGTTTTTTGGGTTTTTTTATAAATTTTACCACCATGAAAATTGACTTGACTGCTCATATTTAATTATCTACTTGAATTAATATATTTGGATTATTTTCAAATGGTTCAAAATTAGGTTCAATATATGAATCATCTTGAATATTTGTTTCTGTGTTAATATCCATTTGTTGCAAATGAAAATGCCATGTGTTGGTCATTGCTGTGTAAGTTCCACCAATAGGGAAAAAACCCCTTACATCATCAGATGCATCATTGTTCAATCTCATATTTATTTTAAAAGTGTTCCAAAAACCAATCATTTTATTTTGTGTTTGTGGTTGGATTTTTATATCATATTTAAATGAAGGAACACATCTTTTCTTTATTATTTCCCTGCATAATAATCTATTAATCTTTTTTTCTGTTGAATCATTTTCTGTTCTCCAATCACCATTGTTTACTTGAATTTGATTTGGAAAAGTTGTTGTGGGATTACTTGCTGAAGGTGCATGAATCCTGATTCCCCCAAAATATTGAGTAGGTGCAAGGTTTGTCTCGCTTATTCCACCTGCTGCTGTTGAAATCCAGTCAGGTGGGTCTCCAATAAAGAAATCAGGTTTGATTTCCATTTGTGCAGAAGCATCAGTGTTGAAATTAGAGAAAAGACCTTTTTCATATCCAAAATAATTTGAAATTGTAGAACCATCAAAAATTAAACTGGTTCTTAAATCTGTTATTTGAAAATTAAAATTACTCATTGTTATTGTTCCATTATCAATCAAATCAAAAAAAGCACCACTAAACATTTTTGAGTTTGAAAAATTTGAAACTGAATATTCAAATCTCTTTAAGTAATTAGTAACACCAACATGGGGTGTGGGTAGTTCTTCAGTAATTATTCCAAAAGGAATTGTCAATGTCATTTCAGTATCATTTTCAAGTGGTGGGTTATCAAGATTTATTGTGACAAAAGGTGTTGAAGGGTTGTCAAAGTCTGTCACAGTAGATGACCAAGTTGCAATAGGTGAACCATTTGAACCAAAAGTTCCATCTAAAAATCTTCTTATTTCTGAATCACTTAAATCAACACCATCAATTTGTGCTTGTGCATAATCAGAAGCAGATTTGTTTGATATAATTGGAACAAATCTTAATGGAATTTTAAATGTAGTATCAATGAAACTGTTTTCACCTGATATTAAATTATCAAGTGCTGCAAAAGTCCAACTGAATTTGTATGTGATTGTGACATTTCCAGTGATTGCAATACAGTCTTGACCTGCTGTTATTGGAATAAACCATCCATTGTTATTTGCACCAAAACTTGTGTCTGAACCTGTGTAAGCCATATCAGCAGGAAAAGTTGGTGAATTTAATTGTCCTGCAACAGTTGCACTTGCTGAATTTCCAAAGTATGCAATTATCCCACCACCACCACCACCTAAGCAAGTGATGTTTGAATATTGGTCAGGATTTGTGTTTGGCATATTAAGAGGGTAGCTTATAAGGTCATGATAATAATTATTAAAAACCCTTCCAAGTGGTGCAAGATAACTGATTTTATTTCCTTTCAATTTAGGTCTGTCAGTATCTAAATCCAATCCAACATCTTGTGTGATGTCTAATGAAGATGATAAGGTTGAAGTATTAGGAACAGCATATTCATATTCTGTTAGTGCTGTTCCACCTGAATCATATGCTTGATTATTAAAAATCCTACAAGATGAAGTGACTGAATTTGTTGATTCATTATACATAACATATCTGCTAAAAATCCACCAACATCCACCCTGATTTTCATTGTATTTATATGACTGAAAAAATTGAACACCATACAAGGTTGCAATTTGGTTTATTATATCATAATAAGTCATAAATTCACCATTGTCTTTCTTGAAAGCTGCTTCATTTATAAATGCTAACTTATAAGGATTATAAGTGTCTTTCCATGTTGAATCTGTAATACTTCCCATATTTTCATGAAACCTGTTTGATGTGTTTCTTATTGATATGGTTGATGTTCCACCTGAACTTGGGAACATGGTTGAATAATAGGTGGTCTGCTCAATAGCTTCTTGAAAATAATATAAAACACATAACCATGAAGCACCTGTTTTTGGTGAATAGATTTTTTGTTTTATTTTTGCCACACCATCTGTTGATCTAATTCTTATTATTGTTGGAAGTGGTTGGTCTGCAATTGTTACTGTATCATCTATTATATCACCTGCCCATGAATTTATCCATATAGCATCAGAAGTATCATAGTGTTGTAAAATGACAAATAATTTTGATTCATTGTTAGCCAGTAAATCTCCATATATGTTCCCAGTTGTTGGTGTTCCAACTGCAACTGGATTCTGTTCAATAATAAAATCAAATTCTAAATTTGATGCTTTTATTGATTTATATTCAGGGTCATTTGTTCCTTCATACTTTAATTTAAAACCATCCATGCCACCTTTAAATTCAACAATGCTTCCAGTATAATCAACATGATAAATATTAATTCTATACCTTACTCCATTATTACTATAAAACTCACATTGATATTTTACTTGTGCCATTTATGAAAGTCTGTTTGTTGTGTTTGTTTCTCTTTGATTACTAAGCATAATGGATGAACCATCAATATATCCATCAACTGTCATGTGTGATGAACCACCACCACCACCAAATAAATTAGTTCCTGCAATAATAGAATCATTTGGTGATAATGAAAAAGCACCTTCAGGACCTACTATATATCTTCCTGATGATGGACCGAAAGCAATATCACCTACTGACTGAACCCCTGACATTGCATCAAGTCCTGCACCTAAACTCATTGAACCAACAGGAAGTCCAAGTGCCTTCATTATAGTTCTTAAAACTAAGGTTTTTATTATCATTTTCAATACCTCTTGGGTCATGCTTTTCATAAAATCTTTAAAAGCATCCTTCATACTTTGACCTTCTACAATTGCAGTTGATAATGCATTTGCCATTCCATCACCAAATGCTGTGACAAACCTTTCAAATTCTGCACCCATTAATGTTACCCCTTCAAGCCATGAATTTTTTATGTCATCAACAAAGGTTTGAAATTTACTTTTTTGTTCATCTAAATCTAAACCTAAAACAACATCTGCACCACCATCACCTGTTGTCATATCCAAAGGTTCATCACCATCTGCACCACCAAGAGCATCAAAACCACCATCCATTCCAAAGAAACCTGATATATCTGACATCACATCTTTGAAAAGATTTTTAATATAATTACCTGCATCATCAAAAGGTTTTTGTATATCATCAGGTGTAACAGTGCCTTCAATTTGACCATCTGTTATATTGTCCATAACATTATCCCAAATATTTTCAGAATTATTATGAAAATCTGAAAATATATCTTTCATATCAGCTATAAAATCTGTGCCACTTGTGTCATCAATATCATCTTTTTTATAATTTGGACCTTCAGGACCAAAAATGGTTTCATCCAAAGATTTCCCACTAATCTGACCAAATAAACCTTTTGCAAGCATGAACTTAGGATTCAGACTTAAACCTGCATACAATCTTTCTGTTGTGGTTGTTTCCTCATCTGCCAAGTTTTTTGCCCTATTGGTCAAATTGGTAAGTGTGTTTTTAACTTTATTTGTTAAAAATTCAATAACTGCAAGTGCCATTTCAAAAGCACTGACTACTATTTGAACCATTTGAGCAACTGTTCCTGCAATTGAAAAAATGACTGCCCTAAATGCTATGCTGTTATTATAAAATTCAATAAATTTATTTGATGCATTTGCAATTGCAATTTTTATATCTTCCCAGTAATAAGTTATCAAACCCAAAATCCCTGCCATTAAAGCTAATTTAGGATTGTTCATTATAAATTTAGCAAATGATGTTCCCACACTTCCAAGCATTGAAACAAGACTTCCTAAACCCATTAAAATTGGTCCACCTGCTGCAAATGCAACTGCAAGTTGTGTGATAAATTCTTTTGTTTCAGGATTTAGGTTTTGAAACTTTTTGACCAGTGTTGTGACAACTTGTGAGAATTTTAATATAACAGGAACTAATGCTTGACCAAGTTCAATCATAGCATCTTTTAATTCTTGAAATGCTTGATTTAACTTAAATGAAGCTGTGTTCTCTACAATTTCAAATGCTTCATTCAATGCACCCTGACTGTCTGTCAAGCTGTTCAACACTTGTTCATATGTTTCAGCTTGCGCACCTGCTGTTCCCAATACAGTT
>ERZ869936.2569-NODE-2569-length-10544-cov-3.764706_pt1 | contig 10544 bp, 8 predicted proteins | sample MGYA00520876_ERZ869936 | MGnify/ENA primary metagenome ERZ869936 (study PRJEB32218, sample SAMN09650985) | biofilter metagenome | isolation source: enrty point of leading RO module | place: Saudi Arabia: Thuwal, RO plant located on Red Sea | collected 2016-02-17 ... | reverse complement strand
TATTTTACCGGTTGCGGTATTTTATGAATGCTTTAATTATTACACATGTATAGAAGACGTGGCGGATTATTTGGCGGTGGCGGGATGTTCCCGCAGGTGATTAAGTATCTCCTCATAATCAACATTTCAATATTTATCCTGCAGGCTTTTTTCTTTCAGAATATGTCGCTTGGTAATATGAGCGTAGGCGATACATTCTTTAAGTATTTTGCGTTATGGCCCATTGGATCGGGTTATTTTATGCCGTGGCAGCTGGTGACGTATATGTTTCTGCACGGCGGATTCATGCACATCTTTATTAATATGTTCGTGCTGTGGATGTTTGGTTTTGAGTTGGAGAGTCTATGGGGTTCAAAGAAATTTTTCTGGTATTATATGATGTGCGGTGTTGGCGCCGGTCTAGCTAATCTGCTCATAGCACCTTTCTTCACATCTGTCGGACCGACTGTTGGTGCATCCGGTGCGATTTACGGTGTGCTTGCAGCATTCGCATTCCTTTTCCCTAACAGGAAGATATATCTTTACTTCTTCATTCCCGTTAAGGCGAAGTATCTTATCATTCTTTATATGGCTATCGATCTGCTTTCAGTAATAGGTCAGCGTGAGACTGGTATTGCTCACGTTGCTCACCTTGGAGGAGCTGTGGTTGGTATTATTTACCTCCTGATCACTAAACAAAGATCGGGTATGAACTTCTTCCAGAATGTTAATAAGGGACAGGGAAGATTCAGCTCGCAGTTCTCTTCATCAGGAAGAAAGAAAGAGAGTACTTATGGCTGGAATACCGGTGGCACTTCGTCCAGGAAAGTACATATAAAAGAAGATGATTACGAGGAAGTAGAAACTCATGATTACAAGAAAGAGATGGAAGAGCAGGAAAAATCAGCACAGGAAAAAATTGATGAAATTCTGGATAAGCTGAGCGAAGGCGGATACCAGAGTTTAACGGAGGAAGAGAAGAAAATACTCTTCCAGGAAAGTAAAAAATTGAGATAGGATTAAATGGAACTGGAAACTGTTTCACATTCTAAAAAATACAACAACGACTTAACATCATACTCCAGATTTAAAACCCGCGAAGTTCACATCGGTGATGTGCCTCTCGGCGGGGATAATCCCATACGTCTGCAGTCGATGACTACTCCCGATACTATGGATACCATAGCTACCGTGGAGCAGTCTGTACGCCTAATTGAAGCTGGTGCGGATTATGTCCGTATTACAGCACCCAGCAAAAATGAAGCAGAGAATCTAAAAAACATAAAAGACGAACTCCGTAAACGCGGTTACGATGCGCCGCTTATCGCGGATATTCACTTCACTCCCAATGCAGCTGAAATTGCCGCGAGGATCGTGGAGAAGGTCAGGGTGAATCCCGGTAACTACGCGGACAAAAAGAAATTCCAGGTTTATAATAAAACGGATGAACATTACCGGGCTGAACTCGACAGGATAAGAGAAAAGTTTACACCGCTTGTGAAGATATGTAAAGAGTATGGTACAGCAATGAGGATAGGTACCAATCACGGCTCACTCTCCGACAGGATAATGAGCCGGTACGGTGATACACCCCTTGGCATGGTTGAGTCTGCTCTGGAGTTTGTTAGAATATGCGAAGACAATGATTATCACGAGATAGTTCTTTCAATGAAAGCCAGCAATCCTATCGTAATGGTGCAGGCGTACAGGCTGCTTGTAAGCAAGATGATGGAAGAAGGAATGAATTACCCGCTGCATATCGGCGTAACCGAAGCAGGTGAAGCAGAGGACGGCAGAATTAAATCAGCTCTTGGAATCGGAACTCTGCTGGAAGACGGTATCGGTGATACTGTCCGTGTATCGCTGACCGAAGACCCGGAGTTTGAAATTCCCGTTTGCCGCGACCTGGTGGAAAGATATTCACGACGCATCGAACATAAATACATTCCGCCGGTTATTAATTACCCGGTTGACCCGTTTAACTACACGAGAAGAGAGACTGTCAAAGTAGACAACATCGGTGAAACCAACGTCCCGGTCGTGATACTCACACCTTCGGACGAATTCATTACTTCACCCGATAATTTCAAAGAGATAGGGTACACGTATGACGCGGAGCTGGACAAGTGGAAGATAGGAGACCTCGCGCCGGATTATATTTATCTGGGCGGGAGGGACATAGAATTTGAACTTCCCGGTACACTGAAAAAGATATACGATTTTGTAAAATGGAATACGCTGGAAAACAAGAATGATTCTTATCCGTTATTTACACCATTCGAGTATAAAGAATTTCCCGAGCGCTCGGAAAAGATGAATTTCCTGCTGCTGAGCACTGACGATGCATTCGACAAGGATCTGCTTGAGATGATAAAGCAGGATGAAAAATGTGTCGTGATCTTTGAAACGGACAACGAGCACGCTATGCCGGCACTCCGCCGTAGTTTTGTAGAGCTGATTGAGAATGGGCTGAAAACACCTGTGGTTATCAGGAGAAATTATTCTAAAGACGATATTGATGACGACAAAACAGTTTTATATGCAACTACCGATGCAGGAGGTTTGATGGTCGACGGACTTGGTGACGGGATATGGATTGAAAATGATAAAACATCGCTCGATTTGATAAACAGGTTGTCATTCGGGATATTACAGGCATCACGAACACGAATTTCTAAAACAGAATATATTTCCTGTCCTTCCTGCGGAAGAACCTTATTCGATTTGCAGGAAACAACCGCGATGATCCGCGCAAAGACAGACCACCTTAAAGGTGTGAAGATCGCCATAATGGGCTGTATTGTTAACGGCCCCGGGGAAATGGCTGACGCTGATTACGGGTATGTCGGCAGCGGTCCCGGAAAAATAGACTTTTATAAGGGGAAAGAAGTTGTAAAACGGGGGATTAATACTGAAGGGGCGCTCGATGAGCTCATTGAGCTTATTAAAGTTAACGGCGACTGGAACGATCCCGCCGGTAATTGATTTTATTAATTAAACTACATTCAAATCAGGTTATGGTGAAAAATTTCATTACTGCATTACTATTGTTTATTTTGACTTCCGGCTCTTTATTTGCCGGCGGGGGAGAACCTTTTACGGTTGAGTTTGAAGAAGTGAATATCCCGGGTGCTCCAAATGTACATTCATTTGTATTTGCGAAATCTAACGGAAAATGGCTCATTATAGGCGGACGTACAAATGGTCTGCACGGTTTCACTCCTATAACTGCTTTTCCTGTTTCTTATCAGAATAAGAGGGTATATGTAATTGACCCGAATACGAATCAGGTCTGGTCGAGAGAACTTGCTCTGGACCTCCCTGCATCAACAGCCGATGCATTACGCTCGACTAACCAGCAGTATGTACAGGTGGGGAATAATCTTTACGTGACCGGAGGTTATGGAATAGACAGCACGGTTGGGCAGGTAAAAACTCTACCCAGGCTTACTGTGATAGATGTGGACGGAATGATAAACGCCGTTATAAACAGTACTACAGTATCTCCATTCGTTAAGCAAATGACGGATTCCCGGGTACAGGTTACCGGCGGAGAGATGGGTTATATGGATGGATATATTTATCTATTTGGCGGGCATAATTTTACCGGTGTTTACTGGAATACCGGGCAAGGTACAAACAATCAGGTATACACTGATTCTTATAAGAAATTTCAGGTGTCGGTCGCCGGTAGTACGGTCAGCATTGATAACTATACGCAGGTTACAGACACAAATAATCTACACAGAAGGGATTTGAACCTTGTAAACGCAATAAAGCCGGATGGTTCAGAGTACCTCATCAATTATGGCGGAGTATTCAGAAAAGATATTGACCTTCCTTTCTTAACGCCGATAGTTCTTGATGGATCGGGAATAACAGTTCATTCATTCGATCAAAAATATAACCAGTACACGACGGCTCACATTAATTTATTCGACAGCACTACCCTTGATATGCATACTATGTTTTTCGGCGGTACCGGGATGTGGTATTACGATACGGTGAATTCAACAACTGAGGTTGATTCACTTGTGCCATTCGTCGATGATATCTCTCTTATGACAAGGAATTCAGCCGGTAATTTCGCCGAATTACTTTACCCGAACAGAATGCCGGGACTGCTTGGAACAAACGCAAAGTTTGTGCTGAATGATAACATCCCGCAGTATGACAACGGTGTAATAAAAATGCGCGAAATAAACGCGAGAACATTTGTCGGATACATTTACGGCGGTATAAAGGCAACTGCACCAAATCCCGGAACTGGCGGCATGGGCAGCAGTTCTGCAAGCGATGTAATTCTTAAAGTTTATATCAGGCCTTTCTGGGTGGGAATTCAGAATATATCCGGTGAGATCCCTGAAGGTTTTAGCTTAATGCAAAACTATCCTAACCCGTTCAACCCTTCAACGAAAATAAGATTTGCAATACCGGAATCAGGTCAGGTGAAACTCAATGTTTATAACTCAATAGGTCAGAAAGTAACTGAACTTGTGAACACGAATCTTACAGCAGGTACTTATGAATCGACATGGGATGCCCAGAATATTGCCGGCGGTGTTTATTTTTATAAACTCGAAACGGATAATTATTCTGAAACAAAGAAAATGCTGCTAATAAAATAATTACACACACAGAAGTTATTTAGAGCCGTTACATTTTTGTAACGGCTTTTTTTTATTACTTGTATTTTATTGCTGAATTTGTAAAATTTAAATGCATTTCGAATTACAGCACATATCGAGGATAATTTAACCTACCCTACGGGGTTGATAAAACCAACTTATTTCATTACGAGGAGATAAAGAACGATTTAGAACAATTATGTTCGAATCGCAGAATTTTTTGAAAATTAATTATCGGAGGATTCACTATGTCCAAAAGATATTATTTCACAGGGTTTGTATTGTTCCTGGCATTATTTATATCTAACAGTTCAAAAGCCGGTACTGACCCTTTTACAGTGGAACTCGAACAGGTGACAGTAATGAATACACCTACTCTCCAATCATTCGCATATGCTCAGTCAAGCGGCAAATGGCTGCTGTTAGCCGGAAGGACGAACGGACTTCACGGGTTCGGCGCGCCGCCATCATTCCCATCAAAATACCAAAACAGGACTATGTATGTGTATGATGTTGCAACCGGGCAGGTCTGGTCAAGAAGCACATATCAGGATATTCCGCTTTCGCTCGCTGACAGGCTGAGCTCAACCAACACAAACTATGCGCAGGTTGGAAACCAGCTTTACATCATCGGGGGATACGGTATAGATAGTACGCAAGATTCCACCACTACCTTCGGATGTCTAACTGTAATAGATGTGCAGGAAACCATCGATGCAATAATGAATAATCAATCGGTCGCATCCCATATAAGGACACTGTAGGATACGAGGATGCTCTGTACGGGCGGTGATCTCGGCTATAAAGACGGTTAGTTTTATCTTTATGCCGCGCAGAGATTTTATGGAGATTATGCCAGTCCGTACAGTGTGCAGTATTATAATTACGCTTACTCTAAATTCCAGGTAACCGATAACGGCTCGACCATAGGTATTGCTAATTACAGCGTTTACACCGACACGGCTAACCTTAGGCGAAGGGACCTTAATTTTGTGGATGCTGTGTATCCCGACGGTACTCCATATTTCATAAACTACGGCGCGGTCTTCGACCTTTCTGATCTGCCCTGGCTGAATCCGATATACCTGGATGATACCGGCTATACTCTGGACCAGGGATTCACTCAATTATTCCAGCAGTATGACTGTCCGAGCTTAGTGATGATGGACAGTACAAGCGGTAATCTTTACACAACATTATTCGGCGGTATCAGTTATTATTACTATGACACGGTGATAAATGCGGTAGTACAGGATTCCGCAATCCCGTTTGTTCATGACATAACCTACATAACCAAAGGGTCAGACGGTGCAACGACGCAGGAACTCCTTCCTTTAAGAATGCCATATCTTATCGGGGCGGAGGCAAAACTGATACCGGATACAACGGTTCCGCAATATGATAACGGCGTGATAAAATTTCACGAGCTTACCGGGCGTACAATGGTCGGATATATCTACGGCGGAATAAAAGCAGATACATCGAATTTCGGCACCAGCTCGGCCATCGGAGAGATTTACAAGGTTTACATTACGCCGAAATCGGTAGGTATCAGCAATGTCTCATCGGAGATACCGGATAGTTACAATCTCGCGCAAAACTATCCAAACCCATTCAACCCGTCGACACGTATAAAGTTTTCACTGCCTAAGTCAGGATTTGTGCGGATAAATATTTACAATGCGCTCGGGCAAAGGGTTAGCGAACTGGTTAACGAACAGCTGAATTCCGGTACTTATGAAGTAACGTGGTACTCGGATAACTTCGCAGCCGGAGTGTATTTTTACACAATGGATGCCGGTGATTTTATTCAGACAAAAAAGATGCTGCTCGTAAAATAGTTTGTAAAGTTCATAAAGCAAAAAAGGCGGTCGATGACCGCCTTTTTTGTTAGTATATATGTAATTCGATTTTATGCTGTTACTTCTTCTTTGAGGAACATCTTCTGAAATTCGCGTTTTTTGCGGTTCTTCCAGTTGCCTTTGTGGTAAGCGTAGCCGGAGATAAGCGGCATCGCGAGAGTTGCCTCGGAGTACACCATCTGTTCGTAAGTCATATCTACTTTACCCCAGCTGCTAGCTTCTTTCAATGTCGAACCTGAAAGCGCCCCGTCCCTGTCATCCGCAACTGTGATTTGTACAGCATATTTGTGCATCGGTACATCTTTATCAAGTATCTCAGCAGCTACTACAATGTCCTGCGCGAAGTTCTTCGGAATGCCGCCGCCGATCATATAAAGACCGGTTTCGAATGCTTCGAGTTTTATCTTAGTGAGCTCGAGGAAGTCCTTAGCTGAGTCGAGCGATACGTGTGAATCCGGATTATGGAACTGGTGATGAACGAAACCGAATCCCGCGGAGCAGTCAGAGAACGCCGGGCAGAAGATCGGCACGTTATTCTCATATGCAGCGAGTACTATAGAGTCTTTATTTTTTCCGTTCTCAGCGAGGTATTTACCCATTTCGTAAATAAACTCACGTGATGAGTAAGGGCGTTTCTCGAGTTTATCGCAAATTTCAGCGATAGTCATATCGGTAACGCGAAGGTCTTCTTCGTCTATGTAAGTATCATAGATACGGTCGATCATCAGGTCACGAAGTTCGTTATCGTCAGCGAATTGTGAGCCTTTGTAATGTTTGAAGCCGAGACCTTCGAAAAAGTCCTGGTCGACAATATTAGCGCCGGTGGAAACGATGGCATCAACCATATTATTCCTTACCATATCCACGATAACGAGCTTAAGTCCGGCAGAGATCAGCGAGCCGGCAAGACAAAGAACAACGGAACATCTTTCATCTTTAAGCATCATGTCGTAGTATTCCGCTGCCTGGGCGAGATCGCGGGCAGAGAAAGCCATATTCTTCATGTCGTCCACGATTGGGACAACATTATGTTTTTTCATATCGATATGTTCGATAGTCTCCTTTAAGAAATCCTGTTTGGTTGCCATTCGTATATCCTCTTTTAGTTAGTTTAGGAACGGGTAATATAATTATTTTGAGTTGATTTTTAAATGGAGATAGTATTTGCTCTATGATTCTTGGATTTGTTGAGGAATGTTCTTTTGTCTCACCACAAAATTTTTGTATCCGTACTTTTGACCGCGCAAAAGTACCAAAACGCGTCGCCTTAATAAACGCTCCGCTTGGCTTCTTTTGCTTGTCCAAAAGAAGCAAAAGGACAGCCTGTATGGAAATCGTCTAAATTTCACGTGTTCTGCACTCGAAGAAAAAAACTCGCGGATAAGAGAGTTGTTAGTATTAACTATCACATAGCTCAAACAGTTTTTCTTCGCCGCGACTTTGTCGCGGACGTTTGAAGCCGTGAAATTTTTAACGTCGATTTCCATAAGGGCATGTGAGACACCTTTGGTGTCTATGGGTTAATCTAGGAGTAGACTCGTGGAGTGTCGTTTATTCGAATTCTTCAAGGAGCTCTTCGACCGGGCGAGTATTTTCGTAGAAGGAAAGGATCTTCATCATAACTTCCTCAACGAGCGCATCGGGGCATGAAGCACCGCTGGTAAGGATGATCTTTATGGGGGTTTTATCAGGAAGGAAATTATCGGTAGTTAATTCTTCGTGGTTATGGAAGTTAAAATGGCTGATGAGATTTTCGCTAAGGATCTTATCAGCCGATGATATGTAATATGTCGGGAGCTTTTCTTCACACAGCTCTACTATGTGTGAAGTATTAGAGCTGTTATAACCGCCAACTACGATAGCCAGGTCGGCATTTTGTTCGAGCAAACCGTAAGTAGCCCGCTGGTTATCATGTGTTGCATAGCAAAGTGTATCACGTGTATCGGCGAAGTGGTCTTTCAGATTCTCCTCACCGTATTTTTCTATCATTACGTCGCGAAGGTAGTTAGCAATTTCCTGGGTTTCAGTAGCAAGCATTGTAGTCTGGTTAACAACTCCTATCATTTCCAGGGATCGTTTCGGATCGAAATTAGCAGAGTACCTGTCTTTGAATAGTTCATAAAATTCATCGAAGGAAATTCTGCCCAGCATATAATCGCCGAGTTTCTTTGTTTCGGTGATGTCACGAACGATAATTGTCGGAGCGCTCTCTTTGCTATGCGAAAAGGTGGCACGGGTTTCTTCGTGTTTATACTTGCCGTGTACAACGATGGTGTAGCCGGATTCACCAAGACCTGAAGCGCGGTTCCATACTTTTTCCACGAACGGGCAGGTAGTATCGTATTTAACCGTATCGACGCCAATATTATTAAGAATGTTCTCCGTTTCGAGAGTTGTACCAAAAGCGGGTATGATAACAATGTCATCGGGTTTGAGTTCTTCCCAGGGAATAAGCTGTTCGCCGGTTGTTTTCATTATGAATTTAACACCGCGTTTATTCAGGTCAGCATTAACGTGCTGGTTATGTATCATTTCGCTGAGGAGAAAGATACGCTTGCCGGGGTTTTCTTCGACGGCTTTATATGAAATCTCGATGGCATTCTCCACACCATAGCAAAAGCCGAAATGGCGCGCGATGTAGAATTTCACCGGCCCGAAATCGAGTTCGGTAGGTGAATAATCTTTTTTACGCGGGTCGGTAACTTTACGCGCGTTTTTTATTTTTGTGATCAGGGGACTTCTGTAAAAAATCGGGATATCGAATGATTTCATTAGAATCTGTCTAATTAATAAGTTTTTCGGGCACGAAGCTATTCGATGCCGCAGTTAATAATATATAATTTATTACAAACAAAACAAAACCGAGTATGAACAGAATTATTGTATCAAGTGTGAATAACCCGGTAGCCTGTCCAACAGTCAGAAGAATTACCGGGAGTATTATTAGCACAATCTTTTGCTGGGATTCCTGAAAATTCTTTGATTTGGCTGATGAAATAACCATCAGTAACACCGCCAAAATGGAAACAGCTGGACTAACCCATAGTATCAGCACGAACCATTTCAAATTCGGGAAGAATCCTTCTTCAAAATAAAAACTCTGCCCTATCAGTGTTACTATAGAAAACAAAACGAACGAGATTAAAGTTACCCCATACGACGGAATGAAAGAACCAAAAACTTTCGCCAGAAAAAGGTCGCGAATCTTAATAGGTGAATAAAGCAATGTTTCGATGGTTTTATGCTCTTTTTCTCCTACAAAACTGCTGCCTGCAATTACACTCGAAGAAATAATAGGAATAAGCAGGAAGAATGTCGGCATCATGAAGTTAAAGGAAAAGTAGATCATCAACTGGGAGGCATTCATCGCTGCAATTTCAGGTCCAAGCTTCGATGTAATTTCGCTAAAGTCATCGGTACCTTCGGGCAGACCCGCAAGTACAAAGAACAGCACCGGGAAAAAAACCACAAAGATCACAGGCATAATTGTCATCGGCAGCCAGACCATTTTATTACTGAATACAACTTTCAGATCCTTCTTCAGGATTATCTTGTAGAGCCCTTTCATTGGGCACCTCCCTTCTGATAGGCGAAGTACAGGTCTTCGAGATCCCAGCCTGCCTGGCGCGCTTCATCAACTTTTCCGCCGTTATTCTGGATCGCGGAGATAATTGAATTTGCTTCCTCGTCAGAGCTAATGCTAATGCGTGATGCTTTACTGTCGGAATTCCGCGAGCGGTAATCAAGCGGGATATTCTCACCGCGTATCTCGAGCATTATGGAATGCTGTTTATTGCTGAGCAACTCATCGAAAGTGCCGAACCCGAGTATCTTTCCTCTATCTATAAAGCCGTAAGTGGTGCAAATTTCTTCCGCATACTTGAGCTGGTGCGTACAGAGGAAAACGGTTACTTTTTCTTCTGAAGCAATCTCTTTTATGTGGAGATTAACTTTCTTAGCAGCTTCAGGGTCGAGCCCGGAAGTTGGTTCGTCCAGGAATAGAATCTTCGGATTGTGTATGGATGCTCTTGCCAGTGAGAGACGTTTCTTCATCCCGGTGCTGTATTCTTTCAGC
>ERZ869936.2568-NODE-2568-length-10548-cov-2.812065_pt1 | contig 10548 bp, 9 predicted proteins | sample MGYA00520876_ERZ869936 | MGnify/ENA primary metagenome ERZ869936 (study PRJEB32218, sample SAMN09650985) | biofilter metagenome | isolation source: enrty point of leading RO module | place: Saudi Arabia: Thuwal, RO plant located on Red Sea | collected 2016-02-17 ... | reverse complement strand
TGTACGATCCAGAGTCAGCTTCTACCATTCATATAACTAGATTCGGTAAACTAATTCCTGACAAAGCCAGGATGAATAAAGTACGTGAGTACGTAACAAGGACAAAGAATGCTAAGCAAAAGGACTGAGGTATTTGATGTAGACAAGAACTACTGGGAGGTATTCCCAGAGATGCGCCAACATCCGTTGTTTTCTAAGTACTACAAAGAAGATAAGCCTAAGTCTAAGAGCAAGTCATCTAATATTATGTGGGCACTGCATCTAGTTTGTCACCCAAAGTCCATGATGTACCATGATCCCAATAAGCTAGACAATGTAAAGGGACTACTGCCTAAAACATGGGACTGGAAGCTTAAATCAACCTTAGTAGATCTAGAGGAGTACAAGAATGCTATGCTGACAGAGGCCCAACGTGCACTAGTAGACTGGGATGATATGATCCGTAAGCGTTCAGCGTACCTGAAGCAACAAGATTACAATCTAGATACAGGCAATGATCTAGACAAACTCCACAAGAACACATACTCCATCTATAAGGATTACCAGAAAGTGTGTGAGGAGCTACAAACAGAAGAAAACTCTAATTCACAAAACTTAAGCCTGTCAGAGTCAGGCGAAATTTAAACAGCTATGAGCAACGCTAATCATCAGAGCCACCAGTTGACTCTCCAGAAGATCAACACCAACAAGCAGGAAGCCGACAGAAACTTCCAACTCTTGTTTAACTCTCTCCAGATGCTGAACCAACAGTTCCAAGCAATGGAGAATCTGTTTGTACTTACTCTTAACCAGTTGGAGATCCCAACAGATGACGAGATCAAGTACCCACAGGAAGATTTTGATAATAAGTACGGACACTTGATTGGAGAATACTTCATCGAGAAAGAGTCAGGTACGTTCTTTAAGATTAACCTTATTCTCCGTGACTGGGACTTGACCAGCCATGAGGACAAGACCTGGAAGTTCTCTCACCCAGACCTAGGCGAGAAGATTATCGTAGCAGAGGATGAGTATGAAGCATACGATAAGCTTGCCAATGAAATCCGCAATCCACTAGTTCCTGTAGAAGACTAATGGATTTCTGGACAACAGTAAACAACTCTTCTTTTGTCCTGCCTGAAATCCCTAGCCTCCATCCTATAGCTGACCGCTATGAGTATCGAGACTTTTGGAAACAGCAGAAAAGAAGAATAATCGAAGGGCATTGGGAATCTAACAAATGGATTCCCGGCCCTTTGTACTATTATGTCAACTTCCATAATATTCTTGTGGAAGACCCAAAGACTCTTGCACAAAAACCAGGCAGACCCTGGCTACGTGATATAGACTGGGAGTTGTTTCTGTTGTACGAAGAGTGTAGAGGATTCTCAGGTTTTGCGAATGATAAAAACTACACATGTAACAGATTCCTAGGACCAGATCGTGAAAGGATAGAGCGCCTAAAGATGATGGACCAGTACATCAACCTGGGCGTAATAAACAAAGAGGATCTAGAAAAAGAATACGTAGATGCTAGACTGTACCTACGTACTATCCATGAAGATAATCTAGGGAGACCGCTGTATCAAAACTCAGCAAAGAACATAATCTCTATTCAAGCCAGGGGTGGAGGTAAGTCCTACGGATCTGCGGGTATTGGTGCACACAACTGGCTAACAGGCGGAGCCATATCCTATGATGAATATCTAAAGGCTAAGAAAAGCAGGCAACCTCTTACCTCAGATACCGTCGTAGGTGCAATCGATGCTAAATGGTCTGGCCCGCTTTTGGATAAAATACTGTTTGGTATAACTAACCTACCCGGAGAGTTTGAATATGAGTCTACTGTTTTTCCTAGTCCGCTATATAAATCTTGGTCAGGTTCTAAAAGAGAAGGTTCGTTCCTTAAGAACGTAGACGGATCGTATCTATACCACAGAACTTTCAAGAATAACCCGCTCGCAGGTAACGCAGGTCGTCCTAACCTAGTAATGCTGGATGAGGTCGGCTTCTTTGATATACTTGTAGAAACAATCGGTGCACTAGAAGGAGCGGAGGCATCTAAGATGTTCAAGCGTCAGGTTATCTGGATGCTAGGTACTGGTGGTTTTACCAGAGGAGGCTCTGTGTTGTTTGCAGAAAACGTGTTCCGTAACCCAGACCAGTACAACTGTTTAGTATTCGAAGATGAGTTTGAGTCTAGAGGTACTATCGGATACTTTGTACCTGTAATCAAGACCCGTAACCAGCATAAGAAAGGACCGAACCTAGTTACTGATACATATACAGCTAACGCAGAAGAAGCAGAGATACGGGAGGGTAAGAAGAAAGACCTAACTAGGTACCAGGTCCACATCATCAACAACCCTCTGTATCCTTCCGAAGCATTCCTTGTAACAGAGGGTACTCGATTCCCGACTGTACTACTGAAAGACCAGCTAGCAGAAGTACTGGGCGGAAAACGTAAAAGATTTTCTGATGCATCCTACAAAGGATGGATCAAGTTCAATGACCGATCAGAGTTGTTCTTTGATACGGTACAAGACAAGACTCCTATCAGATCTTTTCCTCTAGATAAGTACGAGGACAAGAAAGGTTTGATAGAGATATTTCAAATGCCGAGGAGAGATGAGGATGATACAGTAATTACCAACCGGTACATTGCTGGTATCGACGTAGTAGACAAGGCTAGAGCAACTACGTCCTCTCTCCCGTCTATCATTGTCTTCGACAGGATTACGAGAACTATTGTAGCAGAGTACACAGGCCGTACTGATGACCCTAAATACTTCTACGAAGTCTGTCGAAGAATACTAATGTTCTACAAGGCTACAGCTATGTACGAGCAAAACTTTATTGGACTGTTTAACTACTTTGTTCAGCATAATGCCTCGTACCTGCTAGCAGAAACCCCGTACCAGCTTAGAAACTCTGACACATACAGACCAGGGACTAATACGTCTAAGGGTATATTCAACGCAGGTAGAATCAACGACACTGGTATAGACTATATCTCTTCGTGGCTGCTGAGTCCTATCAACCCAGAGTCAGAAAAGCTAATGCTAAACACGATATATTCTCCTGCTATCCTGAAAGAGCTCATCTCTTGGAACAAAAAAGGAAACTTTGACCGTGTATCTGCATTAATTATGCTTTTCTGGTACGAAGAGACGCTTCATAAGGTTAAAACGGAGATGTCAGAAGCAAAAGTTAGCTTCTTAGAGTCAAACTACTTTGCTAAAAGAGGATTGCTCCCCAAAAAGAAGCTTGATTGGCAAGATCCAAAAGATTTTATCTAAATTTGCATAATTAAAAGAAATGCATTAATGGCTGAAGGTAAATACACTGGAGAGAGTCTTTCTTCGGACTATAAATCAGGTTACAGTTACCCTAACCAGAAGCTTCCAGACTCAAAAAAGAACGAAAAGTGGTATAGGAGCAATGTTGACTATGCAGAAAAGCTGATCGGCCACAATGAGTTCTACCGTAACGAATACGGCAATAAGACAGAGAACTTTAACCTGCGCTCCAACATTGTAGATATACGAAACTTCGAAAAGTATATCAACCCAGGCCAGCTAGACATAGATAAGTTTCCTGCAAAGTTTCAGCACATAGGTATCGGCAACGCTAAGATCGACCTTCTTATAGGAGATTACATTGGCCGCAAGCATGATTTCCGAGCCTACATTTCTTACTCAGATACAGACGGCAATACTCGTAAAGAAGAAGCCCTAAAACGAAAGCTGCTAGAGAGAGTAGCAGAAAGCCTAGCCAACCCAGAGATTGGGGAAGAGGAAATCCAGAAATTAGTCAAAGAAATAGACGAATACGCTAGATACGACTTTCAGGACATTGCAGAGCAAACTGCAAACTCTATCCTCAAGAAAGAGTCTATACAAAATAATTTCGACTTTACTTTTACTAGAACATTCGAAGATCTTCTCATAGCAGGTGAGCAAGTCATGTATATGGATGTACTAGGAGGTAAGCCAGTCATGAGACGGGTAGACCCTAGAAAAGTATTTACTGCAGGTGGCGGTAACTCTCTATACCTCCATGACAAAGACATCATCGTTCTGTATGACTACCATTCAGTAGGACAGATTATGGACGACTACTGGGATCAGCTCAGTGATAAGGACGTAAAAAAACTAGAAAGAAGAGTACAGTACGGCTCAGACTATGGTCTAGACTATGCTATGTCTAATAGAGGCTCAGCAGCAATACTAGTAAATGATACTGATGGTATTACAGGTAGTGATATCGGATCGTCAGATGATGATACAATCAAATTGCTGTCTCCATCTAACCTTCAGAAATATGCATTCGGTGGAGACTACAACGAAGACGGAGAGCTCAGAGTTGTTACAGTATTCTGGAGATCCCGCCGTAAGATTGGCAAGCTTAAGTATCTAGATGAGTTTGGAGACGAACAGATTACATATGTAAATGAGCACTATGTTCCCAAAGAAGAAGAGGGGGAGGTAGTTACATACATGTGGATCAACGAATGGCTACGAGGTACAAAGATTGGTTCTGATATCTATGTAAAAATGCAGCCAGTAGAGCACTCTATTAAGTCTCTCACTAACCTGTCTTCTGGCCTGCCGCCAATCATTGGTGTTACCATGAATACAAATGGCTACAAGATCCAGTCTATGATGGATCTCCTAAAGCCGTTTGACTATGCATATGATATTGGTTTCTGGAAGAGAGAACTAGAGATCGCTACCTTCAAGGGTACAGCAACTGCAGTAAACGCAGCTCTAATTCCATCAGGCTTTGACCCACAAGAGTGGCTGCACTATACCTCTGTAGATAAGCTGATGTTCCTAGATCCTACCCAAGAGATCATGAAGGGGCCTTCTCAAGGTAAAGCTGCAGGTACGTTCAACACCTTTATTACTCAAGAGGTATCTATGGGCGCTAATACTCAAGGTATCCAGATGCTGACTGACTACCTAGCATCTATCGAAGGTACTATGGGTAAGATAGCTGGTATCTCTGGAGCAAGAGAAGGAGAGGTAGGAGTTCGATCATCTGTTAAGACTGTACAAGCTTCTATTGAGCAGTTTACTAAAATCACAGAGCGTTGGTTCCAAGTAGACGCAGAGTTCCGCCGCCTATGTCTGACTAAGTATCTAGAGTGCTGCAAGATTGCGTACAAGGATAACCCAGCTAATGGCATGTTCTTCCTTGATGATATCTCACAAGAGTATATTAATATGTCTGCTGACTTCCTAGAGTCTGACTTTGATGTACATATTTCTAACTCTACTCAAGACAAGCAGCTGTTCGGAGATCTACGACAGCTAGCTCAGGCAGCTATCCAGAACGGTCAGGCTACCATTTCAGATCTTGTTACTATCTACTCTACTAACTCTCCTGCTAAGATTTCTCGTAAGCTCAAGGAGTCTATGAATAAGCTCAAGGAAGAGAAGAAGCAGCAGCAGGAAAAAGTACAGCAGTCTCAAGAAAGACTGAAGCAAATGGACATGCAGAATAGCGAACTGCAACGTCAGTTCCTGGCAGACCAGAATCAAAAAGACCGCGATTCCGCAGAACGTATTTCTCTCATGAGGGCGCAAGTTGAGGACATGGCCTCTCAAAGAAAAGAAAACGTCGATTTGAACAGAAACGGAGTTCCTGACGACATAGATCTGCTTAAAGCAGAAACAGATGTCGAAAATCGTAAAGAAAGACTGAAGCTAGACAAACAAAAACTGGACGAAGTAATCAGACACAATAAAGAGTCAGAAAAGATTCAGAAAGAAAGGGCAAAAAAACAATAGCCCTTGAGACAGATTGTGTAAGACCGTTAGAAAGTTTGTGTTTAACATATTAATTTTGTACCTGAAAACATAAGAGCAATGGCAGATGAATTTGAAGGGGTAAAACTGGTTGTACCAGGACAGCCTCAAAAAGAAGAACCTCAGGCACCAACAGAGGGAAAGGAAAATGTTCCGGTGGGAGTAATAGACATGGGGGGAGAAGCACCTCCTAAGGAAATGTTTCAAAAGACTCCAGAAACTCCAGAAACTCCAGAGCCTACTCCAACCCCAGAGGAGCCTGAGAAAAAAGAAACCGTTTACTCGGCTCTTGTAAAAGAACTAGTAGACAATGGGATTATCGAGCTCCCAGAAGGCAAACAGATTGAGTCTTCAGAAGATCTCGTAGAGCTCTTTGACAGTACAGTCAATAACAGAATTAACAATTCTATTAATGAGTTTAAGGGCTCATTTACGGGAGCAAAGAAAATGTTCCTGGAAATCGAAGATTACTTCGATGACGAGACGGTCGCTATGAGGGTAGCAAAAGACCTTGATTACTATAACAAGGTAAACGACGATGTAATTCGTCAGAATGCTAACGTTCAGAAAGACCTCTTGTCTCGTTATCTCAGAATGAAGGGTATGAACCAGAATGAGATAACGGAAGCTTTAAGCGAAGCTGAGGCACTGGCAAAACTTGAAGACAAAGCTTTGCAGGCGTTTCCACAACTTAAGCAGGCAGCTGCCCAGTTTATAGAGGGCAAAAAACAGGAAGCAGCTGCTCGCCAACAGGAGATGGAAAAGCAAAACGAAGAGTTCTTCAACAACATGCTAAATGCCGTTGACGAAGCTGATGAGCTTGTACCTGGGATTTCATTGACCAAGCGTCACAAAGATGCCATTAAGAAAAACATGGTTGATGTGGTGTTCGAAGATCCAGATACGGGCCAGCAACTAACAGAGTTGGGTTACAAGCAGTATAACAACCCTGAAGGTTTCGAAAGGCTGATACAGTTCTACAACGTTCTTGGTTTGTTCAACTCCACAGATAAAGGAGAGTTCAAGCCGGATCTGAGTAAACTTGTTAAGCTTACAGAGAAGCAGGTTAAGAAAGGACTTGACCAGTTGATCCGTGAGCAGCAACAAAGCTCCAACTTTGGCGGCGAAAATTCTGGCGACGGTAAGAAGCTAGATATGTCGTTCTGGGAGGATGCATTTGGAAATGAGTAATAAATTTATAAAGTAGCTACAATGGCTCAGAAACTTTTTAATACTCAGCTGTACAGACCAAAAGATTTTAAGGGTCTGATTGCTGATAATCACTTTTACGAATTGTACCAGCAGAAGCCACAGCTTCTAGACAAAGCAATTCAACAGATTTACCAAATGAACCTACAAGGTTCTATGGTGAACTTCGTTAACCGTTTCCCTACTATGGAAGTAGACCTGGAGAACGGTTTCTACCAATGGATGCTCAAAGGCCAAGAGGACAAGAACGTACCTCTCGTTGAAATCCAAACAGGTTCTGGTGGTTCAACCTCTACTGGAGATTCACTAGGTGCTCAGCGCCAAAGAGTTCGTCTTGTATTCGACGAGCCTATGTTCGAGAGAACTAACGTAATTAAGGGTGAGACCGATGATTACCACTTCCTCGTAAAAGAAGTACACGAAACCGATGGCCGCTACTCATACGAGTGTGAGCTTCTGAATGACGACCTAGCTGTCTCATTCGTAGTAGGTACCGACGTTTCAGTTGGTGATCGTTTCTCTAAGTTCTACGATCTAGTACCTGGTACTCTTTCTTACGAAGGTGCAGAACCATACTTTACCTCTCCATTCAAAATGCAGAACCGTCTGTCTATGTGCCGCATGCAGTACAAAGTACCAGGTTCAAGCATCGAGAAAGGTCAGAACGAACCACTAGAGTTCCCGTTCATGTACAGAGGCCAGACTGAGTCAGTTTGGATCAACTACATTGACCTCGTGGTAATGTACCAAGCAGAAGAGCTCATGGCTCGCGCTGCTCTATATGGTAAGAAAAACTGGACTGTCGATTCAGGCTACTTGAACTTCGACGATGTAACTGGTTTCGAAATCGGTGCAGGTTCAGGTTTCTTCGAGCAAATTGCTCCAGCCAACCGCCACATGTATAACACCTTCGATCTGGACTACTTGATGGAAGTTGCTCTTGACATGTCTATCGGTAAGATTGGCCGTGGCGACCGTCACCTGCATATCATCACTGGTGAGAGAGGTGCTATCGAGATCCACAAGCAAATCCAGTCTAAGGCTAACGGCGACGTTATCTACAGCAACATTACTACTGGTAATGGCGCTTATGGAGCTGGCGCTGCTAACAATACCGGTGCAATCAACCCAATGAGCTTCGGCTACCAGTTTGTAGAGTACAACTACTACAACGGTATCAAGCTGACCGTTGAGATTGCAGACTTCATGGACGATGACATTTACTTCCCTAAGCGTCACCCAGAAGGTGCTGGTATTGCCGAGTCACACAGAATGATTGTAATGGGCTTCGGCGAATCTGCAGAAGTACAAAAGATACGTCAAAGAGGTCTGGATGACGTGTACGCGTACGTTGCAGACGAACGTGAGCAATTGACCGCTAACTAATGGTACGAAGTACACTACGCTAAGTTCGCTGGTCTAGTAATGAGAGACCCATCTAAGTTCCTCGACTTCCAACTTAACGTCAATCAATAACAGAATAGGAGGGGGTTAATCCCCCCTCCTTTCTTTAAAACTTACAGTTATGCCAGGAATGAGACATAGAAAGATGGGCTATGGAGGCTCAGCCGCAAAGTCTAAGAGAAAGAAAATGGCTATGGGCGGTGCAGCTAAAAAAGCAAAGCCAGGTCTTTACAAAATGGGGAAAGGCGGATATACAAAAGCTACCCAAAAAGACATGATGAAAGCAGGAGGAGAGAAACTTATGATGTCCCTTGCTAAGAAGTTTGGCTATAAAGTCAGCAAAAACTAATCCACAATAAAACAAGAGAGATGGAGCATCCATATTTAGAGAACAGAGTAGTAGAAGTAAAACCTATTGAAGCCGGAGGCAAATGGAAAGGTATTGTTTCAAACTACAAGGAAAAGGAGAACGATCCTTTCCTGTTTAAGAAAGTAGTAAAGTCTTACGAGCTGCCGTTGAACCCGGCATCTAAAGGAGGAGGAGTAGTTATCGTCCTAGATAACACTATGAAGAACCTCTGTAAAGATGTTATCGAAGATGGCAAGCCGCAGGAACTTACTGAACAAGAGTACTTCGAAGCTATTATCGGCAAGAGCTTGAATCCATACTTGCCTGCTGAGAATAACTTCTGGAGATCTGATTCGAGATCTCGTGTGCAAATTAGAGACGCCCGCCTACGTCTTGACCTAAACAATCCTATGGATATGTTGAAGTTCAAGATTCTGCAGTCCAACCACACCCGATTCGCACCACCAATTCAGTCCCCAAAAGAAGTCCGCAGAGCCAGCTACAAGTGGGTATTTACTTCTGTAGAAGAAGAACGTAACGATACTCTAGCAAGACTCGAAATGGACAGCCAAGCATACGCACTGTTTGCTAAGATCTGTACTACCGACCAAGACATGAAAGATTTCTTGAAGGTAGCAGGTAAGAGCCCATCAGGTAACTCTACAAGCAAGCAGCTTAAAGCAATGGTTGGTAAGATCATGGAGAAAGACAAAGCAACGTTTATCGACATTGCTGCAGATCCTCTCTATGATGACAAAGTCTTTATCGCCGATGCTCGTAGAGCCGGACTGATTAAAGAGTTTAGAGGTAAGTATACTCTGGACACTGGCGAAGAGCTAGGACAAATTAGAGATGCTATTGCTTATCTCAATAGAGAAGAAAACCAAGAAGTCAAGATTCGCCTACAGGCAATCGTAGACGCTAATAAGATTGTAGAATGACAGCCAACCAGATGGCAGATGATCTAGAGATAAGGCTCGACAGGGCCTTATCTTTCGGTTCTCCTGGTTACGAGGACTTTGAACTGAGCAGAGTACTGACTCAGGCAGAGTTCATGTATGTCAAAAAATATATATCGGGTCTAACAAACCCGAAAAGTTATGGTTTCGAAGAGACAGAGGCTCGTGGTCAGGGCCTCAGTGCTCTTATATTAGATTCGGGTCTTCTACCTGTATCAGCCGATCAAACCGGTACGTTGGAAAACGGCACCTTCTTCGACCTTCCAGAGGACTTTATGTTCACCATTCTGGAAACAGTCGATACAGATGCTGTTAACTGCCGTGCCACAGATGGCTCGACTCTATCTGCTGATGTACGAGTTGTTTCCCACGACGAGTTCAACAGATTTAAGAGAAATGTCTACAAGAAACCTTATGCTAACGGCTATGATGCCACTGTGTTTAGAATGTACTTTAGCCCTCAAATCAACAGTCTAGATCCCACAGTAGCAGCTACAGCCAAGAGGCATGAACTGATAACCGACGGTACTTTCAACATTGCTAGCTACCGGATGCGTTATCTGCAAAACCCGCCCGATATCGTAGTTGATCGTAGTAATACAGACAATCAGAGAAACTGCATATTGGACGAGTTTACCCACGATGTTATCGTGGACCTTGCTAGAGATCTGATGCTCGAAATTGTTAAAGAGCAGAAACTCGACGCAGAAATTGATATTGATAACTTTGAATAAACTTTTGAATTATGGCATTTATGAGAGACGCCAACAATTTGAACTGGGCATTTGTTTGCGCACGTAACCAAGCTGCTAGTACAGGTACAGTTGATGCTGCT
>ERZ869936.2567-NODE-2567-length-10548-cov-5.436767_pt1 | contig 10548 bp, 10 predicted proteins | sample MGYA00520876_ERZ869936 | MGnify/ENA primary metagenome ERZ869936 (study PRJEB32218, sample SAMN09650985) | biofilter metagenome | isolation source: enrty point of leading RO module | place: Saudi Arabia: Thuwal, RO plant located on Red Sea | collected 2016-02-17 ... | reverse complement strand
TTGAGCCTGACCAGGTTTTCATCGCGGTTGATCTTTAAGGACGACACCTGAATTCCCTGCCGCTCGATCGCGCCGATCCGACGGTTCAAAACGATGATCGTCACGACAAAGACAAGGCAGGCGACCAAAAGCCCGGTCGCGAACAGCATCAGGACGAAGATCACAAGACGGTAGCCGGACAGAACCTCGGAAAAGGCCGTACCCGACTGGGCAAGGATCTCCAGCAGCTTGATCTCGGCGGCACTGGTCAGGTCGGCGTTGTCGATGAACAGCCGCTCGACACGCGCGTTGAAGGCGTTGGCATCCGGCAGGTTCAGAAACAGGAACGCGCCGGCGGCCCCGAGGATCAGAACGACGGCGGCGATCCCTATTGCGACGACACGAGCTCCGGCTGCACGGGTCTCAGAAGCGGAGGAAGTATTCGCCTGCATCGGATTTCCTGTTCTCTAACCCGCTGTCATCGAAGACCGACTGGACTTGCAGCAATTGCCAGCCTGCGGCGGCCAGCCGGTCGGACACAGATTGTCTGACGCTATCTGACATGGCGCACGGGTTCGTGTCGATCCGCATGACGCCATAGTGAAGGCGCAGGGGATTGTCCTGTTTGGCCTTGTAGTCGGCATAGCAGGCCGCCTGGGCGGTGCCGGCAAGCGTGCCGAAGGTCAAAACGAGGAAGAGAAGGACGATGCTTTTCATGCATCTCACACTGAGAGTCGCCGGCCCGAAAATCAATAACAAGAAGGGTTTGGCGGGGTGATATCGCATATCAGCGCGGCGATATTGCTTGGCCGCGCGGACAGGGCCCATGTCTGAAGCACGCCGACCCGTCCAAGTGCCGGGTTGCAAGATGAACCGACTTGGGGGGTACCGCCATGAACCGACTTGCTTCAATCACCGCCGCCGCTTTCGCAGCCGCGGGCATCGCATTCGCGCCTGCACCGGCGGCAGCCGACGGTGACGACATCGCCAAGATCATTGCCGGCATCGCGGTGGCGGGCATCATCGCAAAGGCCATCGATGACCGCAAGGATCGCAAACGTGCCAAGCGGGCAGCGACGGCCACCGAGTTTCCACGCTTTGGCAGTATCGAGGACCGGGATCGCCGGATCATCGACGGCCGCATCCGTCGCTACGACGAGGACGATTTCCGCCACGGGCCCAAGCCGGGACGGGGCTACAAGCAATTGGCGCTACCCGAGCGGTGCCTTCTGACGGTCGAGACGGCGCGCGGCGACAGGCTGGCCTATGGTGCGCGCTGTCTCGACCGGCGATACAAGTTCGCCAACAAGCTACCTTCGTCCTGCGAGACCGTTGTCCGCACCCCGCGCGGCTTCCGCGAGGTCTATGGTGCCCGCTGTCTGCGGCGCGACGGATGGCGCGTCGCCGGTCGCTAAGGCGAAAGAGATACCGGCGCGGTCTCCCGCACATCTCCGATCGCGCCGGCGGGCCAGGGTCTCATCCTCCCTGGCCCACCCCGTATCACGAGTGATCTGTTGGGTGGGGTTAACGAGTTCGGCGGCGCCGTGCGGGACGCCGCCATGATCTTGTCTGCCGGCCCGAGTCATGGTCTGAGGGTTTCATGGCCGGGCCGGATTTTTCAGAAGAACTCAGGCTGATCGAGCATGGCGCCCGCGTGGTCGCCGGGATCGACGAAGTCGGCCGTGGCCCATTGGCCGGGCCCGTGACCGCTGCGGCGGTCATTCTCGACCCTGACAACATCCCCAAAGGATTGAACGATTCCAAAGTCTTGCCGGCCGAGGCACGGGAGCGGCTGTTCGGCGAACTGTACGCGACATCCGAGGTGTCGGTCGCGCATGCCAGCGTCGAGGAGATCGACACGCTGAACATCCTCCGCGCATCGCATCTGGCGATGTGCCGTGCGCTGGACGGATTGCGCCGGACCCCGTGTATCGCGCTGGTCGATGGCAACATGATCCCTGAAGGACTGCGATGCCCGGGAGAGGCCCTGATCAAGGGTGATGGCCGCAGTCTGTCCGTCGCCGCGGCCTCGATCGTGGCAAAGGTCGTCCGCGACCGGATCATGGTGGATTTGGCGCAACAGCATCCCGGCTATGGGTGGGAGAGGAACGCGGGGTACCCGACCAAGGCGCATCGAGAGGCGCTTCTGAGCCTAGGCGTGACCCCATATCATAGACGTTCGTTCAAGACCGTCCACAACATGTTGTGACAAGCAAATTTTCTAAGTCACTGATTCAAAAAAGAAATTGACGGCGAATCGCTCCTGAATCATTTTGGACGTCAAATCACACACGGGCCGCAGGCAGGCCTGGGGACGAGGCAGACAATGACGACCAAGACGACCAAGGGGGCGGTATCGCTTCCGCTGGACTCCATTCTGGACGGCGATTGCATCGAGGTGATGCGGTCTCTTCCCGAGGCGTCCGTCGATCTGATCTTTGCCGATCCTCCCTACAACCTTCAGCTTCGTGGCGATCTGCACCGGCCGGACAATTCCAAGGTCGACGCCGTCGACGACGACTGGGATCGTTTCGACTCACTGGCGCTGTACGACAAGTTTACACGCGATTGGCTGGGTGTTGCGCGACGGCTGTTGAAGCCGAACGGTGCCATCTGGGTGATCGGCTCCTATCACAACGTCTTCAGGCTGGGCGCCGAGTTGCAGAACCAAGGCTTCTGGATCCTGAACGACGTGGTCTGGCGCAAGTCGAACCCGATGCCGAACTTCCGGGGCAAGCGGCTGACCAACGCGCACGAAACACTGATCTGGGCGTCGAAGGAAGAGGCGTCGAAATATACCTTCAACTACGAGGCGCTGAAGGCCCTGAACGAGGGCATCCAGATGCGGTCGGACTGGGTGCTTCCGATCTGCACCGGGCACGAGCGCCTGAAGGATGCCAAGGGCGACAAGGCGCATCCGACACAGAAACCCGAGGCGTTGCTGCATCGTGTACTGCTCGGCACGACCAACCCCGGTGACGTGGTTCTGGACCCCTTCTTCGGGACCGGGACCACGGGGGCGGTCGCCAAGATGCTTGGCCGCCACTTCATTGGTATCGAACGGGAAAAGACCTATCGCGAGGTGGCCGAGCGGCGCATCGCGAAGATCCGCAAGTTCGATAAGTCCGCTTTGGAGGTCAGCCAGTCCAAGCGTGCCGAACCGCGCGTGCCTTTCGGACAACTGGTCGAACGCGGGATGCTGCGGCCGGGCGAGACGTTGGTGTCGCCGTCCGGCAAGGCGGCGAAGGTGCGCGCCGACGGGACGCTGGTGGCCGACGGGATCACCGGCTCGATCCACCAAGTGGGCGCGGCGCTGGAAGGTGCGCCGTCGTGCAACGGGTGGACCTATTGGCACATCAGACGGGACGGCAAACCGGTCTCGATCGACGTTTTCCGCCAGCAGATCCGGAGCGAATTGTAGACAACCCTCTTACCGCCCGTGCCCGCGGCCGCCCGCAGCACGGACCTGACCCCGCGCTTGTCGCGGGGTCTTTTTTGTCCGGCGCACGCAACGTTCGGTGGTCCTGCGTACGGTGCAGGTTGGAACGAAGTGAGTCGTCGTTGGGATTCGGCAAAAACAAGCGAAAAGCGTGGTCTGCGTTGTGTATGCGAAGTGTCGGCAAAGTGTATGGCACCCGTCGGCCGGGATGCCCTGGTTAACTTCCCGAACGGTGGAAGTTGTTAAGAAAGCATGAACGCGCGAGAGCGCCGCTGAAGGCGGTCTCTAGCGCAGGAACCCGATGGCGTAAGTCGGGGTAATCTGGAAATCCGCGACATAGGCCTCGAGCGCCGCCTGATCCGGCTGGTCTGTGGTTTTCGTCTCTTCCTTGGCCAGCCCGCCGGTGATGAACAGGCTGTCCAAATCCTCGCCCAGCGCGCCCTTGATGTCGGTACCGATCCCGTCGCCGATGCAAAGGATGCGGCTGTCGGGAACATCGGCGCCCAGAGCCGACAAACGCTGACGGGCCAGCGTATAGACCGGCGGATGCGGCTTGCCGAAGTACAGGCTTTCGCCGCCCATCTCGGAATAAAGCTCGGCCAGCGCGCCGGCGCACCATTCGCGGACGCCGCCACGATCCACGACGATATCGGGATTGGCGCAGAGGAGCTTCAGGCCCTTCTGCTTGGCATAGAGAAATTCCGGGCGATTGACCGAGGGATCGGCATGCGGGTCGAAAGGGCCGAGGCAGGCGATGCCTGTCGCCTCCTTGAGTTCGACGCGTTCGACGGGCGTCGGGTCTTCGACGATCTTCGGCGGCTCGAAAAAGGTCAGGTCGTAATCCTGGCCCATGAACCACACCTTGTCGCCGATGATGCCGCGGAACATGGCGACGCGGGCGGAATCGCCGCTGGTCGCGATCGTGTCCCAGCAATCGGTCGGCACGCCGAACCGGTCCAGTTGGCGGGCCACGTCGGCGCGGGGACGCGGCGCGTTGGTCAGTAGTACGACCTTGCCGCCCCTGGCCTTGAAGCTGCGCAGCGCGTCGACCGCATCGGGCAGCGCCTCGACCCCGTCATGCAGGCAGCCCCAGAGGTCGCAGAAGACGGCGTCGTAGCGGTCGGAGATCTCGGCGAGGGACTGGACGATCTGGACCACGGGATCAGACCTTGAGCGCCGGGATGATCTGTTTCTTGCGGCTGACGACGCCTGGCAGGCTGACAAGGTCGCCATCGACCTCGACGCCGAAGCTGAGTTCCGCCACGCGTTTGACCAGATCGTTCGGGACGAACAGGATCGCCTCTTCCTGAAGGATGTCGACCAGGAAGAACAGCACCTGATCGACACCGTCCTCTTCGGCCACGGTGACCATGTCCTCCATCAGTCCCGCCTTGCGCGAGAGCACGGTGGAGGGCGAGGTGGTCTCCAGGACCGACACGCGGAATTTGGTGCCGTCGATCGCGTATTCCTTCGAGTCCATGCGCAGAAGCTCGGCATCGGAATAGGACGAGACGTCGGATTTGGCCGCGAACATCTCGGCGGCATAATCGGGGATCGAGAGACCGAGGTCGCCGGCGAGTTTTTCCGCAAGCTGGCGGTCGACGTCGGTGGTCGTGGGCGAGCGGAATTCCAGCGTGTCTGACAGGATGCAGGACAGCATCGCGCCCTTGACCGGGTCGGGCATCCTGGCCGCGTCGTCGCCCATCATGTCGTGCATGATCGTCGCGGTGCAGGCGACGGGGCGGACGGTGATGTTGATCGGAGCCCTGGTCTTGAGACTGCCGGCCAGGAGATGATGGTCGATGATCTCGGTCACGTTGGCATCGTTGATGCCGGCGGGCAGTTCGGCGGCGTTGTTGGTGTCGACCACGACGCAGGTATCGGCAGCGGTCACGTCTTCCAGGAATTCCGGCTTGTCGAGGTCCCAGCGGTTCAGGACGAACAGCGCTTCGGTGTTGGGTTCGCCCAGAAGGCGCGGTTCGGCGGCGGTGCCGCGGCATTCGTTGAGATACCAGGCCCAGATGATGGGTGAGCCGGTGGAATCGGTGTCGGGCGATTTGTGGCCGAAGACTTTGATGGTCATGGTACTGGAAACTCTGGTTCGGGTGCTGCTTCGCGCGCCCTATAGCGCCTTGTCCGCGCCTTGTCACCCGGCTGGCCGCCGCCGTAAGGTCGCAGCCGAATGGCAGAGGGGCCGATGCGCGAGACCGATCTTTATCCGCCGGTGAAGGCGTTCCTGGAAGGGCAGGGGTACGAGGTCAAGGCCGAAGTGGGACCAGCCGATGTCGTGGCCTGCCGTCAAGGCGAGGATCCGTTGGTCGTGGAACTGAAGACGGGGTTCTCGCTGACGCTGATCCATCAGGCCGTGGCGCGTCAGGCCATCACGGACGCGGTTTATATCGCGGTTCCGCGCGGCAGGGGACGCCCGTTCCGATCATCGCTGAAGAACATGGTGACGCTGTGCCGACGCCTTGGCCTGGGGATCCTGACGGTGCGGACCGAGGACGGGTTCGTCGAGGCACAGCTTGACCCCGCCCCCTATGCGCCGCGGCAATCGAAGCTGAAACGCGAACGGCTGCTTCGCGAGTTCGCGAAGCGCAGCGGCGATCCCAACACGGGCGGCACGCGTGGCGGCATCGTGACGGCGTATCGGCAGGACGCGGTGCGCTGCGCCCTGCATCTGGCGACGGCCGGGCCGACGAAAGGGGCCGTCGTGGCGCGCGAAACCGGCGTTCAGCGGGCGACACGCATGATGTCGGACAATCACTATGGCTGGTTCGAGCGCGTCGAGACGGGCGTCTATTGCCTGAGCGAAGCGGGGCGCTCGGCGCTGGACGGAGCCTAGGGCGTGGAGTGGCGGGAACAGGGTCTTCTGCTCGGCCAGCGTCGCCACGGCGAAAGCGCGGCCATCATCGAGGTCTTTACGCGCGATCACGGACGCCATGCCGGGATCGTCAGGGGCGGGGCCAGCCGGAAGATCGCGCCGATCCTCCAGCCAGGCGCGCAACTTGATCTGACATGGCGCGCGCGCCTGGAAGACCACCTGGGCGCCTTCACTGTCGAGCCGGTGCGCAGCCGCGCCTTCCTGATGGGCGACCGGGCGATGCTGGCAGGACTGAACGCGTTGACGGCCCTGCTGTCGTTCGCGCTGCCGGAGCGCGAGGCGCATCCGGCGCTTTACACCCGAACGCTGGCGGTCTTGGACATGATGGAGGAGGGCCCGTTCTGGACGCTGGCTTATCTGCGCTGGGAGATGGCGCTTCTGGAGGATCTGGGGTTCGGTCTGGATCTGGAGAATTGCGCGGCGACGGGTGCGCGGGAGGGGTTGGCCTATGTCTCGCCACGGACGGGCCGTGCGGTGTCCGAAGCGGCCGCCGGCGATTGGGCGGATCGGCTGTTGCCCCTGTCGCCCGCGCTGGTCGGCGGCGGCTCGGGGTCGGTGGATGACCTCGTGTCAGGGCTGCGCGTGACGGGACACTTCCTGGAGACGCAGCTTGCGGCCTCGCTGGGAGACAAGCCGGTGCCGCCCGCGCGTAACCGCCTGGTGGAGGTGATCTCGCGGCAGGGGTGAGTGCGTCAGTTCTTCGTGTGAGCCGCCAGCCAGCGGGCGGTCTCGGCGATGCTGTCGCGGGTGTCTCGCGGTTCGATTCCCAGGACATCGCGCATGCGCGAATTGTCCATGCGCGTGACCTTGCCAAGCTGAGGGACGATGCCGCGAATGGCGGGGTCGAAAAGACCCAGCAGGCGGATCATGACGTCCGGCGCGACCCGTCTAGCCGGTTTGGCCTGTGGTACCGCGTCACGGATCGTGTCGGCCATATCCTTGAACCACATGAAACGATCGTAGACGATGTGGCGCCGGCCTGCGGCCCCGGGTGTATCCATCGCCCGTATATGAGCCTCGGCCACGTCGCCCACGTCGCAGCAGGCAAAGCCCAGCCTGGGCAGCATCGGATCCTTGCCGGCCATCAGCCGCTCGATCACCCGGATGGACGTTCCGAAATTCTCATCCAGCGGCGCGCCCTGCACGAAGGTCGGGTTGATCACCGCCAGTCGCATGCCCGGTGCATCGTTCTGCGCGAAGTTCCAAGCCGCCTGCTCGGCCAGCGTCTTGGATCGTGCGTAGGGCGCGAGCCCTGGTTTCTCGGGGTCGGTCCAGTCGGCTTCGTCGTACAGCTCTTTTTCGCGGACGGCGTCGGCCACGGCGACCGAGGATGAGGTGAATACCACGTTGGACACGCCGGCGTCCCTGGCGGCCCGCAGGGCGCGCAACGCGCCATCGACCGCGGGACGGATCACATCGTCGGGGTTCTTCGGCGCGCTCAATGGAAAGGGGGATGCAGTGTGCATCAGAACGTCGACGCCCTCTATGGCAGTGTCCCATCCGTCGTCGCGCGAGAGATCCAGCGCGACCGTGCGGTACCGGTCCAGTGCGCCCCTGTCGGAAAGGGCCGGCTTCAGCGCCGCGCGCATCTCGGCGTCGCGGTCCGTGCTTCTGGCGGAGCCGATAACGTTGTGCCCCTGATCCAGCAAGCGACGCACGATATGCTTGGCGATATAGCCGGTCGCGCCGGTCACGAGGATGGTGCGGGACATGAAGCTCTCCGATCTGAACTGATTGGTTTACGTCATGGCGTCGGGGCCGGATCATTTTAAGAGGCGGTCCAGGGAGCTGACCTGTTTGCGCAGATTTACGTCGCTTCCAGACCACGAGGTCGGGAACGGCACTGACACGGACGGTCCCAAAGGCGCAGGGATTTGGCATGATCGCACCCCGCGTACCGGTTCACCTGTCGCATTCGCCGACACCGTCGATTTCGGCTTTTGCCTTTCTGGCATCGCTCGAGGCCGGCGTCCGTGGTGTGTTGCTTTCGGTCATGCCGCTGGCGATCTATCGGGCCGTCGGCGACGCCGAGACCGTCAGCCGCATCTATTTTCTGGTGGGACTGGTTTCGCTTGCCGCGGGATTGCTGGTGCCGTGGGGCACACGCTTTGTCCTGCGCCGGTGGATGATCACCTTGGGCGCGACGCTCTACCTTGTGGGCATGGTCTGCGCGCTCGAGGGCGGGCCGATGGGTCTGCTTTTGGCGCTGATGGCGAATTCGGTCGCGACGATCACGCTATGGGTCTGTCTGAACGCCTATCTGCTGGATTACTTCGTGCGCGCCGATATCGGGCGCGCCGAGTCGCGGCGGATGGTCTATAGCGCGGCGATGTGGACGGCGGGGCCTGTGGCGGGCATCTGGCTGATGGACCTGTGGTATCCCGCGCCATTCCTTGTGGCCGGTGCCTTTGCACTGGCGATCATCGCGGCGTTTTGGCGGCTTCGACTGGGCGACGGCAAGCAGATCCGGCGGGCGCGGGGTCCCGCGGCCAATCCGATCGCCTATCTCGGCCGGTTCCTGCAACAACCCCGGCTGGTGGCGGGTTGGACCTTTGCCGTGGTCCGGTCCTGCGGATGGTGGGTCTATGTCGTCTATCTGCCGATCTACTGCATCGAGAACGGTCTGGGCGAAAGCCTGGGCGGAGCGATGCTGTCGGCGACCAACGCGCTTCTGTTCCTGGCGCCGGTGATCCTGCGCTTCGTCCAGCGCACGTCGGTCCGCTTTTCCGTACGCGTCGGGTTCGCGGCGGCGGCCACCGGATTGCTGGTCGCCTCGGCGGTTGAGCAGCCGTACCTTGCCGTATCGGCCGTGTTCCTGGCGGGTGCCGCGCTGATCCTGCTGGATGTCGCGGGCAGCCTGCCGTTTCTGATGGCGGTCAAGCCGTCCGAGCGGACCGAGATGGCGGCGGTCTATTCGACCTACCGGGATGTCAGCGGGTTCGTGACGCCGGGCGTGGCGTGGCTGGTCCTGCTGGCTGCGCCGGTCACCGGTGTCTTCGCGGCCTGCGGCATCGCGCTGGCGGGATGCTGGGGGCTGGCGGCGCGGGTGCATCCCAAGCTGGGCGCGGCACGGCACCCGGCAGTTCCGGGTTAGCCGACGCGGCGGTCCGGTCAGGCCAGAAGCCGTCGTGCGATGACTTGCGCCTGAATCTCGGCGGCGCCCTCGAAGATGTTCAGGATACGGGCGTCGCAGAGGATGCGGCTGATCTTGTATTCCAGCGCGAAACCGTTGCCGCCGTGGATTTGCAGCCCGTTGTCCGCCGCGGCCCAGGCGACGCGCGCGGCGAGTAGCTTGGCCATGCCGGCCTCGAGATCGCAACGCTTGTCCTCGTCCTTCTGACGGGCCGAGAAATACGTGAGCTGGCGGGCGATCGTGATCTCGACCGCCATCATGGCGAGTTTCGAGGCGACGCGGGGAAACTCGATCAGCGGCTTGCCGAATTGCTTGCGGTCCTCGGCGTACTGCATCGAGACATCCAGCGCCGACTGCGCCACGCCGATGGCGCGGGCGGCGGTCTGGATGCGGGCCGACTCGAAGGTCTGCATCAGTTGCTTGAAGCCCTGACCCTCTTCGCCGCCCAGAAGATTTTCGCCCGCCACGCGGAAATCGTCGAAGTTGACGGTGTATTCCTTCATGCCCCGGTAGCCCAGCACCTCGATCTCGCCGCCCGACAGACCGGGATCGACGAAAGGCGTCTCGTCCGTGCCCGGCGTCTTTTCGGCCAGGAACATGGACAGACCGCGATAGTCGTCGGTGTCGGGTACGCTTCGGGCCAACACGGTCATGACGTGGGTGCGGGCGGCGTGGGTGATCCAGGTCTTGTTGCCGGTGATGACCCAGTCGTCGCCGTCCTTCGTGGCGCGCGTGCGAAGCGCGCCAAGGTCCGAGCCGGTATTGGGTTCGGTGAAGACGGCGGTGGGCAGGATCTCACCCGACGCCAGGCCGGGGAGCCATTTGGCCTTCTGTTCCTCGGTGCCGCCGCAGAGGATCAGTTCGGCGGCGATCTCGGACCGGGTGCCGAGGGAGCCGACGCCGATGTAACCGCGCGAGAGTTCCTCGGACACGACGACCATGGACGCCTTGGAGAGACCGAGGCCGCCATGCTCTTCGGGGATGGTCAGGCCGAACACGCCCATCTCGGCCAGTTCCCCGATGGTCTCCATCGGGATCAGCTCGTCCTTCAGATGCCAATCGTGGGCATGGGGCTCCACCCGCTCCTTCGCGAAGCGGCGGAATTGCTCGCGG
>ERZ869936.2566-NODE-2566-length-10550-cov-4.011434_pt1 | contig 10550 bp, 8 predicted proteins | sample MGYA00520876_ERZ869936 | MGnify/ENA primary metagenome ERZ869936 (study PRJEB32218, sample SAMN09650985) | biofilter metagenome | isolation source: enrty point of leading RO module | place: Saudi Arabia: Thuwal, RO plant located on Red Sea | collected 2016-02-17 ... | reverse complement strand
GACGCGGCGGCACCGAGGCCAAAGGTGCAGAAAGGCGGGGGCGTCCCCCTTTCGGAAAGGCGGGGGCGTCCCCCTTTCGCGGCGAACCGGGTTGTGCGTTTGGCGGGACCGCGGGGTCGCGCTCCAAGTGATGTGCCCAGAGTCACAGACTCCGACATGTCATCGTGGTATGCCGTGGAGTCGCGTGCGGACCCACCTCCCCGGCGGTCCGCAAGTTCCGAAGGCGGTCACTACGCTCCGAAGGGCGGGGAATCGCGGCCGCGAGACCCCCAGAGGAGTGCCTCCGATGAGTTGGCCGCCAAGTTCGCAGCGGTACGGCTGCGTCGTTCTGGTCGTCGCGCTGTGCGTGACCTTGAGCCCCGCGCCGGCGGCCACATGGCTGGGCACGTGGCTCGACGAACCGGTCGCGAACGTCGCGACGAGTTGCGCTGCGCGCGTCGCCACGCTGGACGCGATGCCGGCCCTGACGAAGGGGCAGAAGAGGGAACGAAATCGCCTGTGGCAGGCGGACGCCGAGTTCGCCCGCTACGCGCCGACCGAGGACCCCTACCGCCTGCGCAGCGACCTCGCGCCCGTGGGCGACGGTCTGTCGCAGCTCTTCAAGTCGCGGACCACGAAGCCCGCCGTACTCGACGCTGCCGGCCCCGTGCTGGACGGGCTGTTCCGGATCGCCGAGGACTGGGCCGCCACGGCGACGGATGTCGCGAGCGCGATCGAGGGCAGGAACCGGCGCAGGAAGGCGGAGAGGCGCGTGGACAAGGCCGCGCGCCGGGTGGACCAGGCCCGCCAGCAGCGCGCGTCGCGCCCCGCTCTTGCGGTCAAGAAGCTCATGAATGCCATCGGACTGCTCTGGATGGCCGACTTCAAGGCGCGCAAGGCCGTCGAGAAGGAGACCGGCTTCTGGGACTACCCCGGCGAACCGTGCAGCCCCACGTCGTCGCAGCTGACGGCGACCTACACGAGGAGCAACGGCCCCCCGGTCGGGCCGCAGAGCTTCGCCTCGACGCGGGCCACGACGTACTTGAACACGCGCGGGGGCTACCAGGTCGCCCAGGTGTATCTCACCGCCAGCACCGCGCCGGAGAACGGGCTGGTGATCGGCATCTACTTCCAGGGCAGCCTGGAGCATCCCACCTTCCCCGGAGCGGGAACGCACAGCCTGGCCTACGAGGAGGGCGGGTGGATGGCCGCATTCTCCGACGAGGCGACGGGCGCCGAGTGGCTCTCGACCGGCGGCTCCGTCACCGTCACGGACGTGGACCTCGTGGCCCGCACGTGGAGCGGCTCGTTCCACTTCACGGCGAGCCCCAACCCGTATGCGGAGCCACCGACGCCGGCTCAGGGCACCGTGTCCGTGTCCGGGGGCGTCTTCCAGGTCTACTGCCTGGAGGTCGACGAGTAGGCGCAGCCAGTTGCTGAACCCGATGCATCCCTGCGGCGCAACGGGAGCGGCTGCCATGAGCCGAGGGGTCCCGTCCGGTCGGGCGGGGGCGTCCCCTTTCCAGGGCGTCCCCTCTCCAACCGCGAGACGCACGGCGCGTGGACCGCGTCGGTCGCGGAGCGCGCTCCGCTCTTCGACGGCACGGACGCGCCGTCGGACCCGCACACCGGCGCGCCCCACCTCCTGCGCGTGGTCGACGGAGACCTGGTGATCGAGGCGCAGCCGTGGCTCCTCCGCGAGCCCCTCCGCGAGCCCGCGCGGGCGGCCCGGACCACCGAGGCGCGCCTCGCGTGCGGCCTGGCTGCGCGCCTGCCCGCTCGCTGACCTATCCAGGTGCTGTGGGGCCGCCCGCCGCCGGCGCGGGCGGGGGTGCCGCGCCGGCGGCCAGCCGGGCGAGGGTGTCGCCGGTCAGGCGGTGGGTGGTCCACTCGTCCATCGCGATGGCGCCGAGGCGGGCGTAGAAGCCGAGCGCCGGCTCGTTCCAGTCGAGCACGCTCCACTCCACGCGGCCGCAGCCGCGGGCGACCGCCAGGCGGGCGATCTCGCGCAGCAGCAGCGCGCCGATCCCGCGGCCGCGGTGCTCGGGCGGGACGAACAGGTCCTCGAGCCAGATGCCCGGGCGGCCCAGCCACGTCGAGTACGTGCCGAAGAAGAGCGCGAACGCGCGCGGCGCGCCGTCCTCCTCGGCCAGCAGGCACTCGAACGGCGGCGGGTCAGCGGCGAGCTGCGCGCGCAGCGTCGCCTCCGTGACGACCACGGCGTCGGGCTCGCGCTCGTACGCGGCCAGAGCGCGGACGAAGCCGAGGATCGTGGCCGCGTCGGCGGCGGTCGCGCGGCGGACGGTGACGGCCGCGCTCACGGGAGCCGGAACCACCCGGCGTGCAGGCCCGTGAGCACCGCGCCTGCGAGCGTCGTGAGCTGCCACGCCTCGTCCCGCCGCGCGTCCGCCTCCGGCAGGTCCTCGAGCCAGGCCGCGGCGAGCGCCTCGACGGAGGTCTCGGCGCCCGGCGGCACGGCGAGCACCGCGCGGAACGGGGCCTCGTCGAGCGTCGTGAAGCGCGCCTCGAGCGACGCCGGGTCGCGCGAGACCACGACGCGCTCGGGTGCCGCGTGGGCGCCCGGCTCGGGGACGTCGCGATGCGCCAGCCGGTGGTGGAGGCGCGTCGCCTCGTGGGCGAGCCGCAGCGTGGTGGACGACGGCGCGCGGCACACGCGCAGCGCCAGGAAGTCGGGCACCGCGCTCGCCTGCAGCGCGGCCAGCTCGTCGCCGCCCGGCGAGCGCCCCGGATCGTCGAACGCGTACAGCGCCCCGAGGGCCGCCCGCTCGAGCGTCATCAGGTCCGCCAGCTCCGGGCGGCGCGCGAGGAGCGGCCCTTGCTCGCGGTCGAAGTGCGTGCGGAACGCGTCCGCGATGTGCCGCGTGCTGTGGTTCGCGGCGGGGGAGTCCTCCAGGAAGCGCGCGATCACGGCGTCCACGGAGGACGGCAGGCCCGGGGCCGGGTCGCTGGTCGTGATCTCGGCGGCGATCAGCCGGAACGACATCGGGTACGCGAAGCGCAGCATCGACGTGTACCCGCGGCGGACCAGCTCGCGGTAGACCTCCAGGCGCTCGGCGGGGATCTCCAGCGCGGCGTCCCCGGGATCGCTGCCGCCCGAGCGGAAGAGCCGGTCCGCGAAGCGCGACAGGGTCGCCGCGTACGCGCCGGCGGGATCGGCGCTCACCGCTCACCTCCGTCCGGCGCGCCGGCCACGGCGGCGGCGAGGACCTCGTCGTGGATCGCGCGGCACGTGGCCGCCTCCTCGAGCAGCCGCTCGAGCGGCGGGATGTTGCTGTCCCACTCGAGCAGCACCGACGTGGGGCCCGTGAGCTCGAGCGCCGCGCGGAACAGCTCCCACACCTCGTCGCGCACCGGCGCGCCGTGGGTGTCGACGCACACGTGCCCGCGGTCGTCGTGGCCCGCCACGTGCATCTGCCCGATCCGCTCGGCCGGGATCTCGGCCAGGAAGCGGTAGGGGTCCGAGCCGTTGTTGCGCCAGTTCACGTACACGTTGTTGACGTCGAGCAGCAGCCCGCAGTCGGCCTCCTCGAGCACCGCGCGCGTGAACTCGCCCTCGCTCATCCGGGCGCCCGGCAGCACGGTGTAGGTGCTGATGTTCTCGACCAGGAACGGCCGCTCCAGGGCGTCCCGCACCTCGCGGATGCGGGCCGCGGTGTGGCGCACGGCCTCGGGCGTGAACGGCAGCGGCAGCAGGTCGTTGCTGGAGCGGCCGTCCGCCCGGTTCCAGCAGAGGTGGTCGCTGGCCCAGAGCGCCCCGGTCTCGTCGAGGAGGCGGCGCAGGCGCCGCAGGTACCCGGGGTCCGGCGGGTCCACGGAGCCGATCCCCAGCCCGACGCCGTGGCTGACCACGGGGTAGCGTCCGGCCACCGCCAGCAGGTCGCGGCGCGCGCGGCCGCCGCGGTCCATGACGTTCTCCGGGCAGAACTCGAAGAAGGGCACGGTCGGGCGCTCCGCCAGGATGCGGGCCACGTGCGGCCGGCGCAGGCCGATCCCCACGCCGAGCGCCGGCAGGCCGAAGTTCGCTCCCCGGGTCGCGGCCATCAGGGCGTCTCCTTCCTCGTGTCCGTGCTCGTTCGCGCGCGGCGCCCCGCCGCCGCCTGCGGAAAACCGGGGCCTCGCGGCACCGGCGCTACCATCGACCGCTTCCCCTCGGAAGCGCTCGGGATCCCGCCCCGCCCGGCTCCGGCACCGGAGACCGTCGCCCCCGAGAGCTGCCGGCACCCGCACCAGAACAGCGAGGCGATCGAGGATATGCCCCAGGACGCGTCGAAGCAGCCCTGCCTTTCCGTGCGCGACGAGCGCACCGGCAAGGAGTACCGCCTGCCGATCACGAACGACACGGTCAACGCGATGGACCTGCGTCCGATCCGCGTCCGCGCCGACGACTTCGGGATGATGGCCTACGACCCGGCGTTCACGAACACCGTGTCCTGCACGAGCCGCATCACGTACATCGACGGCGACGTCGGCGTGCTCGAGTACCGCGGCTACCCGATCGACCAGCTGGCCGAACGCTGCACGTTCCCGGAGGTCTGCTGGCTGCTGCTCGAGGGCGAGCTGCCCTCCCCCGCGCAGCGGGCCGAGTTCGCGGCCGAGCTGGCTCGCACGTCGGTGCTTCCGGCGGCGCTGTCCGGCATCGGGCGCACGCTGTCGGGCTTCCCGCGCGACGCCCACCCGATGACCATGCTCGGCGCGCTGCTCTTCGCGATGGGCGGCAGCGAGCCCGGCGCCGACGACGTGCGCGACGCCGCGTGCCGCAGGCGCCATGCCCGCGCGCTCGTGGCGCGGACCCCGGTGCTCGCCGCGATGGTGTGGCGCCACCGCAAGGGGCTGCCGCCCGTGGCCCCCGATCCCACGCTGTCGTACGCCGGCAGCTTCCTGCGGATGGTGTTCGCCGACGAGAGCGGCCGGTACGACGTGAACCCCGTGCTCGAGCGCGCGATGGACGTGCTGTTCACGCTGCACGCCGACCACGAGCAGAACTGCTCCACGAGCACGATGCGTGTGGTGGGCTCCTCCGAGGCCACGCCCTACAGCGCCGCCGCGGCCGCCGTGGCGGCGCTGTCCGGGCCGCTCCACGGCGGCGCCAACGAGGCGGTGCTGAAGATGCTGGCCGAGATCGGGTCCGTGGACGCGATCCCCGAGTTCATGGACCGCGTGCGCAACCGCGACGCCAAGCTGATGGGCTTCGGCCACCGCGTCTACAAGAACTACGACCCGCGGGCGAAGATCATCAGCGAGATCGCCAAGGAGGTCTTCGAGGTGCGCGGCCGCAACCCGCTCCTCGACATCGCCGTGGAGCTCGAGCGCATCGCGCTGGCCGAGGACTACTTCAGGTCGCGCAACCTGTACCCGAACGTCGACTTCTACTCGGGCCTCATCTACCAGTCGCTCGGCTTCGACCCGGAGTACTTCACGGTGCTCTTCGCGGTCGGCCGCATGGTCGGCTGGGTCGCGCAGTGGGACGAGATGATGGCCGACCCGGAGCAGAAGATCGCGCGCCCGCGGCAGGTCTACCTGGGCGCCCGCAACCGCTCCCTCGCCTGACCCCGACCCCGGCCTTAACTAACTCGGAAACTTAACTAACTCCCACGACCGGGAGCGTCCGGCGTGTCCCGCTGCACCGGAGTTAGTTAAGTTGGAGCAGTTAGTTAAGGCCGGGGTCCTGCCCGGTACTACCGGAACGACTCCATCACCTCGTCCAGGACCTCGGGGCCCGGGCGGGTGACGGACTGCGGGAGGGTCGCGAGCGGGGCGTCCACCAGCTTGAGCTCGTCGAGCAGGCTCGGGCGGTCCTCGTCGATGTAGATCACGCCCGTCAGGAACTCGTGGCTCTCGCGGCCGCGCGCCAGGAGCGCCTTGGCGGCCTTGATGTCGCGCGGGTCGTAGTCGCGCTCGAGCTTCTTCAGGTGCAGCAGGCCGCCGTCCGGCAGCGTCACCTCGACGCCCGAGCCCGCCTCGTACTCGACCTCCTCGAGCTCCCAGGGGTTGACGTAGCCCACCTCGTGGATCGGGTCCTCGCGCTCCTTCGCCCAGTCGTACGACTTGGTCGAGCCGGCGTGGTTGTTGAAGGTCACGCAGGGCGAGAGCACGTCGACGAGCGCCGTGCCCCGGTGCCGCATGGCGGCGCGCAGGATCGGGATCAGCTGCTTGCGGTCGCCCGAGTAGGAGCGCGCGACGAACGTGCAGCCGAGCTCGACCGCCAGGCCGCAGAGGTCGATGGGCTCGAACTGGTTCGAGTCGCCCCACTTGGAGCGCGAGCCGCGGTCGGCGGTGGCGCTGAACTGCCCCTTCGTGAGGCCGTAGACGCCGTTGTTCTCGACCACGTAGCAGAGCGGCAGGTTGCGGCGGATCACGTGCACGAGCTGGCCGATGCCGATCGACGCCGAGTCGCCGTCGCCGGAGATGCCGATGGCCTTCAGCCCGCGGTTCGCGAGCACCGCTCCGGTGGTGACGGACGGCATGCGGCCGTGCACCGAGTTGAAGCCCCACGAGCGCGAGAGGAAGTACGCCGTGGTCTTCGACGAGCAGCCGATGCCGCTCATCTTGGCCACCTTGTAGGGGTTCTCGGCGTTCTCCCACAGGGCGCGCGTGAGCGCCGCGGTGATCGCGTCGTGCCCGCAGCCGGCGCAGAGCGTCGAGTTGCCGCCGCCGTAGTCCGTCATCGGCAGCTCGCGGTGGTTCAGGGCCGGGCCCTTGGGCTGGCCGCCGGGCACCGCCGGCATCTTCGGGAGAGTGGGGGGAGTGGGCATCGCTGTGCCGTCCGCGCTAGGCGGACGCCTCCTGCTCGACGACCTGGTTGATGATGAAGCGGGCCGGCACGGGCATGCCGTCGTAGTGGCGGATGCTGCGCAGCTTCGCGGCCACCCGCGGCAGCTCGTGGCGCAGCATCGCCAGCATCTGGCCGTCGCGGTTCTGCTCGATCACGTACACGCGGTCGTGCTCTTCGACGAAGCGCTCGACGTCGTCCGTGAACGGGAACGCGAGGAGCCGCAGGTAGTCGAACGTGATGCCCTTCTCGCGCTGCAGCTTGGCCCGCGCCTCGAGCAGCGACCAGTGCGTGGTCCCGTACGCGATCACGCCCACGGCGCTGCCGCCCTCGCAGTCGTCGCGCAGCGGCGCGGGGACGTGCCCGCGGAGGGTCTCGAACTTGCGCAGCAGCCGGTCCACGTTGGCCGTGTAGGCCTCCGAGCTCTCGGTGTACCGCGCGTACTCGTTGTGGCCGCTGCCGCGGGTGAAGTACGCCGCGCCGTCCATCTCGGTGCCGGGCAGCGTGCGCCACGGGATGCCGTCGCCGTCGAGGTCCTTGTAGCGGCCCCACTCCTTGACCCCGATCTCCCGCAGCTTCGCCTCGTCGGCGACCTTGCCGCGGTCGTGGTCCTTCGCCGGGTAGGGGAACGGGTCGCACATCCAGTTGTTCATGCCGAGGTCGAGGTCGGTGATCACGAACACCGTGGTCTGGAAGCGCTCCGCCAGGTCGAAGGCGTCCTGCGCCATCTCGTAGCACTCCTGCGGCGACGCTGGCAGGAGCAGCGGGTGCTTCGTGTCACCGTGCGAGTTGTAGGCGCAGAACAGCACGTCGCCCTGCATCGTGCGCGTCGGCAGGCCGGTGGACGGGCCCGTGCGCTGCACGTTCACGATCACGGTCGGCACCTCGGCGTAGTACGAGAGGCCGATGAACTCGCTCATCAGCGAGATGCCCGGACCCGACGTGGCGGTGGTCGAGCGCGCCCCGGCCCAGCCGGCGCCGATGGCCATGCCGACCGCGGCCAGCTCGTCCTCGGCCTGCAGGATGGCGAACGTCTTCTTGCCGTCCTTGCCGACGCGGTACTTCTGCAGGTAGCCCTCGAGGGACTCGGCCACCGACGACGAGGGAGTGATCGGGTACCAGGTCACGACCGTGACGCCGGCCATGAGCATGCCCAGCGCGGTCGCGGCGTTGCCGTCGATCAGGATCTTGCCGGCCGTCAGGTCGCGCCGCTCGACGCGGAAGCCGCCCTCGGGGATCGTGAAGTTGGCCTGGGCGTACGCCAGGCCGGCGCGGGCCGCCTCCTGGTTCACCTGCAGCGCCTTGGGCTTGTTGCCGACGGCCTTGGCCAGGGCCGCGTCGCTGGCCTCGATCTCAAGCCCGAGCAGGTGGCCCGCCACGCCCACGTAGAGCATGTTGGTGACGAGCTTCCAGAGCTTGGGCGGCGCCACGTCCTTGACGATCGTCGAGAACGGCACCGGGAAGTAGTGCAGGTCGTCGCGCAGGGTGCTGAGCTGGAACGGCTCGTCGTAGATGATCCAGCCGCCCGGCGCGCACTTCATCACGTCGTCGCGCGCCGTCTCGCGGTTCATGCAGATCACGACCTCGGACTGCGGCCGCGGCGCGATCCAGCCCTCCTCGCAGACGCGGATCACGTACCACGTCGGCAGGCCCTGGATGTTCGACGGGAAGATGTTCTTGCCGGAGACCGGCACGCCCATGCGCATGATCGCGCTGATCAGCGTGCTGTTGGCCGTCTGGCTGCCCGTGCCGTTGACCGTGGCGACGTTGATCGCGAAGTCGTTCACGACCACGCCGGCGGGAGCGCCCTTGGCAGCGGCGCCGACCGCGGTGGAGGGGGTCATCGAGAGTTCTCCCGGGATCGCAGAATCGAGCCCTTCATGGTACGTGGCGCCGGAGGCGCGCTCGCAGAAGGAACGCGGCGCCCCGGTCGTGTATGTCGGCCGCCCGCTTGTCCGCGCCCGGGCCCCGGGCCGGCGGGCGCGGGCCCCGGCACCGGACGCTCCCGCTAGCCGGATGCGTCGGCGTAGATGTCCATGATCTCGTGGAGCAGCGACACGCCGTCGGCGCGCGCCCGCTGGAACGAGTTGCGCCCCACGATCGAGCCGAACCCGCCGCCGTCGCGGATGCCCCGGATCTCCTCCAGCACGTCCTCGCGGGCCTTGGCCGCGCCGCCGGAGAAGATCACGATCCGCCGCCCGCCGAAGGCCGCCTGGGTCACGTGCCGGACGCGCCGCGCGAGGGTGTCGAGCCGCATGCCCTGCTTCTCGTAGACCTTGCGGTTGGCCTCGAACTCGACGTGCGCCGTCGGCGGCTTGACCTTGATCATGTGGGCGCCGAGCTGCGCGGCCACCTGCGCGGCGTACGCGCAGACGTCGATGGCCGTCTCGCCGTCCTTGGACAGCCCCGCGCCGCGGGGGTACGACCAGATGATCACGGCCAGGCCCAGTGCCTTCGCCTCGGCCGCCATGTCGCGGATCTCCGCGTACATGTCGTTGCGGAAGTCCGAGCCCGGGTAGATCGTGAACCCGATGGCCGAGCAGCCGAGCCGGATCGCGTCGTCCACCGACGCCGTCACGGCCGGGTACGGGTCCGACGGGCCGCCCATGCCGTCGCTGTTGTTGGCCTTCAGGATCAGCGGGAGCGTGCCCGGATAGGCGTCCGCCGCGGCCTCGAGCTGCCCGAGCGGGGCGGCGTAGCCGTTGCAGCCGGCCTCGACCGCGAGATCCGGGTGGTAGCGCGGGTCGTAGCCCGCCGGATTCGGTCCGAACGAGCGGTCCGGGCCGTGCTCGAAGCCCTGGTCCACGGGCAGGATCACCAGGCGGCCGGTGCCGGCCAGGCGGCCCGTCATCAGGAAGCGGGCGATGTTCGCGCGCGTGCCGGGGTTGTCGGACGGGTACCAGGACAGGATCTCGCGGACGCGGTCGGTGATCTGCATGGGGTCTCCGAGGGAAGCCGTGGACGGTGGGAATCGAGGCGCAGTCTAGCCGCGCGCCTCCGCGAGGTCACGCCGATCGCGGTCCCGTGGACGGACCGCGCGGGGACCACGGGCGGTCAGAGCTCGATGACGTCGCCGTCGCGGCAGGCGCGCAGGTTCGGGCGGCCCAGCGCGGCCAGCTCGGCCGTCAGGCGCTCCTCGAAGCCGGGCTTCATGTGCGTCGCGAAGACCTGCACGTCGGGGCCGAGGTCCGCGACCTCGTCGGCGAGCATCTCGGGCGTCAGGTGCCCCGTCATCTCGGCGAACTGGCGCATCTCGTTCGGGAACGAGGTCTCGAGGAGGATCGCCCGGAGCGGGCTGCCCGTGGTGGGGATGCGGCGGGCGAACCCGCCGCCGCTCGTGTCCGCGCAGAGCATCGCGGACACGCGGCCGTCGTCCACGTGGTAGCCGATGGCGGGAACCGTGTGGGGCATCTCCACGGCCGTGATGCGGTAGCCCTGGCACTCGCGCACGTCGCCCGGGGCCATGGGCTGCGCGGCGACGTAGGGCGCCTGGCGCGAGGGCAGGTCGAAGGCCGCGAACCAGACGCGCTCGTTCATGAGGTGCGTGCGGATGTCCTCGACGGTGCGCGCGAGGCCGTGCACCTGCAGCGTCGGTGTCTCCGCCCGGCGGTTGATCATGTGCAGCGGGAGGTCGCGGACGTGGTCCCAGTGCGCGTGCGTCAGGAACACGTCGCGGATCTCCTGCTGCTCGTCCAGGCTGAGCGCGGACGCGAGCGCACCCGAGTCGATCGACACCCCGCGCTCGAGCAGGTAGCACGAGGGCTGTCGTCCCGGCGCGCTG
>ERZ869936.2565-NODE-2565-length-10550-cov-4.629919_pt1 | contig 10550 bp, 7 predicted proteins | sample MGYA00520876_ERZ869936 | MGnify/ENA primary metagenome ERZ869936 (study PRJEB32218, sample SAMN09650985) | biofilter metagenome | isolation source: enrty point of leading RO module | place: Saudi Arabia: Thuwal, RO plant located on Red Sea | collected 2016-02-17 ... | reverse complement strand
ATGATCTTCGCCAGCACGCGGGCGGGGTTCATCGCCGCGCCGCCGTACATGCCCGAGTGAAGGTCCTTGGCGGGGCCGGTGATCGTCAGTTCCTCGCCCAACAGGCCCCGCAGCATCGTCGTTATCGCGGGCGTGTCGCGGTCGAAGAGGCCCGTGTCGCAGATCAGCGCCAGGTCGGGTCGGGAGAGTTCGTCGGCGTTCTCCTTGAGAAAGGGGACGAGCGAGGGCGAGCCGGATTCCTCTTCGCCTTCGAAGAAGAAGGTGATGCGGCAGGGCCAGTCGCCGGTCACGGCCTTCCAGGCGCGGCAGGCCTCGACAAAGGTCATGAGTTGACCCTTGTCGTCAGAGGTGCCGCGGCCACGGATCACGCGGCCATCCGGCGTGTCCTCGATAGCCGGGTCGAAGGGGTCGCGGTGCCAGAGGTCGAGCGGATCGACGGGCTGGACGTCGTAGTGGCCGTAGAACAGGAGGTGGGGGCTGCCTTCGCCGACCGTGCCCACGACCATCGGATGGCCGGGCGTGGGCCGGGCCTGGGCGTCGACGCCAAGCGCTGCGAGATCGGCGACGAGCCAGTCGGCGGCGGTCCGGCAATCGGCCTTGTGCGCCGGATCGGTCGAGATCGAGGGGATCCTGAGCAGGGCCTTCAGGCGGTCGATGGACTGGTCCAGATCGGCGTCGATGCGGGAGAGGACGGCGTCGAGGGTCATGGAATCTCCGTTTGCTTTTGGCCGGACCGTATCAGGCGGCGGGCGGGCGTCCAGAGGTGGCGCTGTGCAAATACCGGGAGTGACCTTGCGTGATTGCAGCGCGAAAGCGGCCTGCGCGGCATTTTGTTCCCTGTAACCTCGGGTTAGGCTGGTCTAGATAGCTTGGAACGATTCCAAGGAGAGCCTTGTGGACTACAATCGGACGCTCGATACCGCCTTGCAGCGGCTGCACGACGAAGGCCGCTACCGCACGTTCATCGACATCGAGCGGAAAAAGGGCCAGTTTCCCCATGCCGTCTGGCGGCGTCCCGACGGAACCGAACGTCCCGTCACAGTGTGGTGCGGCAACGACTATCTGGGCATGGGACAGCATCCCGAGGTGCTGCGCGCGATGCACGAGGCGCTGGATGCCACCGGCGCGGGCTCGGGCGGGACGCGGAATATTTCCGGAACGACCCTGTATCACAAGGCGTTGGAGGCCGAACTGGCCGATCTGCACGGCAAGGAGGCAGCGCTGTTGTTCACCAGCGCCTACATCGCCAACGACGCGACGCTGTCGACGCTGCCGAAGCTGTTTCCGGGGTTGATCATCTATTCGGACGCGTTGAACCATGCTTCGATGATCGAGGGTATCCGGCGGAACGGCGGTGCGAAACGGATCTTCCGGCACAACGATCTGGATCATCTGCGCGCGCTGCTGGAGGCCGACGATCCGGCGGCGCCGAAGCTGATCGCCTTCGAATCGGTCTATTCGATGGACGGCGATTTCGGTCCGATTTCCGAGATCTGCGATCTGGCCGAGGAATTCGGCGCGCTGACCTACCTGGACGAGGTTCATGCGGTCGGCATGTACGGACCGAGGGGCGGCGGCGTGGCGGAGCGCGACGGCCTGATGGACCGCGTCGACATCATCAACGGGACGCTGGGCAAGGCGTTCGGAGTGCATGGCGGCTATATCGCGGCCAGCGCGAAAATGTGCGACGCCATAAGGTCTTATGCGCCGGGGTTCATCTTTACCACGTCGCTGCCGCCGGTCGTGGCCGCCGGTGCGACGGCGTCGATCCGGGTGTTGAAGGCGGACCAGTCGATTCGTGAGCGGCACCAGACCCAGGCGAAGATCCTGAAGATGCGGCTGAAGGGGCTGGGCCTGCCGATCATCGACCATGGCAGCCATATCGTCCCGGTGATCGTGGGCGACCCGAAGCACACCAAGAAGATCAGCGACATGCTGCTGGAAGATCACGGCATCTATGTCCAGCCGATCAACTTTCCCACCGTGCCGCGCGGCACCGAACGGCTGCGGTTCACGCCGTCGCCGGTGCATGGACCCGGCGAAATCGACGCCTTGGTGCGGGCGATGGACAAGCTTTGGTCGCATTGTGCGCTCAATCGCGCCGAACTCAGCGCATAAATCATCCACAAGTGACCAACGTTTAAGTGTGTGTTAATTGTTAATCTATTATGTCCGGGACCGATTCTGCTGAAGGTCCCGTGCCGGGGACAGCGGTGAGTGCACATGGGGCAGGACACATGAGCGGGCGTCCCGAGACGTCGCAGGAGCAGAAGGCGGAGAAGCTGAAGGGCTTCGACGACTTTGATCTGTTGCTTGGCGACATCATGCGGGGCGAGCGCGCGACCATGGGCAAGTCGCTGCTGGATGTTCAGCGCGAGCTGAAGATCAAGGCGACCTATATCGCCGCCATCGAGAACACCGATCCCTCTGCCTTCGAGACGCCGGGCTTCATCGCCGGTTACGTGCGGTCCTATGCCCGGTATCTGGGGCTGGACCCGGAATGGGCGTTCAAGACCTTTTGCGAGGAAGGCAACTTCACCGTCGCCCACGGGATGTCCAAGGATGCCTCGGTGCGGCGCGTGTCGCAGCCCTCGAAACAGGCGCAGAAGGCGCCGGGCGTCAAGGTGCCGGGAAGCAAGTCCAAGCCGGCGCATCTGCGCGATCCCTTCACCGAACCCTCGGTCAGCTATCTGCCCCGCGGCGAGCGGACGTTTTCGGGTTTCGAGCCGCGGGCGATCGGGTCGATCGCCGTTCTTCTGGTGCTGCTGGGCGGTATCGGCTACGGCGGCTGGGCGGTCTTGCAGGAGGTGCAGAAGGTCCGCCTGACCCCGGTCGACCAGACGCCCGAGGTTCTGGCCGAACTGGATCCGCTGGCGCCCGCCACCGCGCCTTCCGCAAGCGGGGACGGCTCGGACGAGACGGCGACCGTCATCGCGCCGACCGCGGACCGCTTCGACCGGCTTTATCGCCCCGAGGCGTTGGACGTGCCGGTGCTGGAGGCGCGCGACGGGCCCATCGCTTCGATCGACCCTGACACCATCGGCGCCCTGGCGCCGTCGCGCGACGAGCGCTTCATCGCCTCGCGCGCGCCGCGCCCCGACAACATTCCCTTCGGCATTCCCGCCCCGGCGGCCACGTCGGAGAACAGCGTGGCGCGGCTGGACACCGACAACCTGTTGCCGCCGGTGCAGGTGGTCAGCGAAGCGGCCCCCAGCGTTTCGCTTCTGGCGGTGCGCCCGTCCTGGGTACGCGTCCGAGCGGCCGACGGAACGATCGTCTTCGAGAAGATCCTCGATGCGGGCGAGACATTCGACGTGCCGCTGACCGAGGAGCCTGCGACATTGCGCGCGGGCAATGCCAGTTCGCTCTACTTTGCCGTGAACGGGCAGACCTATGGCCCGGCCGGAACCGGGCCGGATGTGGTGAAGGGCGTCGTCCTGTCGCCCGATGCGCTGACCGAAAGCTACAAGGTCGCGGATGCCGAGCGCGACACCGATCTGAAGCGGTTCATCGCGGTGGCCGAGGCCCAGGCGGGCGAGTAGGCGCGCGTCGATTGTCAGCCGCGTCGGGCTGGCCTATCTAGGACAGTGTCACTTCGAAGGTCCACCTGATGTCGATCAATCACGTCCGCCCCTGGCGCAACATCTATCGCCGCAAGTCCCGCCAGATCCATGTCGGCCCCGTGCCCGTGGGCGGCGACGCGCCGATCACGGTGCAGACGATGACGAACACCGACACCACGGACGTGAAGGCCACGGTGGCGCAGGTCTTGCGCGCGGCCGAGGCGGGCGCGGACATCGTGCGGGTCTCGACGCCGGACGAGGCGTCGACCAGGGCCTTGCGAGAAATCGTGCGCGAAAGCCCGGTGCCGATCGTGGCGGACATCCATTTCCACTACAAACGCGCCATCGAGGCGGCCGAGGCCGGTGCGGCGTGCCTGAGGATCAACCCGGGCAATATCGGGTCCGAAGACCGGGTGCGCGAGGTGATCCGGGCGGCGAAGGATCACGGCTGTTCGATCCGGATCGGCGTGAACGCCGGGTCCCTGGAGAAGGATCTTCTGGAGAAATACGGCGAACCCTGCCCCGAAGCCATGGTGGAGTCCGGGCTGGATCACATCAAGATCCTGGAAGACAACGACTTTCACGAATTCAAGATCAGCTGCAAGGCGTCCGACGTGTTCCTGGCCGCCGCCGCCTAGCAGGCGCTGGCCGAGGCGACGGATGCGCCCATTCACCTTGGGATCACCGAGGCCGGCGGCCTGATGTCGGGCACGATCAAGAGCGCGATCGGATTGGGGAACCTCTTGTGGATGGGCATCGGCGACACGATCCGTGTGAGCTTGTCCGCCGATCCGGTCGAAGAAGTGAAGGTCGGCTACGAGATCCTGAAGGCGCTGGGGCTGCGGTACCGGGGCGTGAACATCATCAGCTGTCCTTCCTGCGCGCGACAGGGTTTCGACGTGATCAAGACCGTCGAGGCGCTGGAGAAGCGGCTGGAGCACATCAAGACGCCGATGAGCCTGTCGATCATCGGCTGCGTCGTGAACGGGCCGGGCGAGGCGCTGATGACGGATGTGGGCTTCACCGGAGGCGGGGCCGGATCGGGGATGGTCTATCTGGCGGGCAAGCAGAGCCACAAGCTGTCGAACGATCAGATGATCGACCATATCGTCGAACAGGTCGAAAAGAAGGCCGCCGAGATCGAGGCGGCGGAGGCCGGGGCTCAGGCGGCGGAGTAGGCGGGCGCCTAGCCCTGTTCCTCGCGGACGAGCCGGACGATTTCGCGCATCTGGTCGAGTTCGGCGAAGCCGCGGATGAAGGTGTCGCCGACGATGAACGAGGGCGTGCCCTGGATTTGCAGTTGCGCGGCCAGTTCCCGGTTCTTCTGGATGATCTCGGTGATTTCGGGGTCGTCCATTTTTGCCAAGACCGCGTCGTGGTCCATGTCGAGACCGCGCGAGAGGCGGGCCAGCGCCGCTTCGTTGATGTCGCCGTTCCAGGTCATGAGCTTGTCATGGAGCGCCTTGTAGACATCGTCGCCCGCCAGCATCTTGGCGGCGATCGCGTAGCGCGACGCCAGCACCGATGCCTCGCCCAGGATCGGGAATTCCTTGACCACGAAGCGGATGTTGCCGTCCGACGCGATCAGTTCCTCGACCGCCGGGAAGGCGCGTTTGCAGAAGCCGCAGCGATAGTCGAGAAACTCGACCATCGTCACGTCGCCGTCGGGATTGCCGCCCACGAAGCTGTAGCCGTCGTTGAAGATGGCGTCGCGGTTCTCGGATAGCATCAGGTCTTCCTGCTGCGCCGCCTGTTCGGCGCGGCGCTGTTCGAGCACCTGGATGGCCTCCATCAGCACCTCGGGGTTCTCGAGCAGGTAGTCGCGGATCTCGGAGCGGAAGATGGTGCGTTCGTTGTCCGTCATCTGGTCGATGTCGAAGGCCGACGCGGCAGGCGCCAAGAGGGCCGTCATCGCGAGCGAGGTCAGAAGGGAACGCAGCATGTCAAACTCCAACAGGTCAATCGGCGCGCACCATGACAGATGTCCGGGACAAAACCCAGACCTTCACCAAGAATTGTAGTGCCGGGGGCCATTGACGCCACATCGCGGGCTTGGCAGGCAGGTCGGGTCATTTCAACGAGGTTTCCATGCGCCTGTCCCGCCGCTCCGAGGTCGATCCGTTCATCGTCATGGACGTGATGGAGGCCGCCGCGCGGGCGGAGGCGGCCGGGCGGCATATCATTCACATGGAGGTGGGCCAGCCGGGAACGCCGGCGCCCGAGGGCGCGCGCATGGCGCTGGCGCGTGCGATGGAGGCGGGATCACTGGGCTACACGGTGGCGTTGGGGTTGCCGGCTCTGCGGTCGCGGATCGCGGCGCTTTATGGTGAGCGGCACGGAATCGACCTGTCGCCCGAGCGCGTCGTGATCACGAGCGGGTCTTCGGCGGGGTTCATCCTGGGGTTCACGGCGCTGTTCGACGCGGGCGACCGGGTCGCGCTGGGGGCGCCGGGCTATCCGTCTTATCGCCAGATCCTGAGCGCGCTGGACCTGGTGCCGGTCGATATCGAGACGCGGGCCGAGGACCGGTATCAGCCGGTGCCGGGGAACCTGCCCGCCGATATCCGGGGGCTGATCGTGGCCTCGCCCGCCAACCCCTCGGGCACGATGCTGGACAGGCCCGCATTGGAGGCGCTGATCGGGGCGGCGGGCGAGCGCGGAGCGTCGCTCGTCTCGGACGAGATTTATCACGGACTGGACTATGGGTTCCGGGCCGTGAGTGCGCTGGAGATCACGGAGGAGGCTTACGTGATCAATTCGTTCTCCAAGTATTTCTCGATGACTGGGTGGCGCGTGGGCTGGATGGTGGTGCCCGAGGCGCATGTGCGGGCCGTGGAGCGACTGGCGCAGAATCTGTTCATCTGTCCGCCGCACGCGAGCCAAGTGGCGGCTCTGGCGGCGATGGATTGCACGGACGAACTGGAGGCCAATGTCGCGGTCTATGCCCGGAACCGGGAGTTGATGCTGGCGGGGCTGGCGGAGGCCGGGTTCACGCGGATCGCGCCGCCGGACGGAGCGTTCTACATCTATGCCGACGTCTCGGACTTCACTGATGACAGCCGCGCCTTTGCCGGCGAGATCCTGGAGCGCGCCGGGGTGGCCGTGACGCCCGGACTGGATTTCGACAAGGGGCGGGGGCAGGGGACGCTCAGATTCTCGTACGCGCGGTCGACCGAGGATATCGCCGAGGGTCTGGCGCGCCTGAAGGGCTTTATGGTCGAAAAGGGTCACGCGCCCCGAGAATAGCGGTTCCTTGGGGCGCGGATTCGCGGTAGGCTTTGGTAAAACAAGACCATTCCGAGGCAATGGGCAGTTTCATCCGTATCCTGTGCGCCGCCGCATTGGCGGTTATCGCGATGTCGCGTGGCGTCGACGCATCCGAACCGTCTGCCCTGGCGCAGATCGGCGCCGAGGGTGTGCGCATCGAGGATGCGGGCGGTACGGTTGTGCTGAGCGTACCCCTGTCGCAGGCGATCCCGTGGAAGGTCTCGGCCAGCGACGGCCCGCCCCGGATCGTCGTGGGCTTCGGCGATGTCGTCTGGGCCGCCGCGCCCGAGGTCGTGTCGGCAAGCGTCGTCGAGGTGCGCATCGCGAAGGCGCGACCGGGATGGTCGGAGATGTCTCTGGTGTTGCGCGAACCCCTGGCGGTGTCCTCCGCGGAGATGATCAGCGCCACCGACGGGACGGCGCGGCTTGAGGTGCGACTTTTGCCGACGACGGCCGAGGCGTTCCGCGAAACGGCCGAGCCGGCGGAGGCGCCCGAGGCCGTTACCGCCGAGCCGGGCGAGCAAAGGCGGATGGTCGTGGCAATCGACCCGGGCCATGGCGGTGTCGATCCGGGCGCCGTCGCCGATGATCTGATCGAGGCGGACCTTGTGCTGTCGGCGGCGCGGCAGTTGAAGGAAGTGCTGCTGCGGACGGGCCAGTTCGATGTGGTTCTGACGCGTGAAGAGGATGTTTTCGTATCGTTGGAGACGCGGCTGACGCGCGCGCGGGCGGCGGGGGCCGACGTGTTCCTGTCGCTTCATGCCGACGCGCTGGAAAGCATCGAGGATGGATCGGCCAGCGGAATCACCGTCTACCGGCTGCCGGATTCGGCGGCGGGGGATGCGGACGAGCTGTTGGCGGCGCGTAATGCGGCGAGCGATTTGTTGAAGGGTGTCGATCTGACGGGGACCGGCGACGATGTGGCGCTGGCGCTTCTGGATCTGGCGCGGCGCGATACCGCGCCCCGGACGCGGGCCTTGCAGCGGATGCTGGTCGAGGCGTTTCGCGCCGGCGAGATGCAGGTCAATTCGCGCCCCGAACGGCAGGGCGCCTATTCGGTACTGAAATCGGCCGAAATCCCATCGGTTCTGATCGAACTGGGCTTTCTGTCGTCCGAGAAGGATCGCGCACGGCTTGCGACCGACGGATGGCAGCACGAGGCGGCGGTGGCAGTGACCGAGGCGCTGATGCGCTGGCAGGACGAGGACCGGCTGCGGTTCGAGGCATTGCGCCAGTGAGGCGCTGCCGACTGGCCGAAACCGGCTCATGCGTTGCAGTTGGGCTTTTGACCCCGTGGGGCCGAGTGCATATATAGTCGGTCCAAGTCGGAAAGGTTTTTGCGTGACGCGTTTCATCCTCTCGTTCTTCGGTGCGATCTTCAGCGTTCTGACGCTTGGCCTTGTCATGGGCGCCTTGACCATCGGCGCGGTGTTCTGGGTCTATGGCCGCGATCTGCCGGATCATGAGACGCTCGTGAATTATCAGCCCGCGACGATCAGCCGGATCTATTCGCCCGAGGGCCGGATCATCGACGAATTCGCCGAGGAGCGGCGGCTTTATGCGCCCGCCGAAGAAATCCCCGCAGTGGTGAAGGAGGCCTTCATCTCGGCGGAGGACAAGAATTTCTACGAACATCAGGGTTTCGACCTGCGCGGCATCGCGGCGGCGGTCTACGAGGCCGTCGAGACCCGTGGGGCCAGCGTGCGCGGCGCCTCGACCATCCCGCAGCAGGTTGCGAAGAACATGTTCCTGGGTGGCGAGCGGACCATCGACCGAAAGCTGAAGGAAGTGATCCTGGCGACGCGCATGGTGTCGTCGCTGGACCGCGAGAAGATCCTGGAGATCTATCTGAACGAGATTTTCCTGGGCCAGAATTCCTATGGTGTCGCGGCGGCGGCACAATCCTATTTCAACAAGACGCTCGCCGAACTGGAGCCGCAGGAGGCCGCCTATCTGGCCGCGCTGGCGCAGCGGCCGGGCAATCTGCACCCCGTCCGCCAGGAGGAGGCCGCGATCGCGCGGCGGAACTACGTGCTGCGCGAGATGACCGAGAACGGATACCTGAGCGTCGAGGAATACGACGAGGCGCGGGTTGCGCCGCTTTTGACGGTGCAGGCGGGCGATTACGAGCCGTTCCGGGATCAATTGCCGCCGCGCGACTATTTCACCGACGAGATCCGGCGCCAGTTGAGTCGCGATTTCGGCGACGAGGGGTTTCGGAGCGCGGGTCTGACGGTGGGCGCGACCGTCGACCCCGAGATGCAGGCCGCGGCCGCCGAGGCGCGTCAGGAGGGGCGGGAGGGTTGCGGCCGCGCCCAGGGCGCATGGCAGGGTGTCAAGGTATCCCTGGACCCCGAAGCGCTGACGGGCGAGGAAGACGGCGTAGCGCGCTGGCGCACGGCCCTGAACGCGGCCGCGGCGGTGCGCGACGTGACCGACTGGTATCCGGCAGTGGTGTTGTCGATCGAGGGCGACCGCGCGCGGATCGGCGTCGAGGGCTGGCTGGACGGCGACGACGGGCACTGGATCGTTCCGGGCGATCTGAGCTGGATCCGGGGCGCCCGCGTGCCGTCGGATATCCTGGAGGTGGGCGACGTGATCCACGTGCGCCATGAGGGCGGATCGGTCACCGACCCCGTCTTTTCGCTGCGCCAGCCGCCCAAGGTTCAGGGCGCGTTCATGGCAATGGATGTCCATTCGGGCCGCGTGCTGGCGATGCAGGGCGGGTTCAGCTATCAGGATTCGGTCTTCAACCGCGCGACGCAGGCGGAACGCCAGCCGGGATCGTCCTTCAAGCCCTTCGTCTATGCGGCGGCTCTGGATTCCGGGTTCACGCCGGCCACGATCATCATCGACGCGCCGATCGAGGTCGATGTGGGCGGGGGCCGCGTGTGGCGGCCGAAGAACGCATCGAACCAGTTCTACGGGCCGACGCCGCTCAGGACAGGGATCGAGCGGTCGCGGAACCTGATGACGGTGCGCCTGGCCGAAGAGGTCGGGATGACCACGGTGGCAAGCTATGCGCAGCGGTTCGGCGTCTATGACCGGATGGATCCGTTCCTGGCCAATGCGCTGGGAAGCCAGGAGACCACGCTGTTCCGGATGGTCTCGGCCTATGCGATGTTCGCCAACGGCGCGCGGCGTGTCGAGCCGACGCTGGTCGACCGGGTGCAGGACCGCTGGGGCACAACCGTCTATCGCCACGACCAACGCATCTGCGCCGATTGCGACAAGCCGGACCTGGCGCCGGGCAAGCTGCCGCGGCTGCGTTCGGAGAGCAAGCAGGTGATGAACCCGATCACCGCCTATCAGCTGACCTCGATGATGCGGGGCGTCGTGGAGCGCGGCACCGCCGCGGGCGCGGTGAATTTGGGCGTGCCGACCGCGGGCAAGACCGGGACGACGAACGATGCGCGCGACGTCTGGTTCGTGGGTTTCACCTCGAACATCGCGGCGGGCTGCTACATTGGCTACGACCTGCCGGAGCCGCTTGGCCGGGGCGCATCCGGCGGTGGGACCTGTGCGCCGGTGTTCCAGAAATTCATGGAGAAGGCGGTTGCGAAATACGGAGCGGGCCGGTTCGCGATCCCGCCGGGCGGGCGGTTCATCAAGATCGACCGTTTCACCGGCGCGCGACTGCCGGACAATGCCGAGGGCGAGTATGTGGTCGCCGAGTATTTCCGCGAGGGCGAGCAGCCCGTCTTCGGGATCGCGTTCGAC
>ERZ869936.2564-NODE-2564-length-10550-cov-6.299476_pt1 | contig 10550 bp, 9 predicted proteins | sample MGYA00520876_ERZ869936 | MGnify/ENA primary metagenome ERZ869936 (study PRJEB32218, sample SAMN09650985) | biofilter metagenome | isolation source: enrty point of leading RO module | place: Saudi Arabia: Thuwal, RO plant located on Red Sea | collected 2016-02-17 ... | reverse complement strand
GGCGACCACCGAGATCTACACTCTTTCCCTACACGACGCTCTTCCGATCTCGCCACGTTCCCGTCGCTGCATCGCCAACGCCGCCGCCCAGAATCCACCAAACCCGGAAACAAGCAACAGGATGCCCACCGCGTGGTCCTTCTCGCCCCTTCCGGTGAGGAATCCGAACGTCTCCAACAAGAAGACTCCACCGAACGGCAATGCCAGAAGCCCGAGACATCCGAATCCGGTGTACCAAGACCCCTGCTTCGGGAAGTTAACATCAAGCCAGTCGCCGGTCGGAACCTCCGTCAGATCCGCAATCGGGCCGTGCCACACCCAAGCCCAGGCCTCTACCTGACTCGTCTCATCGTGTCGCGAGCGCGGGGGAGATTTCCATTCTACCCCAACCTTGCGCCGTTCGTATTCCTCACCTCTCAATTCCCCGTCGGGCACCCCTTCGAAGCTATCCAACTCCCCGAGCAGGCCGGAGCCTACTAGATAGACATCCCCGATCACCTCCCCGCCCTGGTCGTCCGGCACCAAACCCGGATACCAGGATACTTGATAGAGCTTGCCCCTCACCACGCCGGTGCCAACCCACTCCGCCCCCTTCATCCGGTGATGGTTCGACGCACCGACCCGCAGCGTCCCATACACGAACACCAGCTCCGAATTCCCGTTCACTTGTCCGACGTAGCCTTGGCGAAGTTGGATTCGCGGTTCAAACCCGGTACCCCACGTTCTCGTCAAGATACGCCTTCAGTGCGTCAAGCCCCTCCTCCATCTCCGCCGAGATCGGGATCACCTTCACCTTCGGAAACCGCGCGCGAAAGATCTGCAGGTTGTCCTCCGCCCCTTCGAGATCCATCTTGTTGGCCACCACGATCCACGGGAAATCCCCGAGCTCCTCGTCGTACTCCCGCACCTCCTTGCGCAGGATCTCGAGGTCCGAGATCGGGTCGCGTCCCTCGCTGCCCGCCATGTCGAGCACAAAGAGCAGCGTGCGGCAGCGGGTGATGTGACGCAGAAACTCGTGGCCGAGGCCGCGGTTCTCGTGCGCGCCCTCGATCAGGCCCGGGATGTCCGCCACCGTGCAGCGACGGAACCCCCCGAACTCCACGACGCCGACCACCGGCTGCAGCGTGGTGAACGGATAGCTCGCCACCTTGGGTTTCGCCGCCGAGAGCTTGCCGATCAGCGTCGACTTGCCGGCATTCGGAAAGCCGACCAGCCCCGCATCGGCGATCCGTCGAAGCTCCAGATAGAAGACACCCTGGTCGCCCTCGGTGCCCGGCGTGCTCTCCGTCGGCGTCTGGTTGGTGGCCGACTTGAAATGCGTGTTCCCCTTTCCGCCGGTCCCGCCCGCGCACAGCACGAACTCCTGCCCCTCCTCGGTCAGGTCGGCCACCGGCTCGAGATCGATGCCCTCCTCGCTGCGCTCCATCGCCACCGCCTCGCGCACCTCGGTGGCAGGCGCCCGATAGACCACCGTTCCCGGCGGCACGCGCCCGATCTTCGACTTGCCCTTGCGCCCGGTCCGCTTGTAGCGGCTGCCGTGCTGGCCGTTCTCCGCGATCAGCTTCGGGTCGAAATGATACTGGCGCAGGTTGTCGGTCGAGGGATCGACGATCAGCACCACGTGCCCGCCGTCGCCGCCGTCGCCGCCGTCAGGGCCTCCGCGCGGGACGAATTTCTCCCGGCGGAAGGAAACGTGGCCGTTTCCCCCGTCGCCCGCCTTGGCGAAGATGCGGATGTGGTCGATGAACATGCTGCGGCCCGTCGAGTTGCTTGAATCAGACGCGGGCGTCCAGCCATTTCCCACGGAAGTGCTGGCGGGTGAAAATGAACGCCTGGCAGACGAGGTCCAGGCTGAGGATGATCCACACCGCGAGCAGGCTCGCGACCCCGAGGTGATCCGCGACCGCCAGCACGACGATGCGGAAGAAGATCATGCTGCCGAAGGAGCTCCGGATCACCATCCCGGTCGCCCCCGCCCCGCGCATCGAGGTCTTGAGCACGATGCAGCTTGCGAAGAAGGGCTGCGTGAGGGCGCAGACCACGAACAGCGGCGCGGCCAGCCCGACCAGCATCTCGCTGTCCGGCGCCACCAGTCCCACCACCTGCCGCCCGCCGAGCACGAAGAACACGCCCATCGCCGACATCACCACCACGGCCAGCCGCCAGCACAGACGCACCGCCTTCACCGCCATCTCCTTCGATCCCGCCCCGAGATACTGGCCCGCCAGCGCCGCCGCCGCCGTGGCGATCGCAAAGCCGGGAAGGAAGGACATCGACTCGACCCTGATGGCGAGAATGTGCGCCCCCAGCGCGCCCTCCTGCGGCAGGGTCGAGATGACCCGGACCCCGTAGGCATGGATGCCCCACATGCCGGCGATCTCCAGCGACTGCGGCGCGCCGACCCGGACGATCCGCCGCATCGTGTCGGCACACGGTTTCAAGGCCCGCCGCGACCAATGCAGCGCGTCCTCGCCGCCACGAACCAGCGCCATCACGACGACCAGCCCGCAGACCCAGCCGATCACCGTGCCCCACGCGATCCCCGAAATGCCGCGGCCACCGAAGGGCTCGGGACCGAACACCAGCAGCCAGCTCGCGAGCATGTTCACCCCGTTCACCGTCACCATGCCGATGAAGGGCGTGCGCGTGTCGCCGGACCCGCGCAGCGCGGCATTGATCGCCAGCATCATGCCGCTGAAGGGTCCCGACAACGCGAACACCCGCAGGTATTCCAACGCGTAAGCCGCAGCTTCCGGACCGAGCTGCATCCATCCGATCAGCGACCCGGCACCGGCGAGCAAGATGCCCATCGACAGGCATCCGGCCACCAGGCCGAGCCACACGCCCTGCCCCAGGCCCCGCCGCGCCAGATCGTGATTGGCCGCCCCGGTCGAACGCGACACCAGCGCCATGACCCCGGTGCTCACCGCGATCTGCAGGATGTTGAAGAACCACGCGACGTAACCGCCGAGCGCCATCGCATCCAGCACGGCCACCCGTTCCGCGCCTGCGGTCATGCGTCCGGCGATCGTCAGGTCGGTCATCCCGACCGCGAAGGTCATGACCTGCTCGAGCAAGGGCCACACCGCCAGCACGGCGACCTGCCGCGGAAGCGAAAGCCCGGCCAACCGGCCGCCGAGCAGACGCTCCTCGGCCTTCCCCCGCTGGGTGGCTTCGGCGCTGCGTCCCGGCTTCGGCATCAGGCCGCGGACCCTGACCCACCCCGGCGAGGACGGCAAGAACCGCGCGAACCCGTGGACGCCTCCACTTCGCCTCTTCCCATATTCCCGTTTCGCGCTATCGTTCCGTTAGTTCCATGGCAGACGCCCAGATCGCATTGACCGGCACCCTGCTCCTCGCCACGCCCTCGCTGCGCGACGGGATCTTCGACCGTTCCGTGATCCTGCTGGCCGAGCATTCGGCGGAGGACGGTGCCTTCGGTTTGATCCTGAACCATCCCACCGGCCAGGAGGTCGGGCACTTCCTCCAGCAGCCGGAGTTCGAGCCGCTCGCCCGCATCCCGGTCCACATCGGAGGCCCCGTCTCCCGCGGACAACTCACCTTCTCCGCCTTCTGGTGGAATCCCCACGACGGCCTCCACTGGCAGATCCGGCTGCCGGCGAATGAAGCCATCCAGCGCAGCAAGCAACCCGGTGTCATCGTGCGCGCCTTCGTCGGCTACTCGGGCTGGACCGGAGGCCAGCTTGAAAACGAACTCCGCCACCAGTCGTGGATCCCGGTGAAGCCCGCCCGGGACCTCCTCGGCAAACCGCACGATCCCGAACTGTGGGCCGACATCCTCCGCTCGATGTCCCCCTTCCACCGCCTGCTCGTCGATGCCCCGGCCTCGCCGGAGCTGAATTGAGCGCTAGGACCCGAAGGCATTCTCCACCCGGTGCACGCGCGGCTTTTCGCCGTCCAGCAACACCACCTCGATCACGTCGAAGCGCCACGGAATCTCGCGGGTGCCGAGTTGGGAAAGCCAGGCGTTGGCACCCTTTCGGATCAGCCGCCGCTTCTTCCCGTCCACCGCCTCCAGCGGTCGCCCGTAACCGGTCGTGGTCCGCGTCTTGACCTCGGTGAAAAGCAGCAGGCGCCCGTCCCGCGCCACGATGTCGACCTCGCCGCCGCCCGGCGCGCGGAAGTTCCGATAGAGCACCTTCGCCCCGCTGGCCCGCAGCCAGTCGCGGGCGATCCGCTCACCCAACTCCCCGATCGCCGCAGAGTCGATCCGGTTGCCGTCAGGCCCCGTCAAGCGGCAGCACCTGTTGAGCAACGGGCTGAAACGATCGACGATGAATGCGGCAAGGCCCATGGCGGCGGAGTGCTTCGAGATGATGCTTCGTACCATAGCCCTTGTGGCGCTCAAAGCCGTAAGCGGGGAACTCCGCCGCAGCATCCATCATGCGGCGGTCCCGGGCGACCTTGGCGATGATGCTCGCCGCGGCGATCGACAGCGACAAGCCGTCGCCTTTCACCACGCCGTCGTGCGGATGGGGAAAACCCTTCACCGGCAGCCCGTCCACCAGGCAGAAATCCACCGCCACCCCGAGCGCCCCGACCGCCCGCGCCATCGCCGCGTGGGTGGCCCTCAGGATGTTGATCCGGTCGATCTCTTCCGGTTCGGCGAACGCCAGCGCCCAGCGGACCGCGGGATCGGTCGTCAATTCGGAAAAAAGTCGCTCCCGTTTCGCCGCGGTGAGCTTCTTCGAGTCGTCGAGACCACCACAGGAGAAGTCTTCCGGAAGAATCACCGCCGCCGCGGCGACAGGGCCCGCGAGCGGCCCCCTTCCCGCCTCGTCGATTCCCGCAACCATGCGCAGGCCGCGGGATCGACAGGCGATTTCAAGCGAGAGGTCGGGCATCCGCCCTCAGAAGATCCCGAACCGACCGTGGTTGGCCATCCCGGACTGCTCCTTCATGGCGAAAATCTGCGCGGCGTCGACGGACGCCTCGGCGGCGGCATAGACCCCCAGCCCCGTCGCATGCCACTTCTCCTTGATGTTGTAGGAATGCTTGCTGGAACCGACCCAGGCCTTGGTCAGCTCCGCGGCGATGTCGCCGTGGATCACGCCGCCGGCCACGTTCTCGGCGCAGTGGCCCATGCCATACATCTTCTGCGCGGCGAAGGCCCGACTTTCGAAACCGTAGTGGGAGATGTTGGCCGAGCTGACATTGAACTTGCCGCGATTCCGGGCCATGAACTCACAGTGCTCGCGGGCGAGCTTGTCGAGGCCCGCGTGTCGCGGGATCGCCTCGCGGCCGATCGAAGCGCGATACCGCTCGAGGGACCGGCTGAGTTCCTCGGTGACGGCACCGGACGAACTGCCGGGAACCCCCGGCGAGGCGGCCGAGGAGGACATCGGGACACGGGTGGTGTCGAGACTTGAGGAGCACGAAGCAAGAAGCCCGAGCGCCCCCAGCCCGATCCAGCGGAACATGCGGGGAGTTTTCATGATGCTTGAAGAGTCGGAGGGCCTCTTGCGGGTCCCTCTTTAGCTTCAATCGCAAGAAATTAAAGGCATTTTAAACTTTCTCTAAAATTTATGGTCAATTTTATGCCCCCCGCTCCCAGCCATTGACCGCCCGGAGGGTCCGGACTCCTCGACAGACCTCTCCCTTCCGAACGAAGCATTTACCGATCGGCGGCCGTCTGCGCAGGATTCGTCCGCGGGCGCTTTTCGGCACCCGTGAGTTGATTCTGATCATGAAATCCTGCCCGAAATTCACCTTCGGCGTCGGCGACCGCTTCGCCCATGGCGCCGTCGCCCAGCTTCAGGCCTTCGTCGCCGCGCGCAGCCTCGGTATCGAGATCACGCCGGTCTGGAACAAGTCCAACCGCGAGCACCTGATCATCGGCTCGGAGCCGCAGGCGACGCGCGATGCCGCCGATGCCGCCGTGAGGGAACTTGGCTGGCAAGGCGACTACCTCCTCGACGCCGACCACATCAACCTCAACACCGTCGACCGCTTCATCGCGCCCTGCGACTTCTTCACCCTCGACGTGGCCGACGACATCGGCACCCCGGCCGATCCGGCGGACGTGGCCGCCTTCATCGACAAGCACCCCGAGCTGATCGGCACGATCACGATCGAGGGAATCGACCAGCCGCTTGAGATCACCCGCGAGGATGTCGAGCGCACCGCCAACCAGTTTCTCAAGGCGACCCAGCACGCCCGGGCGATCTACGATCACATTGTCGCCGCCAAGGGCACGGACTTCGTCACCGAGGTCTCGATGGACGAAACCGACTCGCCGCAGACTCCACCGGAACTGCTGATCATCCTCGCCGCGCTCGCCGACCAAGGCATTCCGGTGCAGACCATCGCACCGAAGTTCACCGGACGCTTCAACAAGGGCGTCGACTACGTCGGCGACCTCGCGCAGTTCGAGCAGGAATTCAACGACGACCTCGCCGTGATCGGCCACGCGATCAAGACCTACGGCCTGCCCGCGAGCCTCAAGCTCTCGGTTCACTCGGGCTCGGACAAGTTCTCGATCTATCCGGTGATTCGCAAGGCTCTCGCCCGCACCGGCGCCGGCCTCCACATCAAGACCGCGGGCACCAACTGGCTGGAGGAAGTCATCGGCCTCGCCGAATCGGGCGGCGAGGCCCTCGACCTCGCCAAGCGCATCTACTCAGGCGCGCTGGAGAAGAAGGAAGCCCTCTGCGAGCCCTACGCCACGGTCATCGACATCGATTTTTCCAAACTACCATCCGCCGACGAGGTCGCGGGCTGGAGCGGCGACCGGTTCTCCGCCACCGTCACCCACGATCCCTCAAGCCCGGACTACAATCCGAACGTCCGCCAGCTCCTGCACGTCGGCTTCAAGGTCGCCGCGCAGCTCGGTGACGAATACCTCGACGCCCTCAAGGCCAACCGCGAGACCATCGGCCGCTGCATCACCCACAACCTGCTCGAGCGGCACATGAAGCCGCTGTTCGGCGGATAGGAGTGGCGCTCTGCGAGCGCCATGGCCGGGCGTGGCGGCGTTCAGTCGCCGAACTCGACTCCCTCCAACCTCACCACCACGGGATTCGGCCACGCGTGGTTGTTGTAGAGCCGTTGGGCCCGGACCACGGAAATCTCCAGCCCCTCCGCAGTCTGCTTCATCCGTGCCTCGGCGTCGGCCTTAGGGCTGTATTCCACCGTCTTCCCGCTCTGGCCGAGCACCGAAATCGCCCCGCCGCTTCCCGCTTTCAGCGACTTCAGCGTGAACTCCCGTCGTTCGCCCCGCTTCCAGCGCTTCTCTCCCTGCGGGATGATCAGGTAGACCGCGCCTCCGTCCTGCGGCTCGCGCGTGAACCAGATCCCGTTTTCCCGCACCACTGGCCCCGGACGCACGCCATGGATCGCGTCACGGTTGACGAACATCCAGAGCGCAAGCTCGCGAAAAGCCCGCTCCTGCTCGAAGGGGATTCTCCCCGACGGCTCCGGCCCCATGTTGATGAGAAGGTTGCCCCCCTTGGCGCGCACATCGGCGAGCATCTCGATGAGCTGCGTGCCGGACTTGTAGTCCTCGTTGGTCGGCTTGAACTGCCATTGCGATCCGAGCGTGAAGCAGGACTCCCACGGACCGGGCAGCGGCGCGTCGGGAATCTTCTGCTCCGGGGTCTTCATCTCGCCACGGGTGACCAGGCACTTCGGCTGGAGCCGGTGGATCAGGTCGCGGATGGCGGCGTTGTCGAAGGAGTCGAGGAAGGCAACGTCGATGTCGCCGTAAGCCCCGCCGAAAAGCTCGCGGATCTGGGCCTCGTCATGGGCAAGTAGTTCGGGGTTTCTCGAGATGTTGGCGTAGTCCGCCTTGCGGCGGATTTCATGGCCCTGCTTGTGCAGGAAAAGAAAGTCCTCCGGCGAGAAGTAGAGCCCGACCTTCATCCCGCGCCGGCGGCAGGCATCGACGAAGGCCTTCACGATGTCCTTCTTGTACGGAGTATTGGCGACCGAGAAGTCGGTGGTTTTGGTCGGCCACAGGCAGAAACCGCTGTGATGCTTGGTCGTTAGAACCATGTAGCGGCAGCCCGCGAGCTTCGCCAGCCTGACCCAGGCGTCGGCGTCGTAGTCGATCGGGTTGAAGCTGGCGGGAAGCTCGCGCACGTAGCGCTCGATGTATTCGTCCGACGCCCCGACCAAACTGTGCGAGATCACGCTGCCAAGCTCCACATCCACTCCCCAGTGGACAAACATCCCCAGCCCCCAGTCCATGAACTCCTGCTCGCGGACGGGGTCGTTGCGATGCTCGCCCAACGGTTGCGGCGGGGCGGCGGTGGCGGCAAGGGCGAGGCCAACCGAAAAGATGAGGGGCAGGCGGGCATTCATCGTGTTGGGATACCGTTGAAACCCACCGGATTTTGCACGGAGGGCCCGGCCCTCTCTCCCCTCACTGGACCACGAATCGATACGACCCGGGCCCCATCGCCTTCGTCTCGGACTCACTCCCCTTCCCACTCCACGGCGAGCGCTGCGGCAGGATCAGTTCGGCGGTTGTGTTCGGCGGCACGGTGGCCTCGTAGAGGAGCGATCCATCATCCTGCCGCTTCCAGTGAACGGCGATGCGGCCGTGGGGCGAGTCGTGGTGCGCCTTCACCCAGGAAATCGTCTCGGTCTCCGATGTCGCGTCCTTCGCGGGGAAATGCGGATGCAGGCGAATGATCGAGTAGCCCGGCTTGGCCGGGGCGATGCCGGCGAGGTCCTTCATCATCCACTCGGTCACCGCGCCGAAGGCGTAGTGAGAGAACGAGTTCATCGCGGCGTTCATTTTTCCGTTAGGCCCTCCAAATCCGTGTTCTTCGGTGTAGGAGTTCCAGCGTTCCCAGATCGTGGTCGCGCCGTTCTTCACCTCGTAGCCCCACGAGGGATACCTGCGCGACTGAAGCATCGACACCGCGAGGTCGAGATGACCGGTGTCGGTGAGCACCGGCAGCAGCGGTTTGGTGCCGAGAAAGCCGGTCGTCATGCCGGTGCTCTTCGGGCCGGACTTCTTGCGGATGAGTTCGGCAAGTCGCGCCCCAGCCTTCGACCGCGCCTCGTCGTCTTCGATCAGGCCGCAATCGAGCGCCAGCACATAGGCGCTCTGCGACTCGGGCCGGATCGTGCCGTCGTCCTGGAAATAGCGCGCACGGAAATTCTTCCGCATCGTCTCCACCCAACTCCGATACCTCGTCACTTCCTCGTCGAGACCCTGCGCCACCGCCATTTCGGCCATCAGGCGGCTGGACAGGCAGAAGTAGGCGAGTTCGACAAGCTCGTGCGGCGTGGGGTCGTCGAGATTGAGCCAGTCACCCCACGGCGCACCGAACGCCGTCCCCTTCAGCTCGGGGTCCTGCGCCTTGCGGGCCTCCATGAAGCGCGTCATCGCCGGCCAGTGGTCGGTGAAGAACGACAGGTCCCCGGTCGCCGTCCACAGCGCGTGCGGCACGATGATCCCGGCATCCGACCACGCCGTGCCATGCACCGCCCCGCCGTGACCGAAGGGATAGGGCGCGTAGGATGGGTAGTAGCCCTCCGGCGTCACGTCGTCCTCCAGCTCGCGCAGCCACTTGCGGAAGAAGGCGGCGACGTCGGCGTGGATCGCGGCCGAGGCGGCGTAGATCTGGGCGTCGCCGGTCCAGCCCATCCGCTCGTCGCGCTGTGGACAGTCGGTTGGCAGGTCGATCCAGTTCGCCCGCTGGGTCCAGATCGCGTTTCGCCAGACCTGGTTCACCACCGGATCGGAGCATTCGAAGCCGGATGCCATCGGAGTGTCCGAATGCAGGACCAGTCCGGTGATCGTTCCGAGCGGCGGCTTCTCGGGAAGTCCGGTCAGCTCGACATAACGGAAACCGTGGAAGGTGAAGCGCGGCGTCCACGTCTCGCCCTGCGGATCGCCTTTGCAGATGTAGGTGTCGGTCGCCCGCGCGGCGCGCAGGTTCTCGGTCATCAGGCGTCCGTCCGGATGCAGCATCTCACCGAAACGAAGGGTGATCTTCCGGCCCGCCTCGCCCTTCACCTTCAGTCGCACGTTGCCCGCGAAGTTCTGGCCGAGGTCGAAGATGAACATGCCCGGCTTCTGTTCGGCGACCGACTTCGCCGGCAGCTCCTGCGTCACCCTCACCGGCTGCGCCGGATAAGCCTGGAGCACGGGCGGGCGGATGAAGCCGAACTCGCGCCGCTCGTTCTTGATGAACTTGTCGCTGAAGGGCTGCTTCATCGAACCATTGTCCTTGGCGAAGATCGCGCTTTCCCACTTGGAGTCATCGAAGCCCGCGGTGTCCCAGCCGGGCATTTCCCTGCGGGCGTCGTAGGTCTCGCCCATCAGGAAGTCGGCCTCCAACTCGGGACCGGTCGAGGTCTTCCACGACGGACCGGTTGCGATGATTTCACTACTGCCGTCGTCGTAGGTCAGATGAAGCTCGACCATCAGCGCCGGCGTCTTGCCGTAGATGTTGCGGCCCGTCTTGTGCGGACCGTAGCCGACCAGCTTGCCGTAGCCGACGTAGCCGGCATACCAGCCGTCGGCGACCACCGCGCCGATCGCATTGGCGCCGTCCTTCATCAGGGGCGTCACG
>ERZ869936.2563-NODE-2563-length-10556-cov-9.255690_pt1 | contig 10556 bp, 13 predicted proteins | sample MGYA00520876_ERZ869936 | MGnify/ENA primary metagenome ERZ869936 (study PRJEB32218, sample SAMN09650985) | biofilter metagenome | isolation source: enrty point of leading RO module | place: Saudi Arabia: Thuwal, RO plant located on Red Sea | collected 2016-02-17 ... | reverse complement strand
TGAGACCGTGAAATAGCCACGTTAGCAGTTCCATTTACGTAAGCTCTTGTTAATACGGCTATTCGGATCGTTCGCCGTCTTAGAGCTGGTTAACTTCTTCTTCATCCCCTTCATGCGGGAACAAAACGATTTACGGCGCTTTGCGGCCTTAGAACCTTTTTTCAGTTTGCTCGGTTTAGTAGTAACAGCGGTCTTGAGCTTACTGCCGGGGTTTGCTTTGCGATAACTCGCAACACCCTTAGCGTTTAAGCCACCAGACTCGCTCTTGCCCTCTTTGCGTGTCCACGCAGGGCTTTTCTTCTTAACTGAGCCACCTTTTTTGTAATAAGTCCGCATATCACCCCTCAGCTATAGAACACTGTAATCGCGGTGATGTTTGTCAGTGCGCTGATATACACATCAGACGCGCATCGAATACCATCCGCAGGAATGTTTACTGAGTGCGAATCAGAGACTGCAAAATCTAGGTCAAGCACTGTGCTACCCCCACTACCATCTGTGATAGTAAGGCGGGGCGTCCCCGTTACGGTAAGCACTTGTATCTGACGGATACGTGCAGGGCCAACACCAGCCGACCCTGTTGCAGTAATTCGCTTAGATTGGACGTCTGAACGAGACATAACCTATCTCCTATTATGCGTCAGCAAATGGAGTAGCAACTGTACCTGAACCGATAAGAACGCCTTGTACCATGTACTGTGCTGTCGCTAGAGCTACAACTTTGACAACAGAGTTAGCATCGCCACCCTTAGTGCCGCCATTCATAGAAATAACGTCGTTTGTAGCCGCAGGAGCGAACGCTTTAGTCGTTGTACCTGCAACAGAAAGTGACCCAACAAACTTGTCAGTGCCATCTGTTTTGATGTCTAGGTCAGTTGCATCAGTACCGATGAAGAAAGTGTATTCCGCACCAATCGTATCAGTCGTAATAGACGGTAGCGTAACAGCGCCGTCCGCATCATTGATTTCAATGATACGACCCACGTGGTCGTTATACGTAAGAGTAGTTTCCGCAGTGATCTCTACAACGGCGTTTGCGCCTGCCGCAGTGAACCCACGATTAGACCGGACTGGTCCCGAGAAAGTAGTTTGAGCCATGTGAATCTCCTGTCTTGGCTAGTGTCAGTTTCACCATGAAACTGTCAGGGATTAACTTTTTATAGCATATAAAAAGAAAGGGGGCAAATAAATTGCCCCCTCCTTTAATTAAGCACCGGGTGAACCGTAGATGCCCAATGGGTCTGATACACCGAACGAATAACGTTCACGTGCTTTATAGCGGCTGTTGCCAGTGTCGAAGTCAGCATCCATAGATGTAGACATCGGCGTACGGACAAAGTGCTTCAAGCCGTTTGGAACGTCAGTCATCAGGAACCAAGCGTCAGTGTCAGTCAGATAGTGGTTAACAGTGTAACCCTCTGGGATAGAACCGTTATTACGCAATGCGTTCAGGTCGTTATCCGCAGTTCCAACGCGACCTTCAGTTTCTAGCAAGCGAGTTGCTACGAACTGTAGATTCGGTGGAATGACCAACTTGCGAGGCTTCGCGGCGATCAAAAGACCACGCTCATCCGTCCAGCCTGCGATACCAATAACAGCCGCTTCCAAAGAAGTTTCGTTAAGGTCAGCCGCAGTAGTTGGGCGGTTTGCGTTAGTGCCACCAGAAACAAGTGGGTGGTCAGTAGCAATAAGCGACTTACCATCACCGTACGTAGTACCTGAATCAAACGCGTTGTTCAGGATAGTAGCGGCTTTAACCTGCTTGGTGTACGCCATGGCACGAGCCAATGCTTTGGTGTAACGAGCAGACAGAGAATCGTAGAGGTTGTCTTCGATTGCTTCTTCTGTGATGCTGAAACCCATCGCAACAGTTTCGTGCGTATAGCGTGCAGTCCATGCTTCCTGAGCATTGTCATACTCAATCGCGGCACCTTCGTTTTTAACAGGTGCTGCTGAGAAACCGGACAGCTTGGTCTCTTCTTCAAACGAGCGATCTGAAGATTCTGTTTCAAAAATTTCGGCGTGCTCTTCACCGTATTTTGCGTACTCCATCCCAAACAAAGCGTTAAGGCCGGGTAGCAGTTCTTTAAGTAACTGGGCGCGTGAAATAGCCATTGTCTACTCTCCTTATACGCCAGTGGTGTTGTCGTACTGATGACCTGCGTTCCATTTAACGTAGGCTTCAGTAAAACCACCAGAGCTGTTTTTGGTTTCCTCAACCAATCCGATAATACGGAAAGGAAGAGTCGCGGTAGTTGCAGTCGTATCCGAGATACCACAACGTGAGTTACCCGAAACCGAGTCACCTGCGTTGTTTACACCAGCAACGTTTGCACCGATGTCAGTCTGTGCAAGATCGCCAATAGTAGTACCTGAAGACAGAACTGCGACTTTGAACAGCATATCAGTTGCGTCTGCAACGATAGCTTCAATGTCAGAAGCAACAGTGCCTGATGGGTATGACTGACGCCATACTTTGTACTTCAGGTTCGGATCGGTATATGTACAACCGAGGAAGACACCGACAGGTGTCATTGCAGAGTCAAACGCATCGCGCTCAACAGTGCCTCCGGTAACTAGCTTAACAGCATCCCCGTAGAAGATGTCAGTGCCATAACCACTTGCAATTTTGAAGTGGCGAGTAACACCTACAAAAGGAGAGCCGCTCAACAGTTTTACCGGAATCAGGCCATAAGGGCCACTTACAGTAGGATAAGCCATTTTAAGCTCCTAAATTAAGTTCCGTTACCAAATGTGACCTTCGTCTTGCGATCATTAAAGATAGGCATACGAGGGTCATTCTCGCGCATGAGGTTGTTGTCAACGGACTGCATCTGAGCATCTGACTGACCTTTGAAGTAGTCATTGCGCTCTTCAACAAGTTCCTTCGGAGCTTTACAAAGCAAGAGGCCACCAATAACTACGTTGTCTTTGAATCTATCGTTCTCGATAGTCACCAACGTAATCTCTGGATGGTCTGATGCCTTTACAGGCTCCCAACCTTCACGCAGTTTGGAGGAAACATTCGTGGCGTCAGTCGTTCCTAGCGAACTTACTCTGATCCAGCGAAATTCATAACCCGGCTCGGGATTGGGTGACGGGAGCACCTCTGGACGCTGCCAAGCCTTTCTACGGGTCGTTTTTTCACGAGACTCTAAGTCTCGGTTCAGACGATTCTCAGCCATTTTCTTTCCTCATATCTAATGCAACCTGTTTGGCGTACTGTTCTGGGGTAAGACCTAAACGCTTAGCTAAAGTCAGTTGTGTTTGCGTGAGCCTAATCTTCTTAGGCGCTGTGCTCCGCGTAGCGGGGGCAACCACATTTTTCGACTTCTTCTTAGGTTTCTGTTCTACCTCCGGTTCATCCTCGAAGTTATCGGGGAATATCTGTCGCATACGAGAATCTATTCTCTCGTAGTATTCATCAGTATTCGGGCTTACGCCCTCGTTGACAAGTTTATTATGCAACCCCAGAGCAAAACTTGTCATTTCGATGTCTTGGTTGAACCAAGGGTTAGCTTCTTGCCAAGCCTGTGCCTTTTGGTCAACCTGAACTGGCTCTGGAGCGGGTTCTGGTGCCACCTTAGCAGGAGTTTCGTCTTCCTGTAAAGCTGGTAACTTGAAATTATTTAGCCTATCGGTCTTAATCTTAGCGTTCGTTAGACTTTCTTGCGCTTCTAGGACTTTCTCTGAGTCACCAGCCTCATACGCGTCCTTATATGCCTTCTTGGCTTGTTCAAGTTCGGCAGTTGCGCTCTTCTTTGCTTGCTCAAGCAAAGCTGTCTGGTTCTTACGCTCGTTAGACTTCAGTTTCTTGTTCTCTTCAACAAGCTGCTGAGACAGGCGTTCTAGTTCCTCGCGTTCACGAATAGCCGCTTCTTTGGCACGGCGTTCATCGTGGTATCCCTTGCTGAAGTGCTGGATACGTTTGCGGACTTTTTCTGAATAGTCTTCTAACTCTTCATCAGTAACATCTTCAGGCGGCTCAGAGGGTTTGCGGTTACGGTCAGCCTTTGGCGTGTCGTCAACCACTTCAATCTCATAGTCGTCGTCATCAGTATCCACTTCACTCTCAACGACAGGCTCAGCTTCTTCAGCTTTTGCTTTTGCTTTCTTCCCACCAATGTCTACTTCCTGAGCGCTAGACGCTTCAATCTCAATATCTTGGGCTTTTCCGTTGTCCTCAGTTTCGTGAGGAAACTCAAATTCTACTTTCTGGAACGGCATACAAACCTCCTATACTGCCATGACACCACGGGGATCAGGAATTACAGCTTCAACAGAGTCGTCGTTCATCAAACGAAACTCCTTGCCATTAACCTTAAACCGTGTGCCAGTGTTCATACGAAACATTACGTAATCGCCTTCTTTACACCATGCGCCTTCTGGAAAGCGCTCTTTGTCAGCATAGGCTCCTGCGCCCATATCTATGACAATGCCCATGATCGACATGATGTACTCTTTGTGCATCACATCACTCGTTTTGAGCAGGTTGCTTCCTTGGTAGTATTCTTCCACGTCGGGAAGTGCGATTAGTAGGCGGTATCCTGTAGGCTTGGGTAGCTGTGCTTCCCAGTCCTCATCAGAGATTGTAGGCTTGATAGGCTGTGCGTTTGCAGCGTTCGCCTCAAGTTTCTCTTTTAGTGCATCAGGCATTTGAATAGTCTGAGTGTCAGTCATCATCGTCATCCATATAGTTGCGCGAGAGGTCTACTACATACTGTTTGCTGGACTCCAGACCCCGTATAAGCCCAACAACTTCCTTGTACTGCGCATAGTCTTTCGCAGACCCCGCAGCCAAGAAATCTTTTGCAGACGATATTTGCTCGTCGATGTTATCTGTAAGCACGTCAAAGACGGTTTTTGCCATTAGTTACCCCTTTTTGGTTTTTCCATCATTTTGGCAATCTCTAAATCCAGCTTGTTGTTGTCCTTGCGACGGTCTGCCGCCACACGAACACCCTCTTTCTGGGCGTCAAGCTGTAGTTCTTGCCTGTCAAGTTTGAGTTTTTCAGCGTCAAGTACGGCGTCAATCTGGTCCTTCTGGGCCTTACGCTGCAATTCGGCCTGCTTGATTTGTGTCTCTTGCTGGTCTTTTGCTGCTTTGCGCTGCACTTCTTGTGCTTTGATTTGCAACTCTGCTTGTTTCTGCTGGAACACAGGGTCTTGTTGCTGTTGCTCGGCTTGTTTTTGCGCTGCTTCTTGCTGATGACTTTGCATAAGCTGTGCGCCTGCCTCTGCAACCAGACGTGACAAATCCACTTCGATCTGCTCTGGTAGCTCCTCGCCGGGTGGTGGGAGCGGTGCTCCTAGCTTCTCCTCGATCTGTTGACGATATTGGAAGCCAAGGTGTTCAGCGATATGGGCCTGTAGTGACGCCATAATCTGCTGTGCTTGCGGGTTCTGACCAATCATCTGAGCGATCTGCGGGTCCTGCATAAAGGACGTGTGCGCTGCAATATGCGCTTCGTGATCTTGGTAGATAAATGCCCGCATAGGCTTGCCAACCAGAGCGTCCATGTTTTCGCTGACTGGATCGGCAGGTTTTGCGTCGTCCCGTGTAGGAACGAGTTTGTCGGCGTTCTTAACGCCTAGCACTTCTATCATTTGACGATGAAGTTGTGGTAAGTCGTAAATCTGTGGTGCGGACTGTGCCATCTGCAATACAGCTTGGTACTGCACAACACGTTGCGCCATCGTTGACGAGTTCGGGTCGCTGACGGGGATCACGTCCACCATCGCATAGTCCATCTGACGCGCACTCATCTCGCCACGGTACGGCTCATAGCTGTAGTCCGTGGGTGCGTACTCCGCCATGATCGCCTTGAGCATCTTGAACTCTTGCTTCATGGCATAGTGGACACGTGCCTGTACTGCCGCCATAGGCTTCAGCGTACGCTCTAACAGAGCAAGGGTCGTGCCAACAGGCGCGTTCGCAGACATGTCTGAGATGTTCATGTCTGAAATAGCGCCTAGCCTACGTCCTTCGTTCGTAATTTGATTCAGTAAGGCGAGAAGGGTCTGGCTAGGTTCTTTGTATGGGAGCGGCATGATGTTGTCGCGGATAGAGCCGCTAGGTACATCAACGTCCTTAAACTCTCCGGGTTCAATCGGAGTATCATCGCCCTTGATACGGAGTCCTCTGGACTTCAAACCGCCCGGGAGATTGGCAAGTGTTCCAGCATCAACTAGCTGACGTATCAAGGACGTGCCAGCCTTAGCATACCCACCAATGATGTGTATGAGGCCAAGCCCGTAGAAGCCAAAACCCGGTACGTAAACGTAGTGTACGAAGTGCTGACGCTTCAACGTCAGGTTATCTTCTTCGTTCCAGTTACGGCGGATAGACAGCACTTCGCCGCTACCACGCTCAATAGTTACAACGTAGGGTTTTGCGATTTCGTCGTCTGAGTCGTCAATGCCTTCAATGACAAGGTCAGCATGAATCTCGTAGAGCGCATAGCGGTTGTCGTCGGTGAGTGAGAACCCACCTTCTTCTGCCTTACGCTCTTCAATATCGGAGTGGTAGGGCTGTGGCTCGCCTAGCTCTATGTCACGATAGAACCCTGCTGCCTGTAGCTTCTTCAACTCGTTCTTAGTCTTGCGCATGACGTGTGTCACACGCTCCGCAGTCTCAATATGGCTTGCGCCGTAAGGCACAATCACATCTTCTGCTGGAATATAAATAGCTACCTGACGCCCTACATTCGGGTCGTAGTAGACCTTTTTGAACGCGCTACCAGCCAACCCAAGGCTGTACAGGAGACGTTCGTGCTCTGAGCGATACTCCACCATGTTCTCGGTGAGTTCGTAGTTCATATCCGCTTTTACGCGTTGTGCGGCTTCTTCTTTGTCCTTGGTCTCTTCCCCCAGAATTTTGACCTTTACAGGACCAGCGGCGGGGAATGTCTCAGACATTGTTTCTGCTTGGAAGCGGATAGCAGCCTCCGCGAGCACTGTGGAGTAGACGCCACACGCGCCATCCCACGGCTCCGTACGTTCTTCATACTTGAAGCCCAGTACGTCCAAACCCTTTACAAAGGTATCAGCCCATTCTTTCCGTCCGTCGATGTCAGACTCAATCAGACCGCACAGGTCGGTGGACATCTCTTGCAGGTGTGATTCGTCGAGCACCTCAGCCAAGTTCATGCCAAACTCAGTGAAGTCACTGATCTCCGCATCAGGGATCAGCGTGATCTCCATGGACCCATCAGACAGCGTTACTGCCTCGGGATCGACAATCTCAATCTCTAGTTCTGTTTCTTGCTCTTCACCAGTCTCTTCATCAAGTCCCTGCGGAGCGGAGTAGATACCTTTTTCTATAGCCATGTTCTAACCTCTCAATAATACCCGCCGCGACGTTGCTTAAAGTATTGTGGTTCCTCTGGTTCATCGGTGGGTAGACGGATAAAGCCTCCCTGTCTAAAGCGCATAAGAGCCATCACCGTTGAGTCCACTAAGTCATCATGACTCATAAAAGGGAATCCGGCAATCTCTTCTATCACTTCTTCTGCCCATCTGGTAGGCGGCACCCACACAAGTTCCGATGCGACAATATCTGCTACTGAGTTCAGACGTGCCATCTTGTCACCAGACCCTCGGTGAGGTGTGTATTCCGAAACAGGTAAGCCCATGCGACGCATCTCTTGATAGAGTGCTGTGCCTGCGCTCTTCTTCTCCACGATAAACGAATCGGGGTCCCATTCAGAATATTCTTCCATTGCTAACTCTTTTAGCTCTGGAAACTCCATACGCTTCTTTATGCTATTAAGCAAAATAATATTGTACGCGTTTGTCTCCTCGTTGAGGAACACGCCCCACGTTGTCAGTGCTGTGAAGTCTGCACGGTTGTGGGTTTCTGCCGCTGCGTCCAACGACATGATGATGTACTCGCAGGGTGGTGGAACGTCCTGCTCCCATATATTCCACCACTCACGTTTGATGATAGACGCTTCTTCAGCGGTCGGTTGTTGCTGGTACTGAGCGTTCCACTGGAAGGCTGGCATCGACGCCTTCGTACGCAAGAGTGCGTCCAAGTCGAAGAACTCAGGCCACAGTGGCTTCTCAATGTACTTGTTAGACTTCTTAGATTTGACCTCTAAGATGGCAGGAAACTCAACAATCTCGTACTGATCGGCACGAGCGTTCTTTGCCATGTCGTTTGTGACGCGCCCTGTTAGGTCGTCCATGTGCCAACGTGTCTGGATTATCGCCACTCTACCGCCCGGCATAAGACGGGTACGCGCACCGAATGTGAACCACTCGTATGCTTTCTCGAACACTTCAAAGTTTCCGTTAATGACGTCCTGCTCAGAATGGGGGTCGTCAACGAGCAAGAGGTCAGCACCGCGACCAGCAAGAGCGCTACCAATACCACACGCATAGTATTCTCCCCCGACGTTTGTGTTCCATCTACCTGCTGACTTGCTATCCTGCGCTAGTGAAGTAGTAGGAAATACCGATTTGTATTGATCTGTGGCAATCAAGTTACGCACTTTACGACCAAAGTCCACAGCAAGATCGGTCGTGTGGGACACCATCATGACCTTTTTGTCGGGATTACGGCCCAAAAACCACGCTGGGTAGAAGATAGAAACAAGCTGAGATTTACCGTGACGAGGCGGTATATTCACGCAAACACGGTCTTTTTCGCCCGATTCGATGTCCATAAGCATGTCTGCGAGCATCCTATGGTGCTTACCGACAATGAAATCAGGCATCATAAGCTGACAAAACGCTATCAAATCGTCGTATGCAGCTTGGTTTTCCTTGCGGGTGGTAAGTTCCCCCGCCATTTTGTCGATTTCAGCGATTTCGTCAGGCGAAAAATGGTCCAGATTGTCTAATAGCTTCTGGATGTCGTCTTCAGTGAAGTCTAACGCCATCTCATTCATCGGATAGCCCCAGTTCTGCGTCCACATCTATCACGTCTGCGTCGATTATGTCCGCATCCTCAGCCTCATCCGCTGGATTCACTAGCTTTGTTAGTTTCGCACGCAGGCTTTCGCGCAGTTCGTCAGTGGTCCGGTGGGTAATGGTGACTTCCGTCTTGTCTGTGAACAAGCCAACGTCCGAAATCTTACCTAAAAGCTCCAATGCACGGATACGCACCCGTGGATCAGGGTTTTCAGTCTCTTCAATCAGCTTGTTCGTGACCAAATGGCGTACTTGCGTAGCGCTCTCCACCACCGAATGCCCAAACTGGGTCAAGATTCCGTGAGTAGCGACCAGTGCAGGGGGTGGCAGCTTCGCAGCCCGCTTGTTTGTGACCTTTTTAGAGGTCTTTTCGGGGTTATCAGCGTAGGCCAAGGTCAATTTAGCGGCAGTTTCTTCGTCTTCTGCGCTTGGTTCGATGTCTAATCCATGCTCTGCGAGCATAGCAGCAGTGTTGCACGCTGCCTCAGCGCGTGCACGCAAATCCATGTAGGGAACCTCATCAGAATAAGGCACACCAATCTCTGGTTCGAGCACTAAAGTCATACTGTTTCCGCAGGTTATTCACCGTTATTGCCATTTTATACACAATAATTTGTTTTCGTGCAAGGAGGTTGGGACTCCTACCGGGGGGTGTTCCATATATAGAGGGGGTGGGGGTCGAACTCAGAAAAAACACGATTGTTCACGCAGATTAGTAATACATAGACAATACGGAGTCACAAACTGACAGCGGGGTCATGGGGGGCGGGTGGGGTTCGCCTATCCTGATTTGTTAGTGCCGCACTAACATAGCCTATCGAGTTTTATGTTTTTGTGCTGTCTTGTTAGTTTATCTATTGATTTGTTATCACGAAACAGGCACATTGTAATTGTCAACGGCGGGAACCGTTGGCGTAACTTTAACTTGTCAATCATAGGAGAATGACATGCGTACTTTATCCAACAACACAATCGCCGCGGTGTCTAAAGCGGTATCTACTTCCATCACTGCTGACAAGGCGGGCGTCAAGGCGCTTGACGCGCTAATCGCTGATGGGTTCGATAAGCCCACTGATTTCGTATCTCCGAAGTCTGAGGGTTCGACGGTCAAGGCTGACGAATTCAACGCACTGAATGAGGCCATCGTGCTCGGCTTCAGTGCTGACATTCGCAGACTGTTAGCCAAGCCTGTTAAGTCGTTAACAGACGCGCAGAAAACAACGCGTCGTTACTGGCAACAACAGATCGGCGCACGTCGCAATGACTTCAAGCGCCAGCTTACAAAGCGCTTGGATGCTGACAAGCCATCAGAGGGCGCGGGTTCACGCAATCGCCCACTGGATCAGCGTATCCGTGACAACCTGAACGATGTCATCAAGGTATGCCAACAGGCTGAAGAGGCACCGTTCGATGTCACTGACATGATCGGCAAAGTCAAAGCGGCACTGGCGGTGCTTAAATGAGACGCCTAGTCGAAACAGTGGGGGCCATCTTGGCCCTCACACTATTCGCCGCGTTCTTTGCGTTCGTAATCATTAACTTCTTACTGGGATGTGAAACATGGGATCAATCGTACTGGACAGAGTACAACTCTTGCATCACACCAACGATGATCTGGGAGGGCATCACAGAGTAACAAC
>ERZ869936.2562-NODE-2562-length-10558-cov-4.759212_pt1 | contig 10558 bp, 9 predicted proteins | sample MGYA00520876_ERZ869936 | MGnify/ENA primary metagenome ERZ869936 (study PRJEB32218, sample SAMN09650985) | biofilter metagenome | isolation source: enrty point of leading RO module | place: Saudi Arabia: Thuwal, RO plant located on Red Sea | collected 2016-02-17 ... | reverse complement strand
GATGTGTCACTATCGCCATCGCGCGCATGACGACCCCTTTTTTCTGCCCGGATTGCAGGACATTACCGCCCATGTCGATTTCACCGCGGTCGCCGAGGCCGGCGTGGACGCCGGCCTCGAACTGTTCGGCTACACCACCCAGGCGCATTTCCTGGTGAACTGCGGCATTACCGGCATGCTGGCGGCCACGCCGCCGGAGCGGGCGTCGCACTATCTTCCGCAGGCGGCGCTTGCCCACAAGTTGCTGTCGCCGGCCGAAATGGGCGAACTGTTCAAGGCGATCGCGCTGGGCCGCGGCGTGGAAACGCCGCTATGCGGCTTTGCGGGCGGCGACAGGACGAGGCTGCTGTGAGCGAAGCGCTGCGCACGCCGGAGGAACGCTTTCGGGATTTGCCCGGGTTCGGCTGCGCGCCGCACTATGTCGAGGACCTGCCCGGTTGCGAGGGTTTGCGCATTCATTTCGTCGACGTAGGTCCTCGCGACGCCGACGGTTTTCTCGGCCTGCATGGCGAACCGACCTGGGCCTATCTCTACCGCCGCATGTTCGCTCCGTTTCTGGCGGCCGGCCATCGCGTGGTCGCCCCCGATCTGATCGGCTTCGGGCGCAGCGACAAGCCGGTCGACGACGGTATCTACACCTTCGACCTGCACCGGAACATGCTCAGGGCGTTCATCGAGCGGCTCGACCTGCGCCGGATCACGCTGGTCTGCCAGGACTGGGGCGGCGTGCTCGGGTTGACGCTGCCGATGGACATGCCGGCGCGATTCGCGCGGCTGCTGGTGATGAACACGCTGCTGGCCGATGCCAGCACGCCGCTCTCGCCCGGATTTCTCGCCTGGCGCGAATGGGCGGCTTCGCAGCCCGACATGGCCGTGGGCAAGCTGCTCGGCCGCGCCTGCGCCCAGCTCACCGAGGCCGAACGCGCGGCCTACGATGCGCCGTTTCCCGACGCGCGCTTCAAGGCCGGGGTGCGGCGTTTTCCGCAACTGATCCCTGACAATCCGGCGGCGCCCGGCGCGGCAATATCACGTGCGGCCCGGGCATTCTGGTCGCGCGACTGGCAGGGCCAGAGTTTCATGGCGATCGGCATGACCGACCCGGTGCTGGGTGCGCCGGTGATGCACGCCCTGCGCGGGAGTATCCGCGGCTGCCCGCCGCCGCTGGAAGTGGCCGAGGCCGGCCACTTCGTGCCGGAATGGGGCGGTAGAATCGCCGCCGCCGCGCTGTCGGCCTTTGCGGCCGGCTAGGCCACGGCACGCGTTCGCTTTACCACAGAGACACAGAGGCACAGAGAAATTCAGGAATCCGACGCTCAGCGAAGGCCGCGCACGCCGAGTCAGGATTCTCCTTGCGCCAGGGCGAACAGGGTCCAGCTCGAATCTGTCCTTGTAGTTCTCTGTGCCTCTGTGTCTCTGTGGTGAAAACCAGGGCTCCAATGCACATCCACATACTCGGCATCTGCGGCACCTTCATGGGCGGGATCGCCGCGATCGCGCAGCAGGCCGGCCACCAGGTCACCGGCTGCGATGCCAACGTCTACCCGCCGATGAGCACCCAGCTCGAGGCGCAGGGCATCCGCCTGATCGAGGGCTGGGACCCGGCGCAGGTCGAACTGAAGCCCGACCTGTTCGTCATCGGCAACGTCGTGTCGCGCGGCAATCCGCTGATGGAGGCAATCCTCGATCGCGGGCTGCCCTATGTGTCCGGCCCGCAGTGGCTGGCGGAAAACGTGCTGCACGGCCGCTGGGTGCTGGCGGCCGCGGGTACTCACGGCAAGACCACCACCGCGTCGATGCTCGCCTGGGTGCTGGAAGACTGCGGCCTGCGGCCCGGTTTTCTGATCGGCGGCGTGCCGATGAACTTCGGGGTGTCGGCGCGGCTCACCGACACGCCGTTTTTCGTGATCGAGGCGGACGAGTACGACACCGCGTTCTTCGACAAGCGCTCGAAATTCGTGCACTACCGCCCGCGCACCGCCATCCTCAACAATCTCGAGTTCGATCACGCCGACATCTTTGCCGACCTGGCGGCGATCGAAACGCAGTTCCACCACCTGGTGCGCACGGTGCCTGGCAACGGCCTGATCGCCGCCAACGGCCGCGAGGCGAGTCTGGCCCGGGTGCTGGAGCGCGGCTGCTGGACGCCGGTGGAGTGGTTCGGGCGCGCGTCGGGCTGGGAGGCCGGGGCGCCGGCCGACGACGGTTCGTTCGAAGTGTCCTTCTCGGGGCAGGCGCAGGGCCGGGTGCGCTGGGACCTGCTGGGCGAACACAACCGCATGAACGCGCTGGCGGCGCTGGCTGCGGCGCGCCACGCCGGGGTGCCGGCGGCGCAGGGCATTGCCGCGCTCGCCGGTTTTCGCAATGTCAGGCGCCGGATGGAGCTGCGCGGCGTGGCCGGCGGCGTCTCGGTGTACGACGACTTCGCCCATCATCCGACCGCCATAGAGACCACCCTTGCCGGGCTGCGCCGCAAGGTCGGCGGCGCGCGCATTCTCGCGGTGCTGGAGCCGCGGTCGAACACCATGAAGCTCGGCGCGATGAAGGACGCGCTTGCCCTCAGCCTGGCGGCGGCCGACCGGGTGTTCTGCTTCACCAACGGGCTGCAGTGGGACGCGGCCGCCGTATTGCGCCCGCTCGGGACCCGGGCCGAATGCCACGGCGATCTCGATGCGCTCATTGCCGCCATCGTGCAGGCGGCACGCCCCGGCGATCATGTGCTGGTGATGAGCAACGGCGGCTTCGGCGGCATCCACGGCAAGCTGCTGCAGCGGCTGCCGCAGCAAGTGTCGGCGGCCGCGCCGTCGCCGCGCGCGGACGGCTGAGCCCGCGGCTACTTCCAGAGCGATTTCGGCACCAGGCAGTGCACCCGGGCCGGCGCGGCGGTGATGTCGCCAAGCCGGCAGTCCATGGTCAGGCTGGCGAGCGCATACGCATCCAGTCGCGACAGGCCTTTGTCGCGCGCCAAAGCCTCGATCATCGCCAGCGAGGCGGCATCCATCGCCGCCTGAAGGTCGCCGTCGGTGGCGGTGGTGACGAAGTGGGTCGGCGATTCCTGTGCCGGGCGCGAGGCCGGTTGCGCCACCCGCGTCTTGGCGATCATGCAATACACCAGCTTCGCCTGATTGACCACTTCGGCTACGCGACAGTCGGCGAAGCTGGCCATCCATGCGCGGGCCTGCGCTTCGGACTGGCCGTGGATATCCGCCAGCAGTTTGATCGTCTCCGCCTTCAGGATAGCCAGTGCGCGGTTCAGATCAGGGTCGGCGCCCATGCTGATCCAGTGCGTCGGCGTTTCGATGCGCGGCCAGGTGAGCGGCCGACCCTTCAGCACTTCTACGGTCAGCGACAGTTCCTTGAATGCGGTTTCGATTGCGGTGAGGTTGACCTCGCCGTTGCCCTGCGCGGCATGCGAGTCGCCGGCCCACAGCAGGGCGCCGTCGACGAACACCGGCAGGTAGGCGATCGCGCCTTCGGTCAGCTCGCGGATGTCCATGTTGCCGCCGAACGGGCCGGGCGGCACCGTGCTGTAGCGCCCCGGCTCGGCACGGGCCACGCCGAGAATGCCGGGAAACGGCGCCAGCGGAATCTCGATCCCCGGCGCGAACAGCGTCTTGCGCTGTACCCAGTCGAGGTAGAAGTAACGCACCTGACCCTCGGGAAAGCGCTCCGGAAACTGGCCCAGCATGCCCGGCAGGTTGAAGTTCACGCCGTAGGCGCGCGGCACGATGCGGTTGATGGTGACCTTGAGCACGTCGCCGGGCCGGGCGCCTTCGACGTACACCGGGCCGGTGACCGAATGCGGGCCGCGGCCAGGGTGGTCCCTGCGCAGCCGGGTGATGTGCTCGATGGACACACCCGGCATGATCTGGTTGTGGGCGTGCATCATGGTTTCCATGACCACGGTGTCGCCCGAGCGCACTCGCAGAACCGGCGGCTGCGCGTTGTCGAACCAGCCCCATTGCACGGTGTCGAGTGTGGCCGGCAGCAACCAGGTGTCGCCGGGGAATGCGCTCGGCACCCGGCGCAGCGCGTCGTCGTCGGCAAACGCGCAGCCGGCGCCGGCTGCAAACAGAATCGTGGCCAGTCTCAGGAGTTTCATCTGGTTTGTTCCGCTCGGTCGCGCTGCATTGTTTGCCCGCGGGCGAGTGCAATCGCCGTGCCAGTCATGCGCACCGAGCGCAACGCGCGCGATCGACGGCATCGATGGGCGGTTTTTGTGCGCCGGCGCGGCGCTCCGGCACAATGACAGTGCACCTTCGACATTCGCTCATGATCGTCTACATCCACGGCTTTAACAGCGCGCCCGCCTCGCACAAGGCCGGGCTGCTGCGCGCACGGCTCGATGCCCTCGGGCAGGTCGGCGAGTTTCACTGCCCGGCGCTGTCGCACTGGCCGGGCCAGGCGATGGACCAGTTGCAGCGCCTGCTGGCGCCGCACGATCCGGACGCCATTACCCTGGTGGGCAGTTCGCTCGGCGGTTTCTATGCGACCTGGCTTACCGAGCATACCGGCTGCCGCGCGGTGCTGATCAACCCGGCGATCACGCCGCACCAAGGGCTGCGTGCCTATCTCGGTCCGCAGCAGAATCTGTATACGGGCGAGCGCTACACCCTGACCGAGGATCATCTCGCGCAGCTGGCCGGTTTCCAGGTATCGCGGCCGTCGAGGCTCGATCGTCTGCTGTTGCTGCACACCACGGGCGATGAACTGCTCGACTGGCGCGTCGCGGTGGATCACTTCCGCGGCTGCCGCCAGATTGTCATCGATGGCAGCGATCACGGGTTTGCCGAGTTCGGCGACTATCTCGATTGCGTGCTTGAATTCGCGGGGAACGACGGCAGCGAAGCGGCGCCGGGTGCTCGCGTATAATCCGCCGCTCGATTCCCGGGCCGCCCCGGCCAGCCCGCGCTCCCCCGCAACATGAATGTCTTCTACGAAGAGGACGGCGGCTTCAAGGCCGGCACCGTTCTCGCCGACAACAACACCTCGCTTCAGGTCGAGACCCAGCACGGCAAGCGCGCCAAGGTAAAAGCCTCGGCGGTGCTGCTGCGCTTCCAGCACCACTCCCTGCACGAATTCATGGATGCGGTGCAGCGCACCGCCGATGCGATCGATCCGGATTTCCTTTGGGAGGCGTGCGGCGAGGCGGAGTTTGCATTCGAGGCGCTGGCGCGCGATTACTTCGGCCGGGAACCCGCGCCCGAAGAGTCGGCCGGGCTGCTGATGCGGCTGCACGCAACGCCGACCCACTTCTACAAGAAGGGCCGCGGCCGCTACAAGCCGGCGCCGCCCGATGCCTTGAAAGCGGCCCTCGCCTCGCTCGAACGCAAGCGCCAGCAGGCGCAGCTGCAGGCCGACTACCTCGGGCAGCTGCGCCGCGGCGAGTTGCCGGCAGCGTTTGTCCCGCTGCTCGGCGAACTGCTGTACAAGCCCGATCGCAACCGGGTGGAAACCAAGGCGCTGGAAGCGGCCAGCGCCGAACTGCATCTGTCGGTGCCGCGGCTGCTGGAAAAATGCGGCGCGCTGGCCTCGCCCCACGACTATCATCTTGGACGGTTCCTGTTCGAGCATTTTCCCAGAGGCGGCGGTTTCGATCCGGCGCTCGGGGCGCAGGCACCGGAGGCGCTGCCGCTCGCGCAGGTGGAGGCGTTCAGCATCGACGACGCGGCGACGACCGAGATCGACGATGCCTTTTCGGTGCGCCGGCTGGAAGGCGGCGGCTGGCAGGTCGGCGTGCATATCGCCGCACCGGCGCTGGGGTTAGCACCCGGGTCGGCACTCGACGAAGAGGCCCGGCGACGGATGTCGACGGTGTATTTCCCGGGCAGCAAGATCACCATGCTGCCCGAGGCCGTGATCGACCAGTTCACCCTGTCGGAGGGCCGCGACTGCCCCGCGCTGTCACTGTACATCGATCTCACGCCGGAACTCGTAATCGCCGGGACGTTTTCACGCGCAGAGCGGGTGCGCATCGCCCGCAATCTGCGCCACGACAGGCTCGATCGGGTATTCGATGAGACGGCGGTGGCTTCTGGTCGGGTGGACTCGGAGTTTGGCGAGGCGCTGCTGTTGCTGTACCGGCTGGCCGTCGGCCTGGAGCAGAGGCGCGGCAAGAGCGACGCGGGCGAGCAGCGGGTCGACTACAGCTTTCATGTCGAGGACGGCCGCGTGCGCATCGAGCCTCGGCGGCGCGGCGCGCCAACCGACAGGGTGGTGTCCGAACTGATGATCCTGGTGAACAGCACCTGGGCCCGGCAGCTGATGGCGGCGGATATTCCCGGCCTGTTTCGCGCCCAGGCCAACGGCAAGGTGCGCATGTCCACCGTGCCGGCGCCACATCAGGGGCTGGGCGTGGACGCCTACCTGTGGGCCAGCAGCCCGCTGCGGCGCTATGCAGACCTGGTGAACCAGCGTCAGCTGCTGGCAACACTCGCGGGGGACGCGCCGCCGTACGGGACCAAGGACGGCGTACTGTTCGAGATCCTGCGCGGCTTCGAGCTGGCCTACGATGCATATGCCGATTTTCAGCGCCAGATGGAGCGCTACTGGTGCCTGCGCTGGCTGCAGCAGGAGCAGGTCGAGGCGAGCGGCGCGGAAGTGGTGCGCGACGAGCTGGTGCGCATCGACCGGCTGCCGCTGGTCTGTCGTGTGCCTGCGCTGCCCTCGCTGGCGCCCGGCACGCGGGTACGCGTGGCCCTGTCGTCCATCGATCTGCTGGACCTGAGCGTGCGCTGCGACTATCGCGGGCGCGAGGACGCAGCCGACGCTGACACGGCGTCGCTGCGCGCATAGAATGTGGCGCAGATCCAATACCAGGGCGCATTGCATTTGCCCGATCAGACCCTGAGCGCTTTCGCGTTGCGGGCCGCCGTGCCCGCAGCCCGGCCGGTTTCCCGGCTGCCGTCTTCCACCGAGGTGCTCCCGGTGACGATGGCGATCTCGGTTCTGTTGCACGCGTTCGTCCTGTTGCTGACATTCAAGCCGCCCGAGGCGCCGGCGGGGCGCTTCAAGCCGCAGATCGACGTGGTGCTGGTCAATGCCCAGTCTTCCTCCAGGCCGGTCAAGGCCGATGCGCTGGCCCAGGTGAGCCTGGACGGCGGCGGCAACACCGAAGCCGACCGCCGCGCAAAATCCAACCTGCCGGCCGCCCGGAATCAGCAGCCCGCCGACAGCGTGCAGCTCGCCGCGCGCCGGGTTCAGCAGCTGGAGCAGGAAGCGCGCAGGCTGCTCGAGGTGGCCGGCAGCGAGACGCGCGCCGCGCCGCTCAACACCCCCGCCCAGCAGCCGCGCAGCCGTGACAAGCCCGAGGACGCGCAGCTCGACGCCCGGCAGATCCAGATCGCCAAACTGCAGGCGCAGATTGCCAGGGACTGGGAGGCGTATCAGAAGCTGCCGCGCCGCAAATTCATCGGCGCGCGCACCGAAGGCGTGGTTTACGCGGAGTACGTGGACAAGTGGCGACAGCGCATCGAGAGGGTCGGCACCGAGAATTTTCCGGAGGAAGCGCGCCGCCGCGGTCTGTACGGCTCGCTGCTGGTGACGGTGTCGATCCGGGCTGACGGCAGCGTGGAGAAGGTCGAGATCGAGCGTTCATCCGGACAGCCGGTGCTCGACCGTGCGGCGCTGCGCATCGTCGAGCTGTCGGGACCGTTCCCGGTGTTTCCCGCCGCGATTCGCGCCGAGGTGGACGTGCTGTCAATCACGCGCAACTGGTCTTTCCTCCGCAACGACTTGGCTATTACCGTCGAACAATGACCGACCGCTATGCGGTGATCGGGAATCCGGTCGCCCACAGCAAATCCCCGCAGATCCATGCGATGTTCGCCGAGCAGACCGGCCAGGACATCGACTATGTCCGCCTGCTCGCGCCACTCGACGGATTCGCCGCGACGGTGAGCGAGTTTTTTTCCGCGGGTGGGCGTGGCGCCAACGTGACCGTGCCATTCAAATTGCAGGCCCACGACCTCGCCCATCAGGTCACCCAGCGGGCGAAGGATGCCCGGGCCGCGAACCTGCTGAAGCATGAAGACGGCCGCATTGTCGCCGACAATACCGACGGAGCCGGCCTGCTGCGGGATCTCGAAGCAAATCTCGGCGTGATGCTGGAAGGCAAGCGCGTGCTTCTGATGGGCGCGGGCGGCGCTGCGCAGGGGGTGCTGATTCCGCTGCTGCAGGCGAGACCCACCATTCTCGCGATCGCCAACCGCACGGTGGACAAAGCGCTGCGCCTGGCCGAGAACCTGCGCCATCATCCCGACGGCGTACAAACGGTCGTGTCCGGCCAGGGATTCGCCGATCTCGCCGGCCAGCACTTCGACGTGGTAATCAATGCCACCGCGAGCAGCCTCGCCGACGATGTGCCGCCCCTGCCGGCGAAGATCTTCGCGCCCGGGGCGTTTGCCTACGACATGATGTACGGCAAGGGCCTTACCGCGTTTCTCGCCTACGCGCAGGCCCATGGCGCGGAGCGAGTGGCCGACGGGCTCGGAATGCTGGTCGAGCAGGCGGCGGAATCGTTCCTGATCTGGCGCGGCATCCGGCCGCAGACGGCGCCGGTGATCGCGGCGCTGCGCCGCGGCTGATGCGCCTCAGGCACGTCTGGCGCCTCGCGGGGCGCGCGGTGCTGCTGCTGCTCGCGGCACTGGTGGTGTACCAGGCATTTCTGTTCGGCCATGTCGTGTGGTGGATCTGGTTCAATCCCAACACCACGGCCTTCATGGAGCAGCAGCTCGAGGCACTGCGCGAGAAGCGGCCGAATGCGACGCTGGCGCATCGCTGGGTGCCGTATGAGCGCATCTCGCCGAATCTGAAGCGCGCTTTGATCGCCGCCGAGGATGCCAAGTTTCTCGACCACGAGGGCTTCGACTGGGAGGCGATCCAGAAGGCGGCCGAGCGCAACCTGAAACGCGGCAAGGTGGTGGCCGGCGGCTCCACCATCAGTCAGCAGCTCGCCAAGAACCTGTTTCTGTCCGGCAGGCGCAGTCCCGGGCGCAAGCTTCAGGAGGCGGCGATCACCGTGATGATCGAAACCGTGATGAGCAAGCGCCGCATCCTCGAGATCTATCTCAACGTGATCGAATGGGGCAACGGCGTGTTCGGCGCCGAAGCGGCTGCCCGCCATTATTTCGGCGTGAGCGCAGCCTCCCTCGATCCGTACCAGGCGGCGCGTCTCGCGGCGATGGTGCCCAAGCCGCGTTTCTACGACAGGGTGCGCTCGACGCCGCTGCTGGAACAGCGCACGGCGACGATCCGTGCCCGCATGTACCAGGTTACGGTGCCGCGCTAGCGGCTGCGTATAATCCGGCGCACAAGCATGCTGATCCATCCCAACTTCGATCCTGTGGCATTGCAGCTCGGCCCGGTGGCGGTGCGCTGGTACGGGCTGATGTATCTGGCGGCATTTGCCTTCGTCCTCATCCTCGGGCGCAATCGCATCCGCAACCAGCCCTGGCTCAATGTCAGCGTGCGGGACCTGGACGACATGCTGTTTCTCGGCGTGCTCGGCGTGATCGTCGGCGGGCGTCTCGGCTACGTGCTGTTCTACAAGCCGATGGAGTATCTCTACGACCCGGTGCGCATCTTCTTCGTGTGGGAAGGCGGCATGTCGTTTCATGGCGGCTTTCTCGGTGTGTTGATCGCCATGTGGTGGTTCGCCCGCTCGCGCAAGAAGCGCTGGCTGGAGATCACCGACTTCATCGCACCGCTGGTGCCGCTGGGTCTGGGCGCAGGCCGGCTCGGCAATTTCATCAACGCCGAACTGTGGGGCCGCCCGACGGACCTGCCCTGGGGCATGGTGTTTCCCAAGGTCGACAACCTGCCGCGGCATCCCTCGCAACTCTACGAGTTCCTGCTCGAGGGACTGGTGCTGTTCGCGCTGCTGTGGCTTTTCTCCCGGCGCTGGCGGCCGCTGGGGGCGGTGTCGGCGGTGTTCCTGATCGGATACGGACTGCTGCGCTTTCTGGTTGAATTCTCGCGCGAGCCCGACAGCTTCCTCGGCCTGCTCGCACTGAACCTGAGCATGGGCCAGTGGCTCAGCCTGCCGATGGTGTTGGCCGGCATCGGCCTGCTCGTCTGGGCCAACCGCCAACCGTTGAATGCGCCCGGCAAAAGGGTTTAGAATCCGCACCCTCTGATTTCCGGTCAGGCCGGATCAGCGCCGAAACACACATCGGGGACGTAGCGCTCAGCTGGGAGAGCGTCGCGTTCGCAATGCGAAGGTCGGGAGTTCGACCAGGCGATCGCTGATCGCTTGGGACGCCGCACCGCCTGAGCGAGGTGGCGGTCCTGAAACGCATGCGTTTCAGGACGTGGAGGTCGTGGAGGCAACGCGAACTCCACGCAACCTCCTCGTCGCCTCCTTCGACGTGCGGCACTGGCCAGGTAATGTGCGGGTAATGTTAGGGTAAGAACGAATTTCGGGGACGTAGCTCAGCTGGGAGAGCGTCGCGTTCGCAATGCGAAGGTCGGGAGTTCGATCCTCCTCGTCTCCACCAAATAAAAAAGCCACCCCTCGCGGGTGGCTTTTTGTTTGATGCAGATGCAGGGGGTGAGCCCTCCC
>ERZ869936.2561-NODE-2561-length-10560-cov-4.881675_pt1 | contig 10560 bp, 8 predicted proteins | sample MGYA00520876_ERZ869936 | MGnify/ENA primary metagenome ERZ869936 (study PRJEB32218, sample SAMN09650985) | biofilter metagenome | isolation source: enrty point of leading RO module | place: Saudi Arabia: Thuwal, RO plant located on Red Sea | collected 2016-02-17 ... | reverse complement strand
CCTCGCTCGCTCGGGGTGACAGACAACCTCCCATCAGTTCACGACGACCACCGGCTCCCCCAGGACCTCCATCCGCGGCTTGATACCGAGTCCCGGTTCTCGCGACGCGGCGAGACGGCCGTGCGTGCGCTGCGGCGCGCCCTCGGCAATCGACACGGTCACGTACGAATTGAAATCCGTGGCCGTGAAGAGCAGTTGCGCGGGCGTGCTGTGCGCGAGGTGCGCGATCGCGGCGGTCACGATGTCGCCGCCCCAGGTGTCCTCGATGGTCATCGCGATGCCGCTCGCCACGCAGAGGTCGCGCACCTGCCGCGCGCGGGTGAGGCCGCCGACCTTGCTGATCTTCAGGTTGATCACGTCCATCGCGCGGTCGGCGAGGCCGCGCTGCACCATGGCGATCCCGTCGATCACCTCGTCGAGCACGAACGGCCGGTCGGTGTGCTGGCGCACCGCGAGGCACTCCTCGTAGCTGCGGCACGGCTGCTCGATGTACACGTCGATGTCGCGCACGGCGCTCGCCACCCGGATCGCTTCGTGCTGGGTCCAGCCGGTATTGGCGTCGGCGATCAGCACGTCGCCCGGCTCCAGTTCAGCCGCCGCGGCGCGGATCCGAACGATGTCGGTGTCGGGATCGCCGCCCACCTTGAGCTGGAAGCGGCGGTACCCCTCGGCGCGGTAGCCGGCCACGCGGGCGGCCATCGCCTCCGGCGACTCCTGCGAGATGGCGCGGTAGAGCACGAAGTCCTCGCCCACGTGCCCGCCGAGCAGCGTGGCCACCGGCAGACCAGTAGACTGGCCGAGCAGGTCCCAGCACGCCATGTCGATGGCCGACTTGACGTAGGGGTGGCCGCGCATCGCCGCGTCCATCCGGTCGTTGAGCCGGTCGAGTGCCAGCGGGTCGGCGCCGAGCAGCGACGGTGCGAGCTCGGCGATGCCGGTGCGTGCGCCGGCGGCATAGGCGGGGAGGTAGGCGGGCCCGAGCGGGCAGACCTCGCCCCAGCCGGTGAGGCCGCTGTCGGTCTCGACCGCAACCACCGTGGCATCGAACACCGCCACGGCGTTGCCGCCCGACCACTTGTAGCTCCCCTCGTGCAGCGGGAGGTCGACCTGGTGGGCGCGGATGGCGCGAATCTTCACGAAGCGGCCTCCTGTTCGGTGCGCGAGGCGCGGTAGAGCATCGCCGACGTGTAGAGCAGCACCCCCACCACCACCCAGAGGAGCAGCGTCACGTCGAGCTCCTTGACGATGAAGGCCGCCACCAGCACCCCGGGAATGCCGCCGAGCGCGAGTCCGATCGCGATCCAGTGATCGAAGCGACCGGAGCGGTAGAAGCGCCAGGCGGCGAGCGGCAGCATCAGCGCCGCCGAGGTGGCCATGATCGGGAACACCGCGCGCGGCGACATCCCGAGAAGGTAGGTGACCGCCATGGTGGGGGCGTAGTTGCCGATGCCGAGCGAAATGAGCGCGCCGATCACGGCGCTGGCGGCGACGCCGAGCCGCAGCGCCAGACCGGCGAGCCCGATCGCGTCGCCGCCCGACGGGAACACCTCGAGCTGCCGCAGGGTGATGATCGCTGCGGTGACCAGCAGCGCGATCGCCATCCCCAGCTGGATCGCGCGGCGCGGCCAGCGCGACACCCGGCCGGCGCCGACGTAGGCCCCGGTGGCGGCGGCGGCAACCATCAGCGCCATGGTGATCGCGTCCACCCGGATGATGGTGAGGAAGATCGCCGCTTGCAGGATCGTCGGCAGCGCGTGGCCGACGTTGAGGGTGCCGGGGATGTTGGCGTCATCGGTGAGCCGGCCGAGCTTCATCGCCGCCGTGGTGGTGGCGAAGGAGCCGACACCGAGGGCGTCGAGGAAGTTGGTGGCGAAGCCGAGGCCGAACAGCCCGGCAAGCGGGAACCGGCGGGTGGGAGCGGTCACGGATCGGGTGATCCCGGGTGGGAGGGTTGGGATGAAGATGCGGCCTGCCGGGAGTGGCCGCCAGCGCTAGCGAGTGAGCAGTCGCGTCCAGCGGACGTTGCTCACGCGCTCCTCGAGCGTGAAGTACAGGCGCACTCCATCCGTGGCAATGGTCGGACCGTTCTCCCTGCCGGAGGAATCCATGAGGTCGACCACCTTGCGCACCGGGCCACCCTGCGCCGGCATGACCCAGATTGCACTCCGGTTGCGGCGGTCGTGCCCGAGCACCCAGAGCAGGGGGCGGGCAGGATCCCAGGCCAGGAAGGTGATGATCGCGGCATCGTCGGCGTCGGATGGCGCGTGGAGCACCTGTGGAGCGCCGGAGTCACTCGGGATCAACCAGACCGCACCGTCGGCTCGGACCACGCCGATCGCGTGACCATCGGGACGCCACGCGGGGAGCTGCACGCCGTCGAGGCGCCAGACCCTCCGCCACCCGTCCGAACCGTCGGCGGCGAGCATCTCGACGGCACCGGGCTCGTAGCCGTGATCCCAGTACACCAGGCGGGTACCGTCGGGTGACCACCGCGGCACCCCCTGATCGCCCGGCCGGGGAACCGGCTCGGAGACGGCACCATCGGCGAGTCGGCGGATCTTGACGCGTCGGACGGAGTTGTCCCAGCGGTGATAGGCGATCAACTGTCCGTCGGGTGATTGGTCGACGGCGAACTCCTCGCGCGGATCGTCGGTCAGCCGTTCGGTGCGACCGCCGCTGATCGGGCGCCGGTAGATATCCGAGCTGCCTTGCGCGTTGCTGTCGAAGAGCAGCCATCGGCCGTCGGGAGAGACCCGGACCACCTCGACGATCTGGCTGCCGCGGGTCTCCTCGCGGGCCGCATCGAGCCCCTGCAGTGCCCTCGGATCCGCGGGAAGCGAATGCACGTTGGCCCGGCGGCTCGCCACGGCGTAGGCGATGCGGTCACCGGCCCGGGAGAGGAATTCGGCCTCGAGTCCCACGCGCCGCCATTCCCCGCGCAGCTCCCCCTTGCGGGTGACCCTTCCCTCGAACGCCTCGAACTGGCCAAGGCGATCGGACAGGATCCACAGCGTGCGCCCGTCGTCGGACCATGCCGGTGAACGATGCTCGTGTCCGTGCCCGGTGACATCGCGTGCCGGGCCGCCCGTTGCCGGGAACAGCACGATCGCACTCGTGCCGCGGTTGCCGAAGAGCGGACCCGGCATCATCCCGACCCAGTTGCCGGCAACGCACGCGATCCACTCTCCGGTGGGCGACCAGGTGCAGCTGTGGATCTGCACCCCGCGGCCGACGAACCGGTAGCCAGTCCCATCGCGCGGCACCACGAGCAGCGAATCCCTCCGGACGACCGCGATGGAATCACCACCCGGTGACCAGCTGGCCGAACGGATCGCATCCTCGCCCGGCCCCCCCTCGGCCACGCGACGCGCCTCACCACCGACCGCCGGGGCGAGATAGGCATGATCGCCGCCGAGAAAGACGATGGCGTCGCCGTCGGGTGACCATCGTGGCATCTGCTCGAACCCCACCGGATCGCGCGTGAGCGACCAGGGATCGCCACCCTCGAGCCGCACCACGTGGATGCGGAGATCGAGCACCGTTCCCGCGGCATAGGCCACGAGCCGTCCGTTGGGGGAGATGGCGGGCTCCACTTGCAGGCCGGGATCGGAAGTCACCGGCACCGAGGCGCCGATCTCCGGCGTGACCTGGCTCCGGTGCTGCCACCGTCCCAGGGCGAGCGCGAGCGCGATCACACCAACGGCCACCGCGCTCAGCATCAGCATCGGCACGCGTCGCGCAGGCGACGGCGGTGGAAGTGCCTCCCTCGGCAGCGCGACAGGCCCGCGGTGTCGTTCCGGCGACTCGGAAGCAACCGCTGCCTCCACCGGCTCGCGAAGCCGCGCCGCGGCGGCCACCGTCTCCGCCGAAGGGGTGGTCTCGAACTCCCGGGCGAGGAACGCCCGGTATTCCTCGAACGCTCGAAGCCCGGCGGCTCGGTCCCCGGAGTCGCCGTGCCAGGCGATGAGCATGCGGACGGCCCGTTCGTCCTGCGGGGCGATCTCGAGCACCCGGCGAACGATACCGATTGCCGCATTGAGATCCCCGCGCTCCGCCAGTGCCGCGGCCTGCGCGCGTCCCGCCTCGGTCACCGTTGCGCGGAGTCGCTCCCGCTCGGCATCGAGCCAGTGCTCGAATCCCGGGGCACCCATGGCGTGGAATCCCGGCAGCAAATCCCCGCCGCAGGCAGCGAGCGCGGCGACGGCGTCGCAGCGCATGAGCGCGGCACGGACGTCGGCGAGGTCCGTGCGGAGCCGCGCCGGGTCGATGGCGAGTTCCTCGTCACCTCGCGAAACGATGACATCGTCACCCAGGTGCTGGCGCAGGGTGTAGATCGCGTTGCGGAGTGCGGTGCGGGCGTGCAGCTGATCCCGCTCGGGCCAGAAGATCGCGAGCAGGGTGTCCCGGCGATGCCAGGTTCCCGGCATGGGGGAGGCGAGATAGGCAAGGATGGCGATGCGCTTGGGGAGGCGCAGCACCTCCGCGAGGACAACCCCGGCCGGGTCCCTCAGGTCGACCTGACCAAGCATCCGGAACTCGATCATGGGCGCCTCGGGGGTCGACTCGGCCGGCCAAGGGACGGCGCCATATCATGCCGCCCGCCTCGGCGCGGCGCCAGCCCCGGGTTGTTACACAAACTCACGGCGGCGGCACGGTCGGGAAACGCCGGGCGGATTCCTTGGTGGTTCGAGTGTCCCCCGCACTTCCTGACCTGACAGGAGCCCCCCATGTTGCCGCGCCTGATCCCCCCGCTGCTGCTCTCGACCCTCGTCGGGTGCGGAGTGCCCCCGGTTGGAGTTCCCGACGGACCGACGGATCCCGGCCAGGCACCCGACCAACCACTCCTGCTCACCATCGCGTCCGGCAGCGACGGCCAGAGCGCCCTTGCCGGCGATGCGTTGCCGAGACTGCTGGTGGTCAAGGTGACGAGCGGTGGGGAGCCGGTCGCGGGCCTCTCCGTCGGTTGGGCCACGAGCGACGGCTTGATCGGCACCCTTGATCCGGTCACGGACCCATCCGGGAATGCGCGGGCCAGGTGGGTCCTCGGTGCGCAGGACGGCATCCAACGCGCGCGGTTCTGGATCACGTCACGGCCACAAGCCACCGTCACCCTCAGCGCGACCGCCTGGCCCCGGGTTCGCGTCAGCCACGTGGCGCTCCTCGCCGGCAGCAGCGCTCCGGTGGCGACCGAGGTCACCCTCCGGGTGCAGGCCGTCGGGGACTTCGATAACCGGCCCCGCGCCGGTGTTCCGGTGAGCTGGAGCGGAGACGGTGGGTTCAACCCCGGAAACGCGGTGACCGATGCCGACGGGTTCGCCGTCACCCGTTGGACCCTTCGGACGCGAGTCGGCCCCAACGAGGCGCACGCCACCGTTCGGGGAGGCCCCGGCGCTCCGCCGATCCGCATCAACAGCACACCGGGACCGGCAGCGAGCCTGACGCTGCTTCGGATCATCGACACCGTCGGCACCGACTGGGTCATTCCGATCGTGGCCGATGCATACGCCAAGGATGCGTATGACAACCTGACCCCGGGTCCGATTGAATGGACGGTCGAGGGTGAAGGCATCGCGCTGCACGGCGTCGGGACGGGACCCCACACCGCCCAGGGACGCGCCGAATTCCGCGCCACCGGCCTTCCCGGAACCAGTCGCGTGCGGGTGAGCCTACCCAGCACCGGCGCCTCGTACAGCCACGATATCGTGGCCGTGCCCGACTACCGGATGGTCCAGCTCGCCTCCGAAGGCACCTATCGGTTCGTCAGCGCGCGGAACGGCACCAGCCCGGCCATCGACACCGTCACGGCGGGAACCCGGCTGCGCTGGTGGCTCACTCCCTACGACTACGAGGACCACACGATCCGGTTCTCGGGAGGACCCGGGACAATCCCCCCAGGGTCGTTGCCATACGGATTTCCCAGCATGTTCTCGACCGACATCCTGGTTGCCGGGACCTACACCTACGTCGACGATCTCTCCAGCGCGACCGGTACCGTGGTGGTGATGCCATGACGCCGACAACAGGCTCGTTCAACCCTGATGGAGTGGCGCTCCGGCTCATCACGGCGCTGCTCACGATGTCGTCGCTCGCTGGCTGTGATCCCGCCCAGCCCGTCGCACCGGATCCACCCCCTTCGCCGATCATGCTCACCATCGTGAACGGCTCGGAGACGCAGGAGGCGGTCACCGGCGACCTCCTCCCCACAACGCTCGCGGTTCGGCTCACTCGCGACGGAGCACCAGTGGTGGGCGAGCCGGTCACGTGGTCGAGCGAATCCGGCCGGATTGCCTGGCAGACATCCTGGACGGACGTGACCGGTGTCGCGCGCGCGCGCTGGCAACTCGGCGTGGAACCCGGTGAATGGCGGGCAGTGGCATCCCTCACCAACCAGCCGGACCTGCGCGCCGAGTTTCGCGCGAGGGCCTGGGAGCGGGTGATCCCCACGCTCGTCGGCTCGACACAGAGTCAAGGTGTGGTGGTCACCGGCAGCGTCTCGCTCCTGATCCACGTGCGCAGCGCCCTCACGGGAGCGGCCGTGGCTGGGGTGCCGGTTACCTGGTCAAGTGCCGCCGCGCTCGCTCCCAGCATCTCGATGACCAACGCCAGCGGAATCGCCGAGACCCGGTTGACGACCGGCACCAAGGCGGGTGGTTATGCGGCTCGCGCGACGGTGCGGGGTGCGCCGGGCGTGAGCCTGAGCTACGAGGTGACCGCCCACCCGGGACCGGCAGCACTGGTGCGCTTCTCCAATGCGCCGCAGTCGCTCGCGGTGAACTGGCGCGACCCCACCCCGGTGTACGTCGAGGTCACGGATCTCCACGGCAATCGCGCGGGAGGGGCGCGGCTCAGTTGGTCGAGCATCGGCGACGCGCTGCACCTCACCGGGCCGGAGTCGCTCGGGCCGACGGAAACGACTGCGCGTGGCGCGGTGGTCCCGACCGGAGTCCTCGGGCCGGTCGAGCTGCAGGTCGGCGTGCTGGGCGGGGCAGCGCCCGCGACGCACCTGGTGGTCGTCGGGCCACCCGAGTACCGGGTGGTTCTCGACCCATCGGCCGGGGGGTTCCGGAGCCTCCAGAACGGCTCGTTTCCCGCCGTGGACACCATTCCCGTGGGCGCGCTGGTGACATGGCGGCTCCAGCCGTTCGACTACGAGATTCACGGCGTGGCCATCGCGCCAATGACAGGTGTCACCGGCGGTGGGGAGTTTCCCTATGGCAACCCCTCAGTCGTCACGGCGAGGTTCGACGTGGTCGGCGTGTACGAGTACTGGGATCCGGAGACGTACTGGGAGGGCACCATCGTCGTCGTACCCTGAACCGGTCCGCCCGGCGTGGTGGAGTGCGAAAAGGGCCCCGGCATCCGCCGGGGCCCCCTCACGTCTCACGACTCACGACTCACGACTCACGCCTACTTGTCGCGCTTCTCGCGGATCCGGGCCGCCTTGCCCGACAGCTTGCGCAGGTAGTAGAGCTTGGCGCGGCGGACGCGGCCGCGGCGGACGATCTCCATGCTGGCCCACACCGGAGAGTGGAGCGGGAACACCCGCTCGACGCCGACGCCGGCGGACACCTTGCGCACGGTGAAGGTCTCGCTGATGCCGGCGCCGCGGCGGGCGATCACCACGCCCTCGAACGCCTGCAGGCGCGTCTTGTCGCCCTCGCGCACGCGCACCATCACCTTGACGGTGTCGCCCGCATCGAACGCCGGAATGTCGTCGCGCAGCCCCTCGCGCGTCACCTGGTCGAGCAGTTCCATGCCCGTGAACGCCGCCCACAGGTCCGGTCGGCGTTCCCTCGTGAGTCGCTCCGCCTCCTGCTGCCGCCACGCGGCGATGGCCGCGTGATTCCCCGAGAGCAGGACCTCGGGCACCGCGTGCCCGCGGAACTCCGCGGGCCGGGTGTAACTGGGCGGACTGAGCAACCCCGCGTAGTGCGAGTCGGAACTGGCCGACTCATGATCGCCGATCGCGCCGGGGAGGAGTCGCACCACCGCGTCGATCACGCAGAGCGCGGCCGGCTCTCCCCCCGAGAGCACGAAGTCGCCGATCGAGACCTCCTCGGCCCCCAGGACCTCGACCACCCGCTGGTCGATGTCCTTGTAGTGGCCGCACACGATTGTGAGCTGGCTCCCCAGCGACCATCGCACCGCATCGTCGTGGCCGAAGCGGCGCCCACGCGCCGACATCACCACCACCGGGCCGGTGCGCTCGCCCAGCGACTCGACCGCCTCCACCAGCGGCCCGGGCTTGAGCACCATCCCCGCCCCGCCGCCGAACGGGTAGTCGTCCACCGTCTGGTGCCGGTCGTGCGTGAAGTCACGCAGCTGGACCGTCCGGTAGCGCACCTTCCCCGCCGCCGCGGCGCGCCCGGGGATGCTCGCCGCCAGGTACGGCGCGATCACCTCCGGAAACAGCGTCACCACGTTGACCTCGAGCATTGCCGCGCTCAGTCGAGCAGGCCGTCGGGGACCCGCACCACCAGCCGGTGTCCGTTGCCGTCGGTCTCCATCACGTACTCGCTCCGGAACGGGAGCAGGAACTCCCGCTTTGGGCCCTGCACCTCGATCGTCACCCCGGCCGGCAGCTCGTACACCGCCGAGACGATCCCGAGCGCCTCGCCCGCCTCGTCGCGGACCGCGAAGCCCACCAGCTCCTGCTGGTACACCTCGCCGTCGTCGAGCGGCGGCAGTTCCGCGCGGTCGACCGCGAGGAAGTGCTGCCGGTACCCCTCCACCGCGTCGCGGTCGGCGTGGTCGGTGAACCGCAGCAGCCACTCGCGGTGGTACCCGCGCGACGCCTCGAGGGTCACCGCCCCCACCCGCTCGCCGCCGATGGTCAGCACCTGCAGGGCGCGACCCGGGACGAACACCGCCTGGGGATCGTCGGTGAGCGGGAAGATCGCCAGCTCACCCTTGAGCCCGTGCGGCTTGCGGACCCGGCCGACCACGATCGGGGCCGCGGCATCGGTCATCGCGAGTTAGACGCCGGCCTTCTTGAGCAGCCCCGCCACCGTCTCGGTGGGCGTGGCGCCCTTGGCCAGCCACTCGCGCGCCTTCTCGACGTCGAGCGTGACGTTGTCGGCCTGCTGCTTCGGCCGATAGGTCCCGATCGTCTCGATGAAGCGGCCGTCACGCGGCGCGTCCTTGTCGGCGATCACGATCCGGTACATCGGCAGCTTCTTGCGCCCTTCGCGGCGCAGGCGAATCCGTACGGCCATGCGATGTGCTCTCCTCGAGCGGTTCAGCGGGGAAAGGGCATGCCGCCCATCGGGAGACCCATCCCCCGCTTTCCGCCGCCCTTCTTCATCAGCTTCTTCATCTGCTCGAACTGCTTGAGCAGCTGGTTGACCTCCTGCACCGGGCGACCCGACCCGCGGGACACCCGGGCCCTGCGCGACCCGTTCATCACCGACGGGTCCTTCCGTTCCTGCTTCGTCATCGACAGCACGATCGCCTCGACGTGCCGCAGGCGATTGTCGTCGACGTTGGCGTGCTTGAGCATCGCCGGGTTCACCCCCGGCAGCATGCCGAGCACGTTCTTGAGCGGCCCGAGCTTCTGCATCTGCCGCATCGCCGCCAGGAAGTCGTCGAGGTCGAGCCCCTTCTTCGTCCCGGCCTTGCGCGCCAGCCGCTCGGCCTCCTGCTCGTCGACCGCGCCCTGCGCCTTCTCCACCAGCGAGAGGATGTCGCCCTGCTGGAGGATCCGTCCCGCCATCCGGTCGGGATGGAACGGCTCCAGCGCCTCGATCCGCTCGCCCACGCCGACGAACTTGATCGGCGCCTGCGTCACCCCGTAGATGGAGAGCGCCGCGCCACCGCGGGCATCGCCATCCATCTTGGTGAGCACCACGCCGGTGATGCCGAGCGCCTCGTGGAAGCCCTGCGCGATGCGCACGGCGTCCTGGCCCGTCATCCCGTCGGCCACCAGCAGGATCTCGTGCGGCTTCACGGCGGACTTGATCCGCTCGAGCTCCCGCATGAGCTCCTCGTCGATCTGCAGCCGGCCCGCGGTGTCGACGATCACCGTCCGCGCCCGCGCCTTGCCCGCTGCCTCGATCCCGCGCCGCACGATGCCGACCACGTCGGTCTCGCCCGGCTCGCCGTGGAAGCCGACCTGCACCTGCTCACTCAGCGTGCGGAGCTGGTCCACCGCCGCCGGCCGGTACACGTCCGCCGCCACCAGGAACGGCGCCTTCTGCTCCTGCTTGAGCCGCCGCGCCAGCTTGGCCGCGGTGGTCGTCTTGCCGCTGCCCTGCAGGCCGACCATCAGGATCACCGTCGGCGGCACCGACGCGTGCGCCAGCGGCGCCTGCTTCTCGCCCAGCATCGCCACCAGCTCGTCGTGCACCACCTTGACCAGCTGCTGGCCCGGCCGGACCGCCTTGAGCACCTCCTGCCCGACGGCCTTTTCCTGCACCCGCTCCAGGAACTGCCGGGTCAGCTCGAACGAGACGTCGGCCTCGAGCAGGATCCGGCGGATCTCCCGAAGCCCCTCGCGGACCGCGTCTTCCGTGAGCACCCCCCGGCCGGTGAGCCGGCGCAGGGTGTCGGAAAGCTTGGAAG
>ERZ869936.2560-NODE-2560-length-10562-cov-18.680784_pt1 | contig 10562 bp, 10 predicted proteins | sample MGYA00520876_ERZ869936 | MGnify/ENA primary metagenome ERZ869936 (study PRJEB32218, sample SAMN09650985) | biofilter metagenome | isolation source: enrty point of leading RO module | place: Saudi Arabia: Thuwal, RO plant located on Red Sea | collected 2016-02-17... | reverse complement strand
TTACGTCGGCAATGGGCAGAACATCAGTTGAAGCTACGTCGGCTTCAGCCAGCTCATTCAGGGCTGTAATCTTCTGATCGGCCATTGCCTAACCCCCCTGCGGGTCTAGTCAGTTTCAAGCTCTAGCTTACCGCTGCCAGGCTGCTCAAGCAGGATGCGGTCAGTGTCTTCCTTCAGCACATAGTTACTAATGATGCCCAGGCCAAGCTTGGGAGTGATTGGACCTGTAGTGACAAAATTGAAATTGGACACAGTCAGCTCTCCTGTGCCCAGGCCAATCGCAGCGTTAGTAACGATGCCTTTGAACTCAAAAAAGAAAAAGTCATTTGTGGCCTCTGCGTTTTCACCTTGCTCGACGATGTAAAGCTCAGCATCAAACTCAGCACCTAGTTTCTGCCTAAGAATCAGCTCGTGCAGGTAGCTAGGCACATCTGTGTCAACAGTTAGCCCTGCGGCGTCAGGGTCATAGTGAAATTCACAGCTAATGCTGCCGCTACCGCTAATAAGTCCGCTTTCGTTTTTGCGAAACTCATCGCTCAACGCCGTGACATCTACAACCTCGCGATCGTTGTTCAGCTCAAAAGAACGGACCAAGCCAAGAATGTTGTATTCAGCTTGGACGCTTTTTACTTCAATCGGGATAGCGGTTGTGATTGCAGCAAGCGTGATCTTGCCTGTGCTTTGCCCGTTCAACGCATTGGCAAAGGTGTCATAGAGAGAGATTCCGCCGATGTCGTCAACGTTGATGAACCAAGCGCCATCAGGCAGCTGACTGCCACCGTCCCAGCCAGACCCGTCGATAAACGCCAGGTTTGCACCATTTGTGCTTTTAATCTGCAGCCGATCGCCCGTCAGCAGCATTTCTTGCGGAAAGTCAAAGCTGAACCGCTTTTTGCTGACGTTGACATCACCAGGATCAACAGTGCTGGTGAATGTGCGTTCAGGAGTGCTGCGACGAAGCCTGACTCGACCAGAATTTCCAAGAAAAACAGTCATAGCGACTTACTGACGAAATCACCGCTCATTGTGTAGTTCACGTTGACGCGCATCACCTCACCGACGACACAGGCCAGCTCGGCACTGGTTAGCACCGCGTCAAACTCCAAAAACTTATCGTCAAACTTAAGCTTGAGCCTTGCAGTCGAAGTAATCGACGAATCAGCTGTTGTGTCTTGATTGACCTGATTCAGCAGCTTGACAGGCGCGTCATCGTAATAAAGAACAGTCAGGGCACCGGCAGCGGTACGCATCCCGGTTGTAAAAGTCCGGACATCTTCATTCAGCACCGTCACTTCAAGCGCATCGGTGTTTGCAGTCAGCGACCACTGCACAACTTTGGCAACAGCAACACCGCCCAGCTCGACGCTGCCATCTTGACCCGCGTAATACTTAGCCATGGTCAGGCACCCTCAAGCTCGCCAATGAACTCACACGTCACTGTAGACAGTCCTGGCTTAACGCTCGTAACTGATGGGGGCTCTGCATACTTCCATTTCAACAGGCTGTTCGTCTCCCTGATCCACGGAACAAGATCTGTCGATGCTCCAGCTGCAACGTTGCTTGTGGTGAACTCGGCGTAGTTGTCGTCGTCCATCACATCCACAAAGTTCTGCAAAATCAGTGCAGCGTTTGCGTCAGTGATGTTTGCAAACGTCAAAGACAGGCTGCTGCTGTACCGCTGATTGCCGTAACGCACCCGGACAACAGCACCGTTCTGCGCTTGGAACTGCTGCTCAGGGAAAACTCCAGGCGTATATGAACGGCTGCTAGGGACCAGTGCTGGAAAACTTACTGCTGCCATCAGTCCACAACGTCAAACAGCGCGTTCTCAGCGTTCAGAATAGCCAACCTACCTGCCTGGTCCACTTTCTGATAACTGCCGCCGATGTCCACAAAACCATCGTCATCAATGGTTAGACTGGTCACTCTGTAAATACGTTTTTGCTGGTTTTGCATCTTGATGGTGAAGATTGAACTGAAGAACACCTCATCTCCTGTCTTGCCATCAGCAACTTGCAGCTGGCCTTCCTGCACCTCTGTCTCACCGGGTCGCCAGAAAAAGACGGTGTAAGTGCCATCAGCAAGAGCAGTTGTAGAAGTAACGCCACCGAACTGATCGACACTGCCGTTGTTAAAACGAGTCGTGTGCGATGCGTTTGAGATCACCTTGATGTAGTCACCAGGCGCAATGCTCAGAGCAGAGCTTGGCGTTGTCTTGAACTGGATGTTGTGCTCGCTGTGCTTGCGCAGCAGCAACTTGTGCTGAGCGATGCGCTTGGCATGTTTGGCGCTTGTGCAGAAACTCGTTAGGTCAATGAACTCTTCAGGGTCAGCATCAGAGCCGCCGTCGATGTCTTGAAAACGCAGCTGCGTTACCCGTTGAGACGAGAACCCATTTTCCTCTTCCTGCCTATAGGCAACAGTTGCTTTGAACAGCTGGCGCTCTTGCGTTGGCAAGAAACTCACCTGCATGTCCTTCATGTTGCCATCGGTGAACAGAGCTTTAACGCTCTTGGTGATGTCTTGCGCGGGCTCAATGACAAAGGTGGCCGGGTTGTAAGGGACAGAAGGCGTCAAAGAAAACTTGCCGCCAACAATGCTGAAGTCGAGCAAGTTAAACGCTGCGTTTGCGTGAATAAACTCACGCAGGCCAACACGATCACCAACGACGCCATCAAAACGGAAGCCATTAGCGCGGCAGAACTTGGCAGCGATCGTCATTGCATCACGATCAATCGTGTCTCTTGGGATCCGCTTGCCAGCGCCAAGGCGATTGCTGACCAGCAAGTTAAAAGCAATCTCCGCAAAGTTGTTTGTGGATGCGGTAAGTGATGTTGTCGAGTTGCCATCGTTGTCAATCAACCGCTCAACCTTGATGCCTTCTTTGATGTAGGCACTGAGCTGGCCCATAGAAGACCAGTCCTTGCCCGCTAGAACACGCAAGCCAAGCAACGACAAATCGTTATACTGAGCAGCTCCAAAATCTGGCTTGTCCTCTTCAGGACGCACCATCTCATTTACAAAAACCACCTCATGCTCTGGGCCATCTTGATGGCTGCTTTTTTCTAGATCAAACTTTGGATAATCCCCAATCGCATCCTTAAGGTTTAACGGTGCTCGGGTTTCTCCTTTGATAAAAACTGTGTCAACCTGCGTGATTTGCACATCAACCAATGTGCCATCGGCAAACTGAAAACGGACTATTTCGCCTTGTTCATATCCAGAACCTGGGTCTGCAATGATCCACTGCCATTGACCAGAAGCAAAGCTTGAAGCGTTAACCTTGAAGCCTGACCCGTTGCCGTCATAACTTTCATGGCTGTATTCAGCAGGTCCACCGCCAGAGGCAAACGGGACTGCATCTTGGTTGAATTTATACTTGCCGATTTTGTATAGGTTTAAGGCAGTTCTAGTTGCAACATAACTGCCTTTCTCAATGGGGTAGTAAAGAAAGTTGCCTGAGGCAACTGGCGTTGAATTGGGAACAATGCGATACAAGGCATTGTCGTTTTGTTCTGCAGGGCTTGGTGCCTGCGTGGTGCTTGTAACATTTACGCCATCAAAGAAAGCAGCAAAAAGAACTCCGCCAGTAGTTGTCTGAACGTAAAAGTCATTGGTGACGCTATCTAGAACTCGTGCGCCTGAAACAGTGGTCCGCCATTCCTTTACAGCCGGAACAGTTTTTACAAAATCAGCCGGGTCATACTGATAAACAGAGCCAAGCTCAACAATTTCGCCTTCCCACTTTGCGTAAACCGCGCCAGGAGCTGTCGGATTATCCACGTTAACGTAAACGCCTGTCGTTAACTGAGCCGTGGCCGAATCTTGCACAACTGAAGGGCCTTCAATCCGCTCCCACTGCGCTTCCTCAGGCAATTCACCAACAGTGTATTTATCTAGCGCTCGAACGTTGCCCTCAACAGGCGTGCCAGCTTCCACACGTTTGAAGAAAAATTCGTCATTAGACGCCATTAAGTCAGTGATTTTTGTCGGTGCGCCTGTATAGCTAACTCGTATGTTGCCGCCAGGGTAAATAACGTTGTTGCCTGTGCCGGTCAAAAGCTGCACATAGTTTGACTGCGAATCAATATCGACATATAAACCATCTGCCGTACTTCCTGTGACGGGAATAATCTTGAACTCGTATTGACCGGGATTGTGGTTGATCCGAATTGTGTTGTATTGCGGCTGCGGATTACTCCCGCGCACAGCAAAAATTTGCCCAGCACTGATGTCTGTAAAAGCAGTGTCGTTGCTAGCCCCTACTTCTCTAAATTTGATCTTGAAAAAGCTATACCGAGTTTGAAACGTTGAAACCCTGCCAAGCGAAAAACCTTGCTTGTCCTTTTCGTACTCTTGCAAAATTGCAGCAGGAGGTTCTGAATTGACGTTGGCAAAATTATCGATGCGCTTAAACACAACGCTTTTGATGCCGATCTCTGTTTGGTCGCAAACGCGGTTGTTGGTGATGGTTGCAATATCAACGCGCTGCAGATGCTGCCCAAATGGCTCGTTTGCTGTAGTCAGCGGATCAGCGTCTGCGCTTTGGAAGTACCCGAACCCTTGCTCTTTGCAGACAAACTCAAACTCTCGGTCATTGTTTTGCGGACTTTCATAAGGTGTGTCCGGACGTTTTTGACATTGGATTATTGCACTTCCGAAAGCAAACAAATCTCCAACATTGACCAATGTATCGGCATTGTTGATTCTGGTGTCAATAGCTGTGTTTACATCATCTAGACCGTGCGGAGGGAACGCCTCAGGCGCTTCACGGGCCGCTGAATTTCTAAAAGTCAGCGTATCACCTACGTCGATTTGATTGGTGCCAGTAACGACGGCATTATTCAAGCGTTCCATGGCCTGCCTGCCTGCATACGGCCTTACATTGAGCCCGAGAGTCAAACCGTTGATTTTGTCCCTCTTATTTCGCAGCGATTCATCGTTATCAAAAATTTGAACAATGTCGTATGGCAAGAAATATGGTGAGCCGTTAGAAATTGGCGAATGGCAACCAAAAGCACGTTGCGAGCTTGGTGTTCGTGTGCCACTTAGCAGCGGGCGAAAATTGTTTTTAAGTTGGTCAAACGCTAAGAAAACATCGCCATCAATTTGTGCTGGCAGCTCACCTGCTATTTCATCGACTTGGTTGATGCGACCACCACCAGCAGGATTGTCTAAAAAATACGCCCTATAGCGAGCCTCTTGATAGTTGCGCAGCAGCTGGTCACCAATAGCCAAACCCTGTGCATCAGGCGTTGCACCAAGCTCAGACAGGCCCAACGTGGTCAGCATTTTTAGCTCTTGGTGCGAGCCAAGGCTGAGCAACTGCGACCAAAGCAGCAAACCCTTTGCTCGGATGCCGCCGACAACTTCGCTGCCATCGGGCAGCTGCTCACGCTTAGTAAAAATCAACGGGATGATGCTGCCAAGAGTTGCAAGATCCTGAACGCTGTCAAAGCTGAACAGCTCCGCAAACTTTGTCTGGCCGCGAACATCTGCCGTTCTGATTGCAGCAGGCGCTTGCTCAAATGTCGGCGGATCCGGCTGCAGAAGGACTGAAGCTGCAGTGCTTAAAACACCTACAACAAGACTTATGACCTGAAGAGTAGTTAATGGCTCACCCGTTGCGACAATTTCCGGAATCGACGCATATTCTTCGCCTCGTTCTTTTGCCTTGCAATCAGCTAAGCGACAAAACTCCCAATACTCATCAACCGTCAGCCCTAACGCATCAATAATTTGCTGCTCTGCGGGCAGTAAAGAGCGGCGGGAGTAAGACCGCTGCAGGGAATCCATATCACTCGACGGTCCTTGAATTGAAGCCATCCGTCGTCATAGAAAGAAGCCAGCCCATAGCTGCCATCAGCGCAATGGACTAACCCGAGTGTGCCCACTTTAGCTGCATCTGTTTGTCTGCCCCATAGCCCTAGTTGCTCAGGGAACACTGAATAATCCTTGCGGCGCAGTCTGCGATACCAAGACCGCTGAGGCAACGGCATGTCGATTCCGTGCCATGCCTGCACTGCTGTTGCCAAACTCAAGCAATCGGCAGCGCCGTGCTTTTCTGGCACAGCGCCGAGCCTGTAAGGCAAGCCGATCAGCTCATAAGGCTCAATCAAGCGTTGGCAATCCGCGAGCTGACAGGCAACGCACCAACATCTTTGGACCGCAGCACCTTGTTTGGAATGGCCGAGGTGACAGCATCAATCGCTGTGCTGAGTGAAAGCTGCACGCCTTCGACGTTGTAACTGATGCTGGACGGAATCCAGTATTCAGTCGTTAGCGTCCGGTTCGGCAGAAAAGTTGAAGGGTGCATCAGCACCGTGTCTACTCTTACCGACCAAAAGTTTTCAACTGCCTCATAAGCCTTGGCAAGGCTGAGCTGATTGTTAGCAAAGGTCAGCGTGCTTTCAATGTTGTCGCCACTCAGGCTCTTGGTTGCGCCGTTGTAAATGAACGGCAAGAACGCATAGGGGTTTAAGTCAAACGTGATCGTGTCGGCAGTATTGCTGTTCTGATACCTGCCTTGATCAGCGCCCGCGTCATCCTCGAAAAAGATGAACGTAGTAATGGCTTCGAGTGTCATACGCCAACCCTGCTACGAACACTCCGCTTGTTCACGAGGTCACTGTAGACATTGCGACGGCCAAGCTCTGCACCGCGCTTTGCCGCCTGCGTCATGCCACGCTCAAACTCAGCAGCAGTCACATAATCAACCTTGTTGATGCGCTCGACGTTGTAGTGAACATCCAAGAATGAGCCACCACCTTCAGCGCCAGCCATGGCACCTGCGTCGTCAGTTGTAATCGATGCACCTGAGCCGCGCCGTGCATAACGACCCATTGCCTCATTCATATTTGCGCTAGTTACTTGTACGCCAAGCTGGCCGTTCGCCCCACGCTTAAGTGGCAAGACAGCCTCAGGGCCTGCCTCACCCATAAGGGACAGGGTTGGCCTGCTGACTAGGCCACCGTTTGCATAAGGAACAATCTTGTTTTGAGCAAAAGCATTGCCTTTTGCGCTGGGGAAAATGCTGCCAACTAGGCTTTGCATACCAGCCTGCAAAAACATCTGACCAAAGCTCTTGAGGAGCCCTGACAACGATTCCTTCAATGACTTTGTGCCATCAATCAAACCAGTGATTGCGCTTGTCAGCTGATTTGCAAGCACATCCTTGACCTGCTCAAGTGTGACTTTGTACTTGTCTGTTGACCTATTTAGCTTATCTTGTTGATTTAGCTGCTCAGCTATTGCTGCGCCTGCGGCAAACTGCTCTGCCTCTAGCTGGTCTGCAGCCGCTACAGACGCCTCAAGGTCCGCCAAGAAAACAGCCAAATCAACAGACATTTCCTTGGTGTTTTTACTGGTTTCTTTTGTGGCTTTGCTTGCAGCTGTACCCGCCAACAAAGCAGGCTTAAACAGATTAGTTTCACTCGATGCAGCTGTTGCAGCCTCTTCTCTCAGTCTTTCCTTCTCTGCTTCCAGCCTTGCCTTGAATTCTGGACGTTTTTGTAACTGCGCTCTTGTCAACTTATCAAAGCCAAGATTTTTCATGGCTTGATTTGTTATATCCGCCTCCGCAAATAAGCTGTTCAACTTGTTAGTCAACATTGTGACAAAGTCAAGAATGCCCTTGAACAAGGGCTCAAGCACTTTTCCAATGTTCTGACCAAGCGTCACAAAGGCATCTTGGAGCGTTGAAAGCTTGCCGTTGAGAGTATCTGCCTGCGAAATTGCGCCGCCAAAATACTGCCCACCTTGATTGGTCAGAGTGATCAAGGCTTGGTTCGCCGCCTCAAAACTGATTTGGCCTTTCGACATCGCCTTCGCAAGCTCGTCGCCTGACAAGCCGTACATCTTCTTCAGCTCAGTCGTCAGGTCAACGCCACGCTCTAACAGCTGCAGGTTCTCTTCCTGCGCAAACTTGCCTTTAGCCCTGATCTGGCCAAACGCAGTTGCGATGCCATCAAGATCAGCACCTGTCGCGCCAGCAATGTCACCTAGACGCTTGGTTGTATCGACAAGCGAGTCAGTCTCAATGCCAAACGCTTTGAGTTTTTTAGTGACATCAATCAGGTCGCGAACCTGAAACGGTGTCGCTGCACCAAACGCTTTGATCTCAGCGACAATCTGCTTTGTTTTTTCAGCGCTGCCCGTCAAGACTTGCAGCGATCGAGTCTGGGACTCAAGCTCTGCTGCTGAGCCAAAAATTCCTCTGATTAGAGCAGCACCACCACCGATGCCAGCCAAGGCAATAAGTGGTTTGCTTAGACCACTAAAAGACGAGGCAAGGTTTTTTGCCTTGCCCTGCACTCCCTGCAGGTCTCTGCCGAGCCGCCTGATGTTGTTTGAGCCTCTGGTTTTGACATCCAGAAGCATCTGGAAGACTGATTTATTAGCCATCAGCCTTGCTCCTTATTAAGGATCTTTACCGCTGCCGCTTCCATGACCTGCAAGTCCTCGAACACGGCCGCTTGGTCCTCAACTTTATACAGTCTAAACAGCCATTCAAGTGCTGAATAATCCAGCCCGCAAACGCCTGACATCGTTGTGCGCCATTGCGTCTGGCAGCGCAAGAACATCTCAACAGCAGGCCAGTTGTCAGGCCACACCTCAAAATCATCAGGCGCCTCAGGCTCTGGCAACACCAAGCCAAACGCATTGGCGTCAGCCATCAGCTCTGACTTGTCATCAGGGCCGTTGAACAGATACTCAACGGCCTCCTCTAGTTTTTTCTCTTGGCTCCCTGCTTGCTCTCCAAGTAAGCGCCGGCAATGGCACTAGCCATCATTGGCACATCGAGCAGCTCGTCACGCTTGGTGATGCTGTAAGGCAATTCCTTGCCGTCCTCATCTTCAACGCCGGCCCAGCCTGACATCACCTCGCGGGCAATCTCAACGTCAGACAGATTGCCTTCACCACTTAGCTCAGCAATCTCCAGCAATCGGCTTTGCGTTAGGTCTCTGAACTCAACATCAAAAGTGACCCGCTCGTGTTTGCCCCCATCAACAGGGACATCCACAGAAACGGGCCACTTGTAGGTGTTGGACTTTTTGAGGACGAATCCCATAAAAGGAAAAATTCATCCCAAAACTAGCGCACTATGTAAGTGCCAGGCTGTACTCATCGTTGCCCGATGTTGTCGGGGTTGCTGTGTAGTCAAAGTTCAGCATCTGAACGCCGTCAGAATCTGAGTAGCTAACAGCAGACAAATCAGTCTGAGGTGCGCTGAAAGTAAAGATGTTGCCAGCAGTTTGACCATGCTGGAACGTGTTGTTGCCAGTGGCAGAGCCAGTGATGCTGGTGAAATAGTTCTTGGTTGCCATCGTGACGGCCTCAAGAACAATGCTGCCGCCAGGGCGACGATCAGTGATCAGCACTTCCTTGCTGCCACCAACCAGCTCGCGGTAAACGCTCTGATTGTTCTGATCAAAGCTGAACGACTGCACAGCACCGGCATAGCTGAACAGCTGCTGGCTGGTGGTGTTGCCGTTTTTGAACAGTACCGGCTTAGCTTGGTTTTGATACGTCGGCGTTGCGTTCGCAACGTCTGTTGGCTCGTTATAGATGCCAACCATGGTGAAGCTGATCGTCGGGATCTGACCGATCTCTGCAGAGATAGAGAACGAACCGCGAGCGCCAGTGACTTTCTGGCGGACGCCATCTTGGAAAAAGTAGATGGTGACAGAGTCAAAGCCGCTGCTCACCGGGGCATAAGTGACCGAGGTGCTGGCCACGATTGTTTCGCTATTGCCGCAAGCCTTCAGCAGCGGGCCAAACGCAGGCGCAGTGCCGGCTGCTCCAGAGCCGACCATTTCAACCTCAAAAGTCACCTCAACACGCTGATTTGCATGAAGGGTTTCGTAATTGCCCATGTAGCCGCGAATCAGCTCACGTTCAACAACGTCAGACTGAAAAGGGCTAATTTCAAGGCTACGAACAAGCACCGCGTTTGCAGCACCTGTGGGCGTTGGATCAGTCCCGTAAGTTGCCTCCTCTTTCGCCAACAGGAGGCGTTGACTTGTTCTAAGTGCCATTGGTCAAAACCTCAGTTGGAGACAGGAAGTTGACTATCAGAACCCATAATAGTCACGGGCCTTGAGTCAGGTCAGCGAGCCGGGTGCGGTAACGCACTAGATATTCAACACCAATCACACCAGCTGGCTGATCAGCGTCAACCATCTCAAACGTTGTCGTTCCTGGCTGCACGTCGATCGCGTAACCGCCAAGCGTCAGATCAGCCATGATTTTGCTGTGCAGACTTTCAACAATCGGATCTGCAACTTCATCAGGCTTGTCACCACGCACGATCACAGACACACGCACGGTGAGCGACCAGTCCAGCGTTGGCAGGCTGGTGTTTTGCTCAGGCGTATCGCTAATCGCCTCAACAACCAATGCAGGGCTTTCACCACGCTGCAACGGCACTACACGGCTTCTGTAGATGCGCGTTCCGACGTTGGTTGTGCCAGCAAGGCTGCTGACAATGTCATCAAGAATGTTTTCCCGCAGCGTCGTCATGTCTTCTGCAGCGAGATTTCACAGAGCAAACCATCACCAAC
>ERZ869936.2559-NODE-2559-length-10562-cov-20.104407_pt1 | contig 10562 bp, 9 predicted proteins | sample MGYA00520876_ERZ869936 | MGnify/ENA primary metagenome ERZ869936 (study PRJEB32218, sample SAMN09650985) | biofilter metagenome | isolation source: enrty point of leading RO module | place: Saudi Arabia: Thuwal, RO plant located on Red Sea | collected 2016-02-17 ... | reverse complement strand
ACCCGGCTTATTGTCGTTTGAATTTCTCCGCCTCCGCGACGGCCAGTTCATCGCAGCGCTCATTCTCCGGGTGTCCGCTGTGCCCTTTCACGATGGAAAACCGCACTTCGTGCCGGGCCAGCAACTCGTCGATCGCCTGCCAGAGTTCGGAGTTCTTCAGCGGTTTGAAGCGGCGGCCCTCCTTCCTCCGCCAGCCGTTCCGTTTCCAGCCCGGGAGCCATTCCCGGCATCCCTTGGCGACATACGTGCTGTCGGTGACCACGGTCACCTTCGCCGGCGCGGTGAGAGCTTTCAGCCCTTCAATGACGGCGGTCAATTCCATTTGATTGTTGGTCGTCAGTTCTGCGCCGCCCGCCTGCTCCTTCTCTTTCCCGCTCGCCGGGTGGCGGAGAATGTACGCCCAGCCGCCCGGCCCGGGGTTGCCGGAACATGCGCCGTCGGTAAACAGCGTGACAGCCGCCCGCGGGGCGTGGCCGTCTTCGGGAGGTTCACGCATGAACGCCGACTCCCCGGCGGAACTGCGCACAATCAGTCCGCATTGCCGCCGTCCTTCGGAGCGTCACCGGCGTCAAGAATCGCATCAGCATCGCGGCAAGCGCCTGCAGGTCATTACCGCTCGCGATAGGTAATGCGTCCCCGGCTCAGGTCGTAGGGAGAGACTTCGACCTTCACCCGGTCGCCCGGGACGATTCTGATAAAGTGTTTCCGCATCTTTCCGGCGACGTGCGCCAGAACTTCATGGCCGTTGTCGAGTTCCACACGAAACTGCGTATTGGCCAGCGCCTCAGTCACTTTGCCTTCCATCGGAATGGCCTCTTCTTTGGCCATAAACAGGCGTCCTCCTTTCAGACGAGAAATCTTGCATCGGCGGCCACACACTTGATGCCGCCGCAGAGCTCATGAGTATACTATCGCTTGACCGACTTGTGGAAGTTCCGCCGCCGTGAAGCCTGAGAATTCAGGCGCTCCGGGAAGCCGCCCTGCTCGAACGATGCGCCGACGATTTCCCTGAACACGTGAAACCGGCCGAGTGAATTCATGCCGACCTACGTCTACGAAATCATCCAGCCTGACGGCGCCCCCGGACCGCAGTTCGAATACATCCAGTCGATCACTGCGCCCCCTCTGAAAGAGCACCCGGAGACCGGCGAACCGGTCCGCCGCGTGATCCAGCCGGTCTTCATCGGCGGCCAGTGGTCAGAGGGCGCGATGCACCGTTCGATGAAGGACGACAAGAAGCTGGACAGACTCGGCTTCACCAAGTACGTCAAGTCGGGCGACGGCGTCTATGAGAAGCGCGCCGGCAAGGGCCCCGAAATCATCTCCCGCGACAATCCCGTCAGTCCCGGCGATCTCAACATCCCGGACTGACTCCTCAACGAATCACTGGAGGGCCGCGCTACTCAACACGTACATCGGCCTTCCAAGGCCGATGTCCGGGAGATTGCCCTCTTATGGCAACTATGGCGAGCCGCCAGGCGTCAGCCGGCGGTTACGTCCAAACTCAAAATCGATCGCAGCAGCGAAGCCGCGACTGCCCAAGGCCATTCCTCATGCACAAACCGCTGACGCGGGCCTGCGTCGCACTCATCATCGCCGTCTCCTGCTCAGAAACGTCGACGGCCGCTCCAGTCGTCGTGGAGACCGATCCCCTCTCTCCCGAGGAGCAACGCGAACAGTTTCATCTGCCGGACGGCTTCGAGATTCAGTTAGTCGCCTGCGAACCTGACATCGGTCAGCCGATGAACCTCTCGTTCGACGCGGCCGGACGTCTGTGGGTCACGCATTCGATCGAGTACCCCTATCCCGCCGATGGAGAAGGTGTCGAGCCGCGTGACGACCGCTTCTCCGGCGTCGGCGACCACGAACCGCGCGACCGGCTCACCGTGCTCACCGGCATCGGCGCCGACGGCCGCCCGGCTGAAATCACGCATTTCCGCAGCGACCTCAACATCCCGATTGGCGTCGCGCCGGCCCGCGACGGAACGATCGTCTTCAGCATCCCCAACATCTGGCTCTGTCGCGACGCCGACGGCGACGGAACGGCCGAAACGCGGGATCGTCTCTACGGAACATTCGGCAACGTCGACACGCACGGCATGACGAACTCGTTCACTCGCTGGATCGACGGCTGGATCTACGCCTGCCACGGGTTTCGCAACACCTCGACCATCACCGGCGCCGACGGACATTCCATTACGATGAACAGCGGCAACACGTTCCGTTTCCGGGAAGACGGGTCGCGCGTCGAACAGATCACCTGGGGACAGGTCAACCCGTTCGGCCTCACCTTCGACCCCTGGGGAAACAAATACTCCGCCGACTGCCACTCCCGGCCGCTGACCTGTCTCATTCGCGAGGGCTACTACTCCAGCTTCGGCAAGCCGCACGACGGACTCGGCTTCGCGCCCGACATGATCGCACACGATCACGGATCGACCGGCATCTGCGGCGCGCAGTGGTACGCCGCCGAGCAGTTTCCCCTTGAGTACCGAGGGGGCATCTTCCTCTGTAATCCCGTGACCGGAGCGGTGCAGCGAGACCGGATCGAGTGGCGCGGCTCATCCCCCTGGGCCGTGGAGCAACCCGATTTCATCACCTGCGACGACGGCTGGTTTCGCCCGGTCGACGTGCAGCTCGGCCCTGATGGGGCGCTGTACATCGCCGACTTCTACAACGCCGTCATCGGTCACTACGAGGCGCCCCTCGACCATCCCCGGCGCGACCGGGAAAAAGGCCGCATTTGGCGCGTCGTTTACACGGGAATGGAGGAGAGCGGTTCGACAGGCGAGGTCGCCGGTCCGCCCGACCTGACGCAGCTCGACATGACCGCACTCGTCGAGAAACTGGCCGACCCGAACATCACCGTCAGAACTCTGGCAACCAACCTGCTCCACGACCGATTCGGGCGAGCCGCAGGGGAACCTCTCCGCGACGTCGTCGTTACGAGCGACTCTCCCGAGCAACGCGCCCACGCGTCCTGGCTGCTCTTCCGGTTGAAGGAACTCGACCCGTTCACCCTGGAACTGCTGGCCGGTGACCCCTCCGACCTGGTGCGAACGCACCTGGCCCGCATCCTGTCGGAAACGGACGCCTGGCAAGACGAAGACCGCATGCGCGCATTGCGATTGCTGGTCGATCCGGAGCCGATGGTCCGCCGGGCGGCGGCGGCTGCGATCGCGCGACACCCTTCCACCCAAACCGTCGCACCGCTGGTCGAAGCGTTCCACTCTGTGCCGAAAGACGACTCCCATCTGCGGCATACGCTGCGCATCGCGCTGCGAAATCACATCGCCGATGCGGAGATCGTCGCCAGCGAAAGTTTCGCCGCTGCGTTTGAAGATTACGCCGAGTTGCTCGCTCACGTGGCGCTCGGCGCACCGACGCCCGGCGCGGCTTCGCTGATCGCCCGGTATCTGGAATCGACGGCCGCCCCGGTCGGCCAGCGGCCAGAGTTGATCAGCCATGTGGCGAGATACGGCAACAGCGCGCTGCTGGACGAATTCATCAACCGGCTGCGATCCAGCGCCGACCGGCCTGCTGCGGACGTCTACGCCGACCTGCTGGCATTGATCGACGGATTCCAGTCGCGCGGCGGCCGTTCCAGCGACAGGGTCGCTCCCTGGGCCGGGGAGTTCGCGATCGAACAGCTCGAACAGTCCGACGAGGGCCGCATCGGATGGATCGACGCCCCCCTGCCCGGCCGCACGATCGCCGCGCACATTTTCTCGATCCAGCGCCGTCCCTCTGCCGACGGCGATGCACGATCGCTCTTCTTCAGCAGCCTGCCCGCTGGAGAACAGCAGACCGGCCTGCTGCGTTCCGGTTCCTTCGTCCTCCCGCCGCGTTTCAGCTTTTTCATTGCCGGCCACAACGGGGTTCCGGACAAGCCCCCGCAGCCGAACAACCGGATTCAACTCGTCGAATCAGAAAGCGGCGAACTCCTCCTGTCCGCCCTGCCACCGCGAAACGACACGGCGCAACTCGTCGAGTGGGATCTCTCCGCACACTCGGGCAAGACGGGCCGCATCGAGATCATCGACGGCGACGACGACGGCGCATTCGCCTGGCTGGCGGTCGGGCGGTTTTCGGTCGACGGTCTGAATCCGCAGGCCTACTCGCCGGTCGACGCCGCGGCCGACCTGATCATCAGGCTCCGCCTCGCATCCGCCTCTCCCGTCCTCAGCCGCATCGTACTCGACAACGAAGCGCGGCTCACCGATCGGCTGCGCTGTGCGAACGCGTTACTGGCGTTGAATCCCGACGCACGCCTGTCGACGCTGCTGGGAACGGCCTCGGCGCGGCACCCCGGCGAAACCGCCGAACGGATCCTCTCGCAGGTCGTCTCACCGGACGGCGAAATCATCCGGAACGAACTCAGCAAAGTGCTGCAGACTGCCACCGCCGCTTCTCAACGACAACTTGCCATCGCGCTGGCCGCCGATCACCGCGGTGCGGAGACGCTGCTGCAGTTTGTGGAAGCCGGTCGCGTCTCACCCCGAGTCCTGACCGACCCTCTGATCGCCGAGCGAGTCACCACGATTCTCGGTTCGGAGTCAGCCGCACGGATCGAGTCGCTCACGGCCGGCGTGCCGTCGGCGAGTGAAGAAATCGACCGGTTGATCGCAGAGCGGCTGGCCGAGTTCTCAACGGAAGGCACGTCGCCCGAACAGGGCCGCGCGGTCTTCAAGAAACATTGTGCCGCCTGTCACCAGTTTGCAGGCGAAGGCAAGAAAGTCGGCCCGCAACTGGACGGCATCGGCGTGCGCGGTCCCAACCGCCTGCTGGAAGACCTGCTCGATCCCAATCGAAATGTCGACGCCGCCTTCCGCACCACGGCCGTCGTCACCACCGAGGGCCGGGTCATCACGGGACTCAAGCTGCGTGAAGAAGGAGAGATCGTTGTGATCGTCAACAACAAGGGCGAAGAAGTCCGTCTCGCGAAGTCCGAGATCGAGGAGCAGTCCGATTCTCCCCTCTCGCTGATGCCGTCCAACCTCGGCGAAGTGATCCCCCCCGAAGATCTCCACGAACTCCTCGCCGAATTGCTGCGCAGCTCGACGAAGCCGGGTGACTGAAACTCTCCGAATCGTGCGCCCACCTCGTACTCAAACTTCTGTTCGGGCACGCGCAATTGGCGAACTGACACACCCCCTCTGAAATTTTTACACAGCACCCACTCCATCGCCTGAGTTTTCGTTCTCAACCTGAGGGCGCGCTTCATCACTTGCGCCACAGTCGACCTGGCGACCTGTCCGGGCTGGGCAAACTGTGACGTCCCGATCAGGTTGCCGCACGCCGCATCGAGCGTTTGGCACGGCCTTCGCTTTTGAGGGGAAGCGTCAGTGACGCGATTCAGCCACACATCGGTGGGCTGTCCGTCATCGCTCAGACGACGCAAACCGCCGCTTGAGCATCACACATCACACCTCTTGAGGGAGGCCCTGTCATGTTTCGCTCCGCAGCACTTCTTGTGTGCAGTCTCGCGGCCTGTAACGTTGCATCCGCTCAGCAGCCGCTCTACGGCACGCCGTACAATGGCTACAACGGGTACTATCAGCCCAACGGCAACTACAACTGCCCGGGCGGAAATTGCAACTGTCCAGGTGGCAACTGCCACTGTCCGGGGGGCGTCTGCAACACCAACCCCTATGCACCCGCTTCGCAGACAATCTGCGGCCCCGACGGCTGTTACAGCGTCCCGGCGCCGCGCTACAACTCCCAGTACGATCCCCGCTATGCGCCGAATACTCATTCGACCTATCGTTACCCGGCGCGACCGGCCACAAACTCGAACGGCATCTTTCCGTTCAACCTGTTCGGAAACATGTTCCGATCGCGGACCCCGCAGCCGGCCTACACGCCTCCGGTCTACAGACCGCCGACCTACCGGCCGGCGCCGCAGCCGACTTACCCCGGCTATCCCGGCTCGGCGGGCGCACCGAATGAGGTAGGCACCCTGTACTGATCCCCACCCCGACGACAGGGACCGGATCGCCGCAAGGCGTCCCCGGTCCCTGTTCGTTTTTTGCGTCATATATGCTTCTGTTGACCAGTCCATCGGGCGCCTGCAAAATTGCGGCGTCTTGAGGTCGATTCCGTAACAGCGCAGCAGGCGGGTCTTGAGATGCCAGACCCCTCCATTGAGTGGAGCGATGCAGAGGACGGCGGCAAATGGCTGTGGGACAACTACACGCGGATTCGCGCTGTCTGGGCCGATCTTGCCTCCTGGATGCGCGGTACGCGCGCAAGCGGGGAATCCGAGGAGGAAGCCCAGGAACCCGGCATCCTGATTCTCGGACCCGGAGGCGTCGGAAAATCGACCTTTGCCAAACTGATGACCGACGCCGTCCATCCCCTCGCCGACATGCCCGTTCAGTATGACGAGAGCATGGACGTCGAGTCTTACACTTTGGAGCCACCGGGCGACGGCGGCGAAACCGAGTTCGTAGTCTTACCGGGGCAACAACACCGTCGAGCAGATAGTTGGCCTGAACTCTTGCGGGATGTGCAGGACGGTCGATTCCGTGGGGCCATCCTCTTCTCCGCCTTTGGTCATCACGCACTGGGTGATGTCAGCTACAAGGATTCGGCGCTCTACGCAGAACATGGCAGGAAGAAACCCGCGTTCTTGAGAGCCTTTCTCCAGAAGTGCCGCGACGACGAATTGCGCGTGCTCAGCGATTTGGCAACGCACCTCAAACTTTGCTCTCGACCGGTCTGGATGCTCTCAGTCGTCACGAAACAGGACCTCTGGTGGAATGTTCGTTCCGCCGTCGAAGACCACTACCAATCAGGACCCTACTCTGCGATCATTGATGAAGTGAGAAACCACCGGGGAGCAAAGAGCTTTCGGCATGAGATGGTGTTCGCGTCGCTCATCATTCGCCGATTGATGACCGGACGAGGCGAACTTTTGAAGAACAACGTCGCCGGTTATGATCAGGAGTACCAACTTCGGTCGTTGTGGCAACTCGCTGTCACGATCGACGCGCTGCGGCAATGGGAACAGGGAAAATGACGACGCGCACATCAACGAAGAAGAGCGTCGGGAACGGTTTCGTCGAACACGCGACGCCTCTGCTGAGGGAATACACCGCAAAGCTGGAAGAGAGCGTGCGCAATGCCGACGAACTACACGATCTGTATTACCTGGCCGAACTCGAAAACGGAGAGTCAGAGCGAGGTTCAAGTGCCTCGAAGAGGCTCCAAGATGAACGCCGACGAAGTATTCGAGAGCGGCTCGCTCGAATTCAGAGTCGCGTGAAGAAATTGACACCTGCAATCAACCAGTTGGACCGACAGGTTTCTCAGATGATTGAGCACGGCGAACTGGGTTCAGAACTCGAACGCGTGGAACTCAAACTGCGGCTCAATGAACTTGAGGACATGCTTGCCGCGGCGCGGAAAATCAAATCCAGTTTTCCCACGGCCGGCTAAGTCTGCCATTCGCCTGAGAAATTTCACGTGGCAAACGCATTAGTCGACCGAGTCGAACAAGCCACCCAGCGCATCGGTCGCGATCTCTGGCAGGGCCTCGCCCAGCGCAGGCCGTCGATGTTCGAAAAACGGTGGCTGCTCGATCAGTTGATGGAATGGGCCATGGCCGACGAGTCGGTCAAGGTGCAGATGTTCCGCTTCGTCGACGTGCTGCCCATGCTCTCCACCCACGAGGCGGTCACGCAGCATTTGCAGGAGTATTTCGAGGAAGTCCGCACGCACCTCCCCTGGGCCGCGCGGCTCGCCGTCGAGTCTCCCCAGGCGAACACGATCTTCGGCAAAGCGCTCGCCTATAGCGCCCGCAAATCCTCGCGGATGATGGCCGAGCGATTCATCGCCGGCACCAAGGTGGAAGAGGTTCTGAAATCGGTCGCCCGGCTGCGCCGCCAGGGGCTCGCCTTCACGCTCGACCTGCTCGGCGAAGCCGTCGTCAGCGAACCCGAAGCCGATGCCTACCAGCAGGCCTACCTCGATCTCATCACCGGGCTCGCCCCGCACGTCAACGGATGGCCCGAAGACCCGCAGATCGACCGCGACGAACACGGCTGGATCCCCCGCTGCAACGTCTCACTCAAACTCTCGGCGCTCTACAGCCAGTTCAAGCCGATCGATCCGGAAGGATCCGCCGAAGGCGTCAAAGCGCGGCTCAGGCCGATTCTCCGCGCAGCCCGCGAACACGACGCGTTCGTCAACGTCGACATGGAGCACTACGCCTACAAGGATCTCACGCTCGAAATCTTCAAGCAGGTGTTCCTCGAAGACGAATTCCGCGACTGGTCCGACTGCGGCATCGTCATCCAGGCCTATCTGCCCGAAGCGGAGGACGACCTGAAAGACCTGCTGGCGTGGACCGAAGACCGCGGCACGCCGATCTGGGTCCGCCTCGTGAAAGGGGCATACTGGGATTACGAAACGGTCGTCTCGGAGTATCGCGGCTGGCCCTGCCCCGTCTACACTGAAAAGTGGCGGTCCGACGACAACTTCGAGCGTCAAACACAGTTCCTGATGCAGCACCACAACACGCTCAGGCCCGCCATTGCCTCACACAATCTCCGCAGCCTGGCCCACGCAATGGCCTGGGCTGAAGAACTCGACATCCCGCAAAGCGGATGGGAAATCCAGATGCTCTACGGCATGGCCGAAGAACAGGCGCAACTCTTCGCCGAGCGCGGTCACCGCGTTCGCGTCTATACACCGTTCGGCGAGTTAATTCCCGGCATGGCCTACCTCGTGCGGCGGCTGCTGGAAAATACGTCGAACGACTCCTTCCTCCGGCACGCCTACGACACGAGCGTCTCGATTGAAGAGCTGCTCCGCCGCCCCGCCGACGCCGCTCTTTCCAAAGCGTCTTGATCCCGCTTCCCGGGCCTCCCGCGACGGCACGACCCACCACGAATGGACTCCATGAGCGACTCGAAACAACCGACCCCCGCCGTACGGAAGGCGGAACCCTTCCGGAACGAACCGCACACCGACTTCTCCCGCAAAGAGAACCGGGAAGCGTTCCAGACGGCGCTCGACGACATCGCCGCGCAACTGGGCGGAGAGTTCCCCCTCGTCATCGGCGGCAAGTCGATCAACACGCGAAAGACGCTCGCGTCGATCAATCCGTCACGCAAATCGCAGACCGTGGGCGTCGTCGCCTCCGCAACGAGCGATCATGCTGAGGAAGCCATCGCCGCCGCAAACCGCGCCTGGGAATCGTGGCGATACGTCGAGGCGGCCATTCGCGCCGAGCACCTCGAAGTGATGGCGGCCGAGATCCGCAACCGCCGCTTTGAACTCGCCGCCTGGGAAGTCTACGAGTGCGGCAAACCCTGGGCGGAAGCGGACGGCGATATCGCCGAAGCGATCGACTTCTGCATGTACTACGCCCAGCAGATGCGCGAACTCGGCGTTCCCGTGCAGTGCGACTATCCCGGAGAGGAGAACAGCTACTCCTACCGGTCCCGCGGCGTCTGTGTGGTCATCGCGCCCTGGAATTTCCCGCTCGCGATCCTCACCGGGATGACCGTGGCGGCTCTCGTTTCGGGCAATACCGTCATCATGAAACCGGCCGAACAGTCGTCCGTCATCGCGGCCAAACTGATGGAGATCGCCCGCGACGCCGGCATTCCGCCGGGTGTCCTCAACTACCTGCCGGGCGTCGGAGAAGAGATCGGTCCGGTGCTCGTCGAGAGTCCCGACGTCAACATGATCGCCTTCACCGGCTCCCGCGCCGTCGGCCTCGCCATCAACAAACAGGCCGCCGAAACCGATCCGCGGCAGCGCGGCGTGAAACGGGTCATCGCCGAGATGGGGGGCAAGAACGCCATCATCATCGACGAGGACGCCGACCTCGACGAAGCCGTCCAAGCCGTGGTCGGCAGCGCCTTCGGTTACAGCGGTCAGAAGTGCTCCGCCTGCTCACGGGCCATCGTCCTCGAGGCCTGTTACGACGCGTTCCTCACCCGCGTCAAAGCCGCCACCGAGAGCCTCAAAGTGGGCCCGGCCGAACATCCCGCCACCACGGTCGGCCCGGTCATCGATCAGGAAGCGTTCGACCGCATCCGCGACTTCATCGCAATCGGCAAGGATGAATGCACGACCGTCGTCGCGACCGACGTGAGCGAACTCGCCGAGGAGGGCTTCTTCATCGGTCCCCACGTGTTCGCCGACGTCGACCCCGACTCGCGCCTCGCCCAGCAGGAGGTTTTCGGACCGGTGCTCGCCGTCATCAAGGCGGAGGATCTCGACCAGGCCCTTGAACTGGCCAACGGGACCGAATTCGCCCTCACCGGCGGCATGTTCAGCCGTTCCCCCCGCAATCTGCAGCGCGCCCGCGAAGAATTCGAAGTCGGCAACCTCTATCTCAACCGCAACATCACCGGCGCTCTGGTCCAGCGGCATCCCTTCGGCGGATACAAGTTCTCCGGCATCGGTTCCAAGGCCGGCGGACACGACTACCTGCTGCAGTTCCTGATCCCGATCAACATCAGCGAAAACACCCTCCGCCGCGGCTTCGCCCCCCCACCCGACGACGAGAAAGCCTGACCACTCGCCGCTTCGCACAAAGAACGTCG
>ERZ869936.2558-NODE-2558-length-10563-cov-33.994576_pt1 | contig 10563 bp, 8 predicted proteins | sample MGYA00520876_ERZ869936 | MGnify/ENA primary metagenome ERZ869936 (study PRJEB32218, sample SAMN09650985) | biofilter metagenome | isolation source: enrty point of leading RO module | place: Saudi Arabia: Thuwal, RO plant located on Red Sea | collected 2016-02-17 ... | reverse complement strand
CCCGCAGGGGGCAGTGAAACGCGGCGGCGGCAGATTCGCGAACTGCCCTCGACGCGGTGAGGCTCGACGAACAAACGATCGACAGCGTGCCATAAAATAAGCGTCGCGGACGGTTCCGGGGGGATCCATGCGTCCAAAATCGTTAATTCTGCTCGGACTCGCGCTCGGCTGCGGCCTGATCGCTTCGGTTGGCATCAGCCAGGTCATGGAAGCGCGACGTGGTCAGCAACAGGCGCCCACCGAGACGCAATTGGTTCTGGTCGCCATGGCCCGGATCGATCGCAATACCGAGCTCTCGGCCGAAAATCTCCGCCTCGACGCGATTCCCGTCGCGAATGTCCCGCCCGACGCGTTGACCAATCTCGAGGAAGTCGAAGGTCGACGCCCCAGCACGGTCATCTACCCCGGTTCGATCGTGCTCGAACCGATGCTCGGCACCGGCGAAGGCATTCGTGCCAGCGAGCAGGTGCCCGAGGGCATGCGGGTGGTGGCGGTCAGCGTCGACAACACGAGCGGGGCCGGGTTGATTCGACCGGGCGACCGCGTCGACGTCCAGGTCTATGCCCGCAAGAACCAAAGCATCGGTATCCGCGAGGCCGGCACCTGGAACATTCTTCAGGATGTCAGCGTGTTCGCCGTCGACTCGATGATCAACGACGACGAGACGAGCGAGGCCATGTCGGCCAAGACGATCTCGCTGCTGGTCACGCCCGAGCAGTCGGCCCGCGTGATCCTCGCTTCGGAGATCGGCACGATTCGGCTGGTCATGCGGGGCCTGAAGGACAAGACGGCGGCGGAAGAATTCAATATCGGCATTCCCGATCTGCTGGGAGATACCGAGAAACTCGGCGAAAAAGAAGAAGACGACAACAGCGGATCGGCGTTGGCCGACTTTCTCAACGGCCAGACCGACACTCCGGAGCCGGTAACGGAGAGCGAACCCCAGATCAGCCTGGTGCCGCCGGGCGACAACTGGCAGATGCGCATCCTTACCGGTATGGACGTTCGCGTGGAACGCTTCGTTGACGGCGAACCACTCGACTACGGCGCCGAGCGGAACTCCGGCATCCTGCCGCCCGTCGTCGATCCCACGGACGACGGACTGCCTCAGTTCGAGCCCGCCTCGGCCGGTGCCGACGACGGTCCGGCGATCGCGCCGGCGGACGACGATTCCAGCAAAGAGACCGAAGAATAGCGAACACGACGTTGCGGGCACCCAGGCACTGCCAACACCAACGCACAGCGGCAACAAGCCTCTCAACAAAACCACAAACTGGCATCTCCGCCGTTCCGTCGCGGACCCAGGCCCCGGAAGGCCGACTCGCAGACGCCGCGGAACGAGCGACGATTTTTCACGGACGAAATACCCGCAAACTTCGTAACGCGAAGGAAACACACGGATGGACATGGCCCGTTTGAGCCGCGCATGGCTGCGCCGGTCGTTGTACGGATTCGTAATCGCGGCGGCTTCTGTCGGTCGACCCGTCGCGGCCGAAACGCCCGAGGTTCCCTCGCCGGTGATCCAAATCACCGCCAACACCCAGCGGTTGGAAATGACGGCGAAGAGCAGCCGCATTCTCACCGTCGATTACAAGATCCCGCAGGCCCAGGTGAATAACCCGGACATTCTCGAACTGCGGGCCCTTTCGCCCAGCCAGTTGCAGTTGTTCGCCAAGCGGCCCGGCGTGACGCAAGTCAACATCTGGGACGAAGAGAACAACGTGAAGTCGATGGACGTCATTGTCTACGGCGACGCTCAAGAGTTGTCGATGCACCTGCGTTCGCAGTTTCCCAGTTCGGCCTTGCGGGTCGTTCCGCTGGCCAATAGCGTCGTCGTCTCCGGAACGGTCGACCGACCCGAGCAAGTTCGCGGCGTGATGGAGATCGCCGGCGACTACTATCCCAAAGTCATCAACAACATCACCGTCAGCGGCGTCCAGCAGGTGCTGCTGCACGTCAAGGTGATGGAGGTCTCGCGGACCAAGCTCCGTACGCTCGGCTTCGACTTCGGGGCCACCAACGGCAGCGACTTCCTGGTGTCGAGCATCAGCGGCCTGATTTCCGCCTCCGCGGCCAGTTCCGGCAGTGCGGTCGGTCTCGGCGGCGACACCGTTCGCTTTGGCTTCGTCGACGGAAACAACGCCTTCTTCGGTTTCCTCGAAGCCCTGCGCCAGCACGACCTGATGAAGATCCTCGCCGAGCCGACCCTGGTGACCGTCAGCGGACGGGCGGCCAGCTTCCAGTCTGGCGGCGAATTTCCGATTCTCATCCCGCAGAGCCTGGGAACCGTCTCGATCGAGTACAAGCGGTTCGGCACCCAAGTCGACTTCGTCCCCATCGTGCTGGGCAACGGTCGGATTCGTCTCGAGGTGCGACCCCGCGTCAGCGAAATCGACGAGACACGAAGCGTCACGATTAACGACATCACCGTGCCGGGCCTGCGGGTTCGCGAAGTCGACACCGGCGTGGAAATGCAAGCCGGGCAAACCCTGGCCTTGGCCGGGTTGGTGCAGAACCGCATCGAAGCCCGCAACCTCGGCATTCCGGCCCTGGCCGACCTGCCCTATGTCGGTGCCGCGTTCCGTCGGGTCACCGAAGAGAACAACGAGATCGAGCTGCTGATCCTGGTGACGCCCGAGTTGGTCGAGGCGATGGACTGTCACGAAGTGCCGCCGGGGGGTCCGGGACTCAACACCGCCTCGCCGCGCGACTGCGACCTGTACTGGCGGGGTCACCTGGAAGTGCCGCTCGGTGGCGGACCGCACGGCCGCGGCGGACACTGCGGACCCGAATGCGGGCCTGAAGGCCAGCCGCACTACGTTCCCCACGGACCGCACGGCGGCTACGAGCAGCCGGTGCCGTCGGGTGAGGCCATTCCGCCGGGAGTCGAATCGAGTCGCCTGCAATTAGGAGTTCCCATGGCGGCCCAAAGCGCACAGCCCTGGCCGTCGCAAATGATCAACGCGTCCGCCGCGGGACCGAGCCGACTATCGACGCTACCGGCCGAGGCGAACGCAGGCGGCCCGCCACGCGTGCCGGCCTCGTCGCGTCGCCAGGTACCCCGCGAGGAAGACGGCTTCATCGGCCCCCGTGGCTACGACGTTACCCGCTAGAAACTGAGAACCGGATAGAAACCAAGATTCGCTGGCGGCACGTCGCCTTGGATGGCCGCGGAGAAACCCTGGGCGGAGAAACCCTGGGTGAAGCGCGCGTGGACATGCTCGAAAAGAAGAAGCTGCGATGAAGAACGCCCTCAGATTAGCCATCGTCGATCCCAACGACTCGGCCCGCGAGTCGCTCAAGGCGTTGCTCTTGGGCATGGAAAGTGTGTGGCTCGAAGCGGAGTGCTCGCAGTACGATTTCTTCGCCGACGTCGTCGAGCAGACCACGCCCGATGTCGGCGTCATCGGGATGGACTCCGATCCCGAACGTGCCCTGCGGTTGATTCAAGAACTGCAGCAGACGCACCGCAACTGCCAGATTCTGGTCGTCAGCGGCTCCACCGACGGGCAGTTGATCTTGCAGGCCATGCGGGCCGGCGCCAAGGAGTTCCTGGCCCTGCCGCTTGCGCCCGAAGATGTCGTGCAGGCCCTGGAGCGGATCGGCCAGACCGGCCAAAGCGACGGGCACCGCAAGAACATGGGCAGCAAGGTGATCGCCGTGGCCGGGGCGACCGGCGGCGTCGGCACCACGAGCCTGGCCGTCAATCTGGGCTGTTGTCTGGCGGCGGTCGAGAATCACTCGGTGGTCTTGGTCGACCTCGACCTCTGCCTCGGCGATGCAGACGTCTGCTTGGACGCGATTCCCGATTACACGCTGGTCGACGTGGCACAGAATGCCGGCCGTATGGACTTCACGCTGCTCAAGCGTTCGCTCACCAAGCACGCCTCGGGGTTGTACCTGTTGCCCCGACCGGTTCAGCTGGACGACGTCAGCGAGATCTCGCCCGACGACATGGGCAAGATCCTGGGCCTGTTGAAGGCGACCTTTTCGCACGTGATCCTCGACCTCTCGAAGTCGTTCGGGCCGATCGACCGCGTCGCGCTCGCCGCGGCGGACCACGTGTTGTTGGTCACGCAGCTCGATCTCCCGTGCTTGCGAAACGTGGTGCGGTTGATGATGTCGTTCAACGAGATGGAGAGCCTGGCGTCGAAGATCAAGATCGTCGTCAACCGCTTCGGCATGGACGATCACCAGATCGGTCTTAAGAAAGCCCAAGAGACCATCGGGCGCGATATTTTCTGGCAACTGCCGAACGACTATCGCGTGATGGTCGACGTCCGCAACAACGGCATCCCGCTCATCGAGCAGGCACCGCGAGCCGCCATCACCCAGTCGATTCGCAAGCTGGCCACGACGCTCACCGGCGGCGAGGCGGAGGAGCCCGTCGAAGCTAGCTCGGGCATCGGCCGTTGGCTCAACCTGCTCTCGGGCAAGCAGCAGATCTAGCGCCTCTCTTTTCTCCCGGCAGCGTCGCGGCTGCTTTGGAACAGGCGCACCCCGACGCGCGCCGGCCGCCGCGTCCTGGTCGGCTGCTTCGGGTGTGCCGGTCCCAGCACGCGGCCTCCCAGCACCCGTCCCGCGATCTCTCCACCGCGACGCTGATACGACGCGTGTCGCCGTCACGATCTGCCACGAGGATCTGCCTCGGCCGCGATGGACGGAAGTCTTTCCTCGGTCGTGAGCGTCACGGGCGGTATCTTCGTCAGGACTGTTGCGACCGACCGTGGACGCCGTGACCGTTGTTTTTTTGCAGCCCCGCGGCGTTTTCGGTGAGCTATGTTTCCAGCGGAAGCCCTTACCCCCCCTCGTCTTTGCGCCGTTTCGTCCTCGTTCGCAATGGCGGACGACCCGAGGGCGGTAGCTGGAAACCAAGCGAGACCCCCATCGGCCTGACAGGCAACCATCACGATGAAGCACACCGCCACCGCCACGCTGCCCGATGATACGGGGCACGCCGAATTCGAAGCCATCAAGCGTCGCCTTCACAGTAAGCTCGTCGACAAGCTCGACTTGAGCCGCGTTGGTGAACTGGAAGGGGAGACGCTGCGTCGCGAGATCCGGTTGGTCGTAGAACATCTCTGCGACAACGAAGATGTGCCGCTGAATCGCAGCGAGCGCGACCGCCTGATCGAAGAGGTACTCGACGAAACGTTCGGTCTCGGTCCGTTGGAGATGCTGCTGAAAGACGCATCGATCAGCGACATCCTGATCAACGGACCAAGGAACGTCTACGTCGAGCGGGGCGGTCGCATGGAGAAGACCACCTGCACCTTTCGCGACAACGATCACCTGCTGCAGATCATCGACCGCATCGTCTCCAAAGTCGGTCGCCGCGTCGACGAGGTCTGCCCCATGGTCGACGCCCGTCTGCCTGACGGGTCTCGTGTGAATGCGATCATTCCGCCGTTGGCGCTCGACGGGGCCAGCGTCTCGATTCGTCGTTTCGGCAGCAATCCGCTCAAGCTGGAAGACCTGCTGAACTTCAAGGCCTTCACGCCGGAAATGGTGATGTTGCTGGAAGGGGCGATCAAGGCCCGGTTGAACGTGATCATCGCCGGCGGTACCGGTTCCGGTAAGACGACGCTGCTCAATACGCTGTCGAGCTTCATCTCCAATGAAGATCGTATCGTGACGATCGAAGACGCCGCGGAACTGCAACTGCAGCAGGATCACGTCGTCCGTCTGGAAACCCGCCCGCCGAACATCGAAGGCAAGGGCGCCATCACCGCCACCGACCTCGTGAAGAATGCTCTGCGTATGCGTCCGGAACGGATCATCATCGGTGAGTGCCGTGGTCCGGAAACGCTCGACATGCTGCAGGCTATGAACACCGGTCACGAAGGCTCGCTGACCACGCTGCACGCCAATACGCCCCGCGACGCGATCGCGCGTATGGAAACGATGATCATGATGGCCGGCTTCGAAATGCCGCTCAAGGCGATGCGGACGCAGATCGCCAGCGCCGTCGACCTGCTCGTTCAGGCAAATCGCTTGCAGGGCGGCGTGCGGCGCATCACCCACATCAGCGAAGTGGTCGGCATGGAACAAGACACGGTCGTGATGCAGGACATTTATCGCTACCACCAGATGGGCATCGACGAAACCGGCAAGGCCCGCGGTCAGTTCCGGGCCACCGGAATTCGCCCCGGCTTCATGGAGCGACTCGAGCAATCGGGCGTGCGGCTTCCCAGCAGCGCGTTCCGCGAGCGGGTCATGCTGGAGGACTAGGACTTGGGCACGACATTCATCATTATCGCGGTCTTCGTAGGCGTCAGCGCCCTGGTCGGTGGTGTGGCTGTGATGTTGCGCGGCCGCGGTGAGGAGAAGCTGGAAGGCCGACTCTCCGAACTGACGACCGGCCGCACCTCGCGACTCCTGCAGGAAGGCGCCATCAAGGACGCCAGCTTGATGGAGGCCTTCGACACGGGCCACAACTTCTTCGAAGACCTGGTCACCAAGATCGGACGCCTGGGGCTGCTCTTCGAACAAGCCGATACGTCGCTCACGGCGACGCGGTTCTTCGCCATCTCCGGCATGGTCGCGGCCGCCGCCGCGGTGACGCCGCTGGCCGCCGGACTGCATCCCGGGCTGGCTCCGGTATTCGCCGTGCTGGGCGGGGTACTGCCGCTGTTCTGGCTGATGTTCCGTCGCGGTCGCCGGATGAAGAAGTTCGCCGCGCAGCTGCCCGACGCCCTGGAACTGATCGCCCGCGCCCTGCGTGCCGGCCACAGCCTCGGCTCCGGTTTTCAACTGGTCGCCGACGAGATGAGCGAGCCGATCTCCAAGGAGTTTCAGCGGGCCTTCGACGAACAAAACCTCGGCGTCTCGCTCGACGAGTCGCTCGATTCGATGACCGATCGCATGCCCAACCTCGACCTCAAGTTCTTCTGCACGGCGGTGGTCTTGCAGCGACAGACGGGCGGCGATCTGGCGGAAATTCTCGACAAAATCGGCCACCTGATCCGCGAACGCTTCCGCATCTGGGGACAGGTGCAAGCGCTCACCGGCGAAGGTCGCCTTTCCGGAATCGTGCTGCTGGCCTTGCCGCCGGCGCTGTTCGTGGCCGTTTGGAAACTGAATCCCGACTACGTGAGTGTGCTGTTCACCGACCCCATGGGCAAGCAGATGCTCATCGGCGGCATCGTGATGCAGGTGCTCGGGGCCCTGGTGATTCGCAAGATCGTCAACATCAAGGTGTAGCCCCATGCTGGCCACGACGATAGTCAATTTCGAATCGATCCTGCCGTTCGCGATCTTCGGCCTGTTTGCCGTGGCTTCGTGGTGGCTGCTCGAGATCCTCGCTTCGGGACGGCCCAAGGCCGAGCAACGACTCGAGGGAATCCGCAATCCGTCGAAGCGCGGCAAGCTCTTCGACGACGGCGGTTCGCGCGACGCCGGCGCGATGACCAAGCTCATCGAAAAGGCCACGCCCGCCCTCTCGAAGCCGCTGCAGCCGCAGGACGAAGCCTCGCAAAGCAAGCTCAAGCAACGGCTCTCCTGCGCGGGCTTCCGCTCGGAGTCGGCCCCGTCGATCTTCCTCGGCATGAAGTTCCTCGGGCTGATCGTCGGCCTGGCGCTGTTCGGGGCACCGATGCTGCTGATTTCCGGATTCTCGCAAGACACGCTGATCAAGACGGTGCTGGGGGCCGCGGGCCTGTTCTTCCTGCCGGACGCGATCATCTGGTTCATCACCAAGCAGCGTAAAGACGCCATCTTCTTCGGCTTGCCCGACGCGCTCGATCTGATGGTCGTCTGCGTCGAGGCCGGCCTGGGTCTCGACCAGGCCATGCGGAAGGTCGCCGAGGAAATGAAGAAGACGTTCCGCGTCATCTCGGACGAATTCGGACTCTGCAACTTCCAACTGCAGATGGGCCGCGCCCGCAGCGAAGTCCTCAAGGACTTGGGCGACCGGACCGGCGTGGAAGACCTCCGCAGTCTGGCCGCGATCTTGATTCAGGCCGACAAGTTCGGTTCCAGCATCGCCCAGGCGCTTCGCGTGCAGAGCGATTCGATGCGAACGCGTCGTCGCCAGCTGGCCGAAGAAAAGGCCGCCAAGACGGCGGTGAAACTGATCTTCCCGCTGGTGATCTTCATCTTCCCGGGCATCTTCGTGATTCTCGTCGGCCCGGCCGCAATCACGATGGTCCGCGAGATGTTCCCCGCCATGCAGGGTGGCTAGTCACCGGGCCCGGTCATCCGACCGAATCGGTGAGTCACTCCAGGGCGAGTTTCCGCCGTTTTTTTGTCGATTCCGGGGGCAAATCGCGCGATCGGAGCGTAGTTCCCCGACTTGCTCGGCCGATACCAGTTATGGCTGCGCACGCTTTGCGCGTGCGGTGATAGCTTGAGCATTCCGAGGAATCGGTAAACTCGACCCGCGCGGTTTTGTCGATTCGCGAACTCATGTTGGGGGGGATTCGGCCCATGCGGTTGTTCTGCACGTTAACGTTCACGATTGTCTGTTTGACCACCTCGGTGGCCAGTGCCAAGCACCCTGTCGCTGGCTGGTTTCACCACTTCGATTCGCACTACGCCCGCAACAAGGCCTGGCCGGAGCCCTACGTCTATCAAGACCGGGCGGCCGCCGTGGCTCCCCTGGGCGTGATGGTCAACAACGGCTGGCGTCACCAAAACCTCATTGGCCCGCACAACTTCAAGCCCGACACCACGGAATTGAACGAGTCGGGTCTGCTGAAGGTCCGCTGGATCGTGACCCAGGCACCGGTGCAGCGGCGCACCGTGTTCGTCGAACGGGGCATGACGCACGACGAGACCGCCGCCCGCATGCGGGACGTGCAAGCGGCCGCCGACCGCTTCCTGGTCGGCCCGGAAGTCGCCGACGTCCGCGAAACCCACATCACCGAATACGGTTGGTCGGGCGACTACGCCGACTTGATCAGCACGAAGTTCCGGGCCTCGACGGGCGATCCACGGTTGCCGGCGGAGTCGGGCTCGTTCGATGTCGACTAGAGCGTGTCCTAAGATAGGTGTCGCATCATTGGCGCAGCCGCAGCTAGCCAAGACGCGAGAGATAAACGCGACGCGCTCTAGCATCACATGCGCCGCCCGGTCGGCGGCGGGTGTCATAGCTTGACCGGGTCATCCAGTTTGCCAGGCGAGTGCTAGCGGCGACGCGATGTCGCGCGGTTCCGCTGTAGCGCGTGACCCCTGCTAGTCGAAAGAAGATAAGGGGTTCCGACGACCGGGGCAGGTCGACGAACGCCTGGGGGGTGCAACGAGTGCGCCCCGAGGAAGTCGGCTCGACGAAGAGCCGAACACGATCCACGACGACGCACGGAGGCGCACGGGTGCAAAGGTTCTGGCCGATCGCCGTACTTTGCGCGAGTATCTCGCTGCAGACAGGCTGCGCGCCGACGGTCGCGCAAAAAGGCAGCAACAACGGGTTTGCCTTCGGCCAGTGGAAGATGCCGAAGATGCCCTGGTCGAAGGACAAGCATCCTCTCGTCAAGGACCCGGCGGAACTCATCTCGCGGCATCAGCTGGGCCACAAGCCGGAACCCTCGGCTTACGAGAAGTTCAGTACGGCCGTGAAGGATTCGACGTTGGTCAAAGGCGTCGACTCGGCCTGGCACAAGACCACCGCCAAGTTCGCCTCCTTGACGAACCCGAAGGACAAGCTGGCCCCGCCCGACGATCCGATCGCGCTCGACGGCAAACAGCCCGAGCCCTCGGTGAAGATGCACAACTCGATGGCTCGGCTGCTCGAGTCTTCGGGGCAGAACGCCAAGGCCGAACAACAGTATCGCATGGCTTTGGAGATCGAAGCCACCAACGCTGAAGCCCTGCTGGGACTCGGTCACCTGCTCGATCGCCAGCGCCGATTTCCGGAAGCGACTGAACTCTACCAGCGGGCCTGTCAGCACCATCCGCAGGAGGCCGCTTGCTTCAACGATCTGGGGCTCTGCCTGGCACGTCAGCAACGGCTGGACGAGTCGGTGAGCACTCTGAACCAGGCCGTTCAGTTGCAGCCCCAACGCAAACTCTACCGCAACAACCTGGCCGCCATCCTCATCGAGATGCAGCGCAACGAAGAGGCCTTCGGTCACCTGGCGGCCGTCCACGGTCCGGCCGTGGCGCACTTCAACCTCGCGCACTTGCTGCATCAGAAGGGCAATCAGCCGGGCGCGATCTTCCACTTTCAGCAAGCCGCCCAAGCGGATCCCAATCTGGTTGCCGCCCGCCGTTGGGTTGAGCATCTGGCGGCCCATCAGCCGGTGTTGCCGCCCTCGCATGCGGCCCGCCTGCCCGGCGGTAATCCTCTGCGCTAACGACGCGGTGCTGCGGAATTGGTCCACCGGGACCGGCGGCGTTCGCCGGACGTCTGTCGCGGCCATCTGCCCGTCGCATTCCACGGCGTTTGCCCGAAGCTGTCGTTCGCCGATCCACCGGCAAACCCTGGCGAATGCTATTCCGCCTCCGCGGCACGACGTATAATCCCGCTGTTCTCCCGGATGGGTGGCCGAGTGGTTGAAGGCGCTGGTCTTGAAAACCAGTTTACGGGAAACCGTAACGAGGGTTCGAATCCCTCCCCATCCGTTT
>ERZ869936.2557-NODE-2557-length-10564-cov-4.128366_pt1 | contig 10564 bp, 6 predicted proteins | sample MGYA00520876_ERZ869936 | MGnify/ENA primary metagenome ERZ869936 (study PRJEB32218, sample SAMN09650985) | biofilter metagenome | isolation source: enrty point of leading RO module | place: Saudi Arabia: Thuwal, RO plant located on Red Sea | collected 2016-02-17 ... | reverse complement strand
GGTCAACATCCCTGGCGACGACCTGTTTTCTTTGGATTGTTGGGCATGGCCGGTTTGCTAGCCCTTTACCTGGGCCTGGTCAGCCTGGCCGAGGGCTGGACACACGCCGTTGAGTTGCTACTCGAAGACGCCTGGATTGTGGGGCCGATTCTGGCCGGGTTTGGGGTACAGATGGGGTTGTACGCCTACCTAAAAATGGTGGCCCACGCCGCGGCCCGGGGTACGGGCGCATTGGCCGGGGCCGGCGGCGGCGGCATGTCCAGGATCGTTTCGAGCACCCACTTGCCGCGATAGATCGGGCTCGTGATCATTCCGTCCGTGGTCACGGTCAGAATCGCCGCCTGAGTCAGCAGGCCGCCGCGCGCGTGCTCGGACTTGAGCTCGACTCTGCGAAACTTGGCGCCGTAAACGCCTTCGATGCCATAGTGCTGGGCCAGCCGCTCGTTGAGCATGGCAAAGTCACTGTCCACGAAACTCATTAGGCTGTAATTGCCTCGAAGCATCTCCGCGAAGAACTGCGCGGGCTCCTCCTGCATCGAGGTCCGCAGTCCCGAGCGCACGACCCAGCGATCATCTTCGATCATGATTTCGTCGAGCCTGGCGAGTCCCAGCCACTGCGTCATGAATCCACGATGAAACGCATAAGCCTTCTCGTCCTTGAGCATGCGATCCAGTTGCGCCTCGAGCACATCGGGCTTTGACAGTTCACCCCGGGCGGCCAGCGCCAGCAGCGCGTCATCCGGCATCGTGCTCCAGAGAAAGTACGAAAGCCGCGACGCCAGTTCATGGTCGTCGAGCTTGCGGCGGCTCGTATCGTCTCGCTTTGCATCCTCGGCGATAAACAGAAACTGCGGCGACACCAGCGTCGCGACCAGAGGCTCCTTGATCGCGGTGATGAAATCCTGATCCACGGCATAAGCCTGATCGAACAGCTTCATCTTGCCCGCAAGCTCATCCTCCCGCACCGGCCGGCGAAACGCGCGCGTCATGAAACGCCGCAGCACTTCCTCGGCATACACGCGCGGCTTGTCACGGTTGTGCGAATCAAACAGAACTCGGCGATGCGGCGCGGGAGGCCACTGGGCCGTGTAATTCGCCTCAAACTCGATCGCGTCGATGAACACGCCCGGCAATTCCACACCCTCGGGCACGGTCCAACCCGCATGACCCGCGCGCACGCCGGGGTTCTCGTAGCCGTTGTTGAGCACGATGTCGGTGACCGGCGTCTTCGAGAAACGATTGTCATCCGAGTGGAGCTGAACATTCTTCAGATCCCGTTCCGCGAAGACGAACTCGTACCACTGCGGGTTGTCGGCCGAGGCGTCGATCTCAAAATCGCCCAGCAGCTTCTTGAAGACGTGAATCGTCAGCAGCGGCGTGCCCAGGCCATCCTTCCTGATGGCGCCGGCCTTGATGCGCAATCGGTAGAGCGGCTCGCCTTCCGGCACGAAGGGAAGCCGGTAGCCGACTTTGCCCCAGTCGCCGCCCTTGGCGTTGTAGGCGCGGCGAGGCGCCTGGAGCCAGACGCCGGTGTCGGTGACGGATTCATCCTTCTTCTCGCCGCTTCCGCGGATGCCGAAACGGTACGTGCGATGCCACTCATCCGGCTTGATCGGCTCCTCGCCGCGCCCCGGCTTGACGCGATCGGCCACTTCGGCGAATGCGTCAACGTTCTCCTTCAGACCGTGCGTCACACCGCGCCACGGCAGCCCTTCCTTGCCGAGTTCCGGATCCGAACGATACTGAATCATCATGGGCCGGGGACCGGTGACGATCGTCTTGTCGATCGCATCGCGAGCCAGCCGCAGGTAGGTCTCCATCTGCGAGCGCGATAGCTCCTGCACTTCGGCCACATGGTCGAACCCGTGGTAGGTCGTGTCGGGCGGAAGCTCTCGTCCGATGTCGTAGGGCAGACCGAGAAGGTCGCGCATCGTGTTACGATACTCATTGCGGCTGAGGCGGCGAACGACGACACGCCCGGGAACACCCTGCTGCACGGTGATGTGTTTGCGAATCTCGTCTCGAATCCATTGCGCGACAGCATCGCGCTGGGCATTCTCCGGCTGCTGGGCCTTGTTCGGCGGCATTTCCCGGGTCTCGATGCGATGCAGCACGTCCTTCCAGAGCGACGTGCTCTTGCCGCGAACGACATCACCATCGATCGTGTCGAGCCGGACGTCGCCCTTTTGATTGTCCGCCCCGTGACACTTGACGCAGTACGTCTGCACGAAGGGGGAAATGGACGCACGGAAGCCGTCGGTGTCCGCCGAGATCGGGTCCGACGCTGCCGGTGCCGAGCGCGGGGCCACCGCGTACATGAGCGTCATCGCCGCCATCCACACAAGTGAAGCTGAACGGGTCATCGCAAGCATTGTACTGGGCTCGAAAGCTATCTTGCGTTGAATTCGCCCGCGCATTCCGAGAGTGTGGCAGCGGCGGTTGAAGTGAAAAGCGACGCAGCGATTGGGTGACCCATGGAATCCAGGCGGATATCGCTCGGCCGGAAATGTTCGCGACCGTGCTGCGCAGATCGACACCACGCGCTTCTTACCCGTCTTCTGCGCGTAGATGGCAGGCGAAGGGTGGTCCGGCGGATGGAGCGCGAGCGTCGCCAAGGCCTAGGCGAAGCGGCTTCATCAATAGCAAGGGGCAAGTTATATCATTGCTCACGCTTCACGCCATGATGTCATGCACCACGTGCCCCGACACATCGGTCAGCCGGAAGTCCCGGCCCGCGTGGCGGTAGGTCAGCGCCTCGTGATTCAGCCCCAGCAAGTGCAGCAGCGTCGCATGCAGGTCGTGGACATGCACCTTGTTCTCGGCGGCGTAGTAGCCGTATTCATCCGTCGCGCCGTAGCTGAAGCCGGGCTTCGTGCCGCCGCCGGCGAAGAACCAGGTGAAGCCGTGCGGGTTGTGGTCCCGGCCGTCGGTCTTCTGCGCCGTCGGCGTGCGGCCGAACTCGCCGCCCCAGATGACCAGCGTTTCCTCGAGCATGCCCCGCTGTTTCAAGTCGGCGATCAGGCCCGCCACCGGACGATCGATTTCGGCGGCCAGCCTGCTGTGATCATTCCTGAGATTCGCATGCTGATCCCAGTAGCCATGCGTGCATTGCACGAAGCGCACGCCTTTTTCGCTGAGCCTGCGCGCCAGCAGACATTGCCGGGCAAACTTGGCCGTATTGGCTTGATCCAACCCGTAAAGCTGTTTCGTCGCCTCGGTCTCATTGCCCATGTCGAGCAGCTCTGGGGCCTGCGCCTGCATGCGGAACGCCAGTTCAAATGACTCGATGCGCGCTTCCAGCGCGGCGTCAGGGCCGGTGCGGGCAAGCTGATCGCGATTCAGTTCGCTGATCAGATCAAGCTGGGCGCGCTGCATGCTGGTGGTGATGCGGTCGTTGCCCAGGCACTCAACCTGGGCCTTGTTGGTGTTGGGATTGATGGAGTGAATCGCGGTCCCGTGATGGACGGCTGGCAGGAACGCGGAGGCGTAGTTGTTGACGCCGCCGTGGCCGCTGACGGGGCTCATGGTGATGAAGCTGGGGAAGTTTTCGTTTTCGGTACCCAGGCCGTAGGTGATCCAGGAGCCCATGGAGGGGCGCACGAAGGTGTCCGAGCCGGTGTGGATCTTCAGAAGGGCGCCGCCGTGCGCTTCGTTGGAACCGTGCAGCGATTTGACGAAGCAGAGATTGTCCACCTGCTGGCCGATGTGCGGGAACAGATCACTGACCCACGCGCCGCTCTGGCCGTACGGCTGGCATTTCGCCGGCTAGGCGAGCAGGTCGCCGGTCGTGGCGAACTGAACGCGAGGCTGGGCGAAGGGCAGCGGCTTGCCGTTGTCGCGTTGAAGCAGCGGTTTGTAGTCGAACGTGTCCACCTGCGAGGGGCCGCCGTGGATGAAGAGAAAGATGACGCGCTTGGCGCGCGGGGCGAAGTGAGCAGGGCGGGCCGCCAGAGGATTGCGGGCTTTCGCTTCGGCATCGCTATCGGCGTACGAAGTATTCGCGAGCATGCCCAGCAGCGCCAGGTGCCCGAAGCCCGCGCCGGTCTGTCGAAGCAGATCGCGGCGGCTGGGCTGCAACCTTGAATGGGAATGTCGTCGTTTCACGGTCATCACACTCCTGGGCGCTGCTTCGAATCAATCCACATAGATGAACTCGCTCGACGCCATCAGCGCGTGACACAATCGCTGCCACGCCAGGTCTCGGCTTTCCATCGCATCTCTTTTCTCCGCGCTCTCCGCCTGAAGCATCGCCGTCGCGCGATCCAGGAATCGCATGGCCTTGGCCTCTTCGCTGGCGGTGGGCAGACGCGAGAACAACCGCTCATACAGGTTCGTCAACCGGTCTTTCTCATCTTCCGATTCGCTCGTCAGCCTCGCCGCCAGCGCTGCTGCCTGATCCATGACCAGCTCGCTGTTGAGCATGAACAAAGCCTGATGCGAAACGGTCGTCGCGGATCGCTGGGCGATGGGCATGCCGGCCTCGCCGTAGTCGAACGTGGAAAAGAACGGATAGGGCGAGTTGCGAATCACCGGCAGATACACGGCCCGGCGATTCGAGTCGAACAGCTCATTGTCGCCCCTGCGAATGTCGCCGGGCACGTATTCGTTGTGCTTCGTCGTCAGCAGCGTGCCGCCCATCGTCAGATCCAGGCCGCCGCTGACGGCGAAGAGTGCATCGCGGATCGGCTCCGCCTCCAGCCGTTTGCGGTTCATGCGCCACAGCAGCCGGTTGTCAGGATCGACTTGCGCTGCCTTCTCGTCATGCTGCGTGCTCATCCGGTACGTGCTGCTGAGCATGATGGCGCGGTGCATCGACTTGATCGACCACTTCTGCGCGATGAAGCGCGACGCCAGGTGATCGAGCAGTTGGGGATGCGAAGGCGCGTCGCCGCGCAGGCCGAAGTTGGAGGAGCTCTGCACAAGGCCCTGCCCGAAGTGATGTTGCCAGAGCCGGTTGATCATGACGCGGGCCGTGAGCGGGTTGGCCGGATCGGTGATCCACCGCGCCAGTTGCAGCCGGCCGCTTTGTCCATCGGGAATCGGGTCCATCTTCACCAGATGAGAAAGCACCGCAGGCTCGGCGCGCGGGACGGGACTGGCCGCGAGATTCAAGTGGCTGCCGCGAATGTGCACCGGCACTTCCGCCGCGTCGCCCTCCGTCACCGCCATCACCTCACCGATGACAGGCGGGGCGCTGCGATTCAGCTCCCTGAGTTGCTCGCGCATCGCCTGCAAGGATGCTTCGCGGGTCTCCTTTGCCTTTCCTTCCTCCGGCTTGTCCTTCAGATTCTTCGCCACGGCTGCGATGCGCTTCTTCAGGTCTTCCACCGTCTTGCTGTGCGCCTCGTGAGCCGCGACCTGCTCCGGCGTCGCCAGGCCGCGCTGCATGACCAGCGAGACATGGTTGAGATGCGCCATCGTCTTCGTGCTCTTGAAGATACCCGCCAGCGCGTAGTAGTCCTGGGCGGAGATCGGATCGAACTTGTGATCGTGGCAGCGGGCGCAGCCGAGCGTCAGGCCGAGCACTGACTGGCCGATGACATCGATCTGCTCATCGACCAGGTCCATCACCAGCTTTTCCTTGTCCTGCTCGGCGAGCATCTTGGGGCCGAGCGAAAGGAAACCGGTGGCCGTCCATCGCTCGTGCCGGGGTGCATGCCCAGCGTCCGGCAACAGGTCGCCGGCGATCTGCTCCTGCAGGAAGCGGTCGTAAGGCTTGTCGCTGTTGAAGGCGTTGATCACGTAATCGCGATAGCGCCAGGCGTTGGCGTACGCCTTGTTTTCATCCGAGCCGTTGGAGTCGGCATACCGCGCCAGGTCCAGCCAGTGACGGCCCCATCGTTCACCGTAGCGCGGCGACGCGAGCAGCCGATCCACCACCTTCGCGAACGCCTGCGGCGAGTTGTCAGCTAGAAACGCGGCGATCTCCTCGCGCGTCGGCGGCAGGCCCGTCAGATCAAACGTCGCCCGGCGAAGCAGCGTGCGCTTGTCCGCCATCGGCGCGGGCGAAAGTCCCGCTGCTTCAAGCTTCGCGAGGATGAAACGATCCATCGGATCGGACACCCACGATGCGTTCTTCACCGCGGGCGGCGCAGGCGTTTGTATCGGCGCGAACGCCCAGTGCTTGCGGCCCTCTTCAAGATCGATTCCGGCTTCGGCTGCGCGGACGCTGCCGGCCTCATCGGCGGAAGGAAACGGCGCGCCGTTCCTGACCCACTGCACAAGGTCGCTGATCTGCGCCTCGCTGAGCCTGTTGCGAGGCGGCATCTTCAGTTCTGCGTGCGTCTGCTTCACCGCCTGGATCAGCAGGCTCTCGTCCGGCTTGCCCGCCACGATGGCCGCACCGCTGTCGCCGCCATGAAGGATCGCGGCGCGGCTATTGAGCAGCAGGCCGCCTTTCGACTTGTCGCCGGCATGGCATTTGTGACAGTGCTCGATCAGCAGCGGGCGGACCTTGCGTTCAAAGTGATCAAGCGATGTGGCCCCATCGTCGGCGATAGCAACCGGTCCAGCGGCTAGCAATACAGCCCAAATGCAACTCATTCGACCCATAGCGTCATTCCGGAATGCTCATCGAATCTTCGGTCGACGAATGCCGACGACGACAAGCTTGCATTTTATCAGTCGCCATCTCTCCGCAGAGAGAATGAAATCTTCGCGCCGCTCGATGGCTTGAACCGATTCAGGGTATCAAACAGGGCAAGGAGCCTGTCATACGCCGCCCTCCGGCTGGAACTTCGCTGACGAACCGCTGGGCGCGGCGAGCTCCACGCGCAGGCCCTTGTCGCCGCGCTTGGCGCAATCGATCTCGAAGGTAAGGGTGTGTCGTCCCTTAGCCAGATCGAGCGACGCGGCAGGGTCGGATACCTCCTTGCCATCAACCCACAGCCGCAATCCCTTCATGTCGCCGAGCAGCTTTATCTGGCCGGCGACCTGTACGTTGATCGCACCCTGAGCGTAGACCTTCGCCGCGATGTTCAGTTCATGCGCGGGCAGTTCGCCGCTGACCATGGCGTACATCGTGGTCCACTCCGCGTCCTGGGTCGGTATTGCGCCGGGACGTTTCGCTTCGATGACTTTCCACTTGCGAATCACCGGGCTTTCATCGTTGGCATAAGGTCCGGGCCTACCGAGCAGAGAGACGAACCGGACCAGATCGAGAAACTCCTGCCGACTCTTCAACTGGTCGGGAAGGTTCGCGGGCATGAGCGACATCATCGGCTTCGTCTTCTCGATCGTGCCGGCGGGGATTCGAATCTCGTGGTCCGGCCGGGTCGAGTCGCGAAGGACGACCTCCGTGTCGCTCTTGAACGTGATCACACCCGTCCACACGGTGCCGTCGTCGGTCGTGATCATCACGTTCTCGTAGTGCTCGGCGATCGACTTGTTCGGCTCGAGGATCGCCTCGGCGATGTATTCGGTGTTGGCGGCAGCGCCGACGGCGACCAGGTTGGGGCCGATCGCCGGGCCGACGGGGCCAATGCCGTGACAGACGGCACATGCGGTGCTCTTCTGGCGGAAGAGCAGTTCGCCGCGCTGGGGGTTGCCATACTTCTCGATGTCGGCGGCGAGTTGCTTGCGGTTCTCGCGCATCAGGCTCTCGGTCAGCGTGGTGGGCACATCCTGAAACAGCTCGGCGATCCCTTCGGGGAGCAGGCCCGTGCGGCGATGGAACTCGGCGACGCGGGCCACGACGCGCTCGTGCGGCTTGACGCCTTTGAGCGCGCCGGCGAGGGACGCTGCACCGCCGTCACGAGCGAGGAAGGCCGAAACAAGCGTGACAGGATTCGCGTTACCCGGGTCCATCTGCAACAGCGCGGCGGCGGACTTTGCGGCGGCGTCAAGGTCGGCCATGACCAGGCCCTGCACGGCGAGGTAGCGCGTCGGCAGGTTGCCGTCCAATGCGAGCGGACGCAGCGCCTTCACCGATTCCGCGCCGCCGCTCTCGCCCAGCGCGATGGCGGCCGCGCGTCGGACGGATTCGCCGCGTTTCTCATCCTTCACGATCGCGAGCAGCGCGGGCCCGGCGCTTTTCACCTTCCACGCCCCCATGTTCGCCGCTGCGCCGGCCGCGATCGCATCGTCTTCATCAGCCAGGAACTTCTCCAACGCCTGCGTGCCTCTGCCAAGATTGATCTTCCCGCGCCTGCCGATCTGCTCAAGCGCATCGAGCATGCCCAGGATCAACGGCGATGATGGTCGTTGCCTGCCGCGCGTCAGTGTTCGCAGCACAGCACCGACCTGTTCATCGGTGCCGGTGGCGATCAGCCGCTCTTTGATCTCATCAATCTCCTCGGCCGTGTGCCTCCTCTGCCTGAGGAACTGCGTCAGCCGCTGGTCAAATCCGACACCCGCCTGCCGCTCGATCATCGCCCGGTGCTCGGGTTTCTCAAACTTCAGCGTGCCCGCTTCCAGTGCGGGCTTCCAGTACGGCTCCAGCGCTTCGGTCGTCTGCGACAGTGCGACGTCAATCCACTCGTCGCGCTCGTGACTCGTCGCCCGCATCGCCGCGGGGAACGCCTCGGCCTTCGGGATGAAGCCGGCCGAGAGCACCGCTTCCATGCGCGTACGCGGGAACGGATCGTCCGCCGCCTTGGCGATCATGGCGACCGGGTCGGACAGCTTGTCGTGCCAGTAGCGGATGACCCGCGCCCCGGCCGACCTGGCATGACCATCCTTGGCCGACATCACGCGCTGAAGAATGGCCTCGCTCGGCCGCTCGACGTTCTGGCACGCCCACATCGCTTCGACAAGGTGATGATCGTGGTCCGCATCGTTCGGATCGAGCTTCGCTACCCACTCACTCGCGGCCTTGAGCACGGCGTCGGGATCGCGCTCGCTCAGTTCCTTGCGAGCCTGGTGGCGAATCCAGTCTTCGGGGCTCTTCAAGTGATCCAGCAGGTCGTTGATCGGCGCATCGACCAGCTTCGGCTTCTTGACCAGCGGCCGATCCTTCGCCGTGATCCTCCAGATGCGGCCGTGCTCGTGATCGCGGCGCGGGTCGCGAAAGTCGTGGCTCGCGTGGTTGATGATCGAGTTGTACCAGTCCGCGACATAGATCGCGCCGTCGGGCCCGATCTTGACATCGACCGGCCTGAAGTTCGGATGCTTCGAACTGATCAAGGGCTCCAGCACGTTCGCGCTGTAGCCGGCGCCGTTCTCGATGAACTCGTAGCGGACGACGGTGCGGCTCTTGAATCGGCCGGTGAGCAGTTGGCCGCGGATGTCATCGCCGACGTGCGTGCCGGTCGCCAGGTCGCCGCCGCATTGCTTTTCGGTGCTGATCAGCGGTTTGACCTGGTACGTCTTGGCGCTGTTGCCCGACGCGGGCGAGAGGTACATGATGCGCGGGTTGTTCACCATGAACGACTGGCCCCAGCGATCGAAGACGTGTCCCCACGGGTTGCCGCCGGTGCCCCGGCAGAACATGCGCAGTTCGCCGGTGCGCGGGTTGTACTGGTAGACGCCGCCGTTGAAGTTGCGCACGACGCCGAAGGGCGTTTCGACCTGCGTGTGAAGGAAGATGCCTTCCTGGAAGTAAAGCCAGCCGCCGGGCCCGCGTCGCCAGGCGCTGATGGAGTGATGGCTGTCCTCGATACCGAAGCCGGTGAGCGCGACTTCCTTCACATCCGCCACGTCATCGCCGTTCGTGTCCTTGAAGAAGAACACATCCGGCGACTGCGCGACGTAGCACCCGCCGTTGGCCAGCTCGATGCCGGTCGGGATGTACAGGCCATCGGCGAACACGGTGGACTTGTCGGCCTTGCCGTCGCCGTCGGTGTCTTCGAGGATGATGATCTTGTCGTTGGGCTTGTCGCCCGGCTTGAGCTGCGGATAGGCCCATGAGCAGGCGACCCACAGTCGGCCGCGCGAGTCCCACATCATGTGAACGGGGTTGGCGATCATCGGCTCGGACGCGAACAGGTTCACCTCGTAGCCCGCCAGGAGCTTGAAGTTCTCCCGCTCGACGGCCGGGTCATGATTCGTCATCAGGCTCAGGTCGGCGTCTTTGAGGTTGGCGGTTCTGATGCCCCTAGCGTCCGGCTCGTCGGCGTCCTGCGCGAACGTGACCGCGGTGCAGGTGAGCATCAGGCTGAAGATGAGGAGGAGTCGAGTCATGGTCTTGTGTGGTTGGGGGCGATCCATGTCGTTGGAGGATGAAGGACTGGATCAAGGGGTATGCGGCGCGAGCAGCCAGTTGCGAGTCTTGAACGTGACGGGCACGGCAAGCGCCGCATCCTTCTCGATCGCCATCTTGTTGAACTCGATCAGTTCCCCGGGCAAAGCGCGGCCGCTGGGCGAACCTCTGCGTTCACCCACGATGTGGACCTGATTGAGCGCCTTCCAGCTATAGAGGAAGTGCTCGTTCTTATCGATCACCGCTTTGCGCATCGCGTCGGCTTCATCATGCGCAGGTGAGGCATCGATCAGCACACCCCGGGCCCACTCGTCACTGGTCGCGGTGGCAACGTGCTGGCCTTCGATGCTCAGCGTGTATCGGCCCTTAGGCAGGTTCTTGAACACCACCGTGTCGCGCTGGGCCGCGACACCCGCGTACGGCTGA
>ERZ869936.2556-NODE-2556-length-10564-cov-4.878104_pt1 | contig 10564 bp, 18 predicted proteins | sample MGYA00520876_ERZ869936 | MGnify/ENA primary metagenome ERZ869936 (study PRJEB32218, sample SAMN09650985) | biofilter metagenome | isolation source: enrty point of leading RO module | place: Saudi Arabia: Thuwal, RO plant located on Red Sea | collected 2016-02-17 ... | reverse complement strand
CTGCGCGGTGGAGAAGAAATGGTATCTCGCCAGGCTCATAACCTGGAGGTCGTCGGTTCGATTCCGGCCTGCGCAACAACCCAATTGTCCCACATGATTGGCAAGGAAAACCGGTAAGCGTCTATCTGCTAAATAGAAAGGCTGTCGGTTTTCTTTTTTTTGCTATCTTTGGAGTCGTTCTTTACAATCATTACGTGTTTATCACACAACCATTGTATGTAATTTCACACAAAAGAGCCCCCTAACCAGGGGCTTTTTTGTTTCCCGGAAAGGCGTATATTTGTGTAGTTAATCATTTCCTCACTTTGATTAGCTGTTGTTTTAGAACCCTGGCCCTGTGCCGGGGTTTCTGTTTTCGTGAATTTTTGTACTTTTGCTGGCGGTGTTTTATATTTCTTGTATTTTGTTCATTGTTGAGGAAGCCCTTCATCTCGAAGGGTTTTCCTGTCTAAAGATAATAGGGGCCAATGGCACACTGAAGGCTCTCTCGGACCGCCCCGCCACAACAGGGACGGACTGACAGACACAGGAGCCCGGCCCCGCCGGTATTTTTCACTATCTTAGCAACCAAAAGAAGCTATGAACTGGAACAAAGCAAAGGTTAAAATTGTTGCCATCTGGGGGATCATAGGGGGGACGGTGCTCTCCGGGCTCGGGATATTTACCAACTGGTCGGTCAACGCCGCGAAGAAGCAGTTTGAGGTGTACGTGCAGGAGATAGTGCTGGATGAGGTGGAGTTGGTCAATAGCCATAAAAAGGGGTCCCTGTCCTATAAATTGTCGAAAGAGTTTAAGATTGACCGCGAGGAGGTGCCGAATTTCCTGGCCGATAACCTGAGGGTGTTGCGGGAGAACAACGACTCTATAGTGAAGTTTAATAAGACGCTCAAGCCATGGGCTATAGATGCTATGAGGGTGGTGATCGTCGGGCCGAATGTCAAAAATGGAAAATGGGTATATACCGACTTCGATGGCGAAGACTACCGGATACGCATCGACAGAAATACACAAAGAGCATACTGGATAGACGGTGAAGGGAAGTGGCGGTTCGTGCGGCCATCACAGCAATAAAAAAGGGCCCCGAAAAGGAGCCCCGTTCATTATAATCAAATAATGAAAAAGCGTCTTTATGCAGACGACTTGGGGCCGCGAGTGCCACCTGCGCCTGACGTGTGCTTCATTTTTGCTTTAGCAATAGCCTTTTTTCTTCGGCGCTCAGCTTCCTTGCGCTTCATCTTAGTGCCACCGCTGGCGCCACCACCCTCGTCTAAAGGGAAAAATTGAATAGGTCGTTTCATTAGTATTTGGATTTTACTTGTTTAACAATTGAAGAGTCACCCCCACTCTTCTTCCTCGATTTGGCAAGGGCCTTCGCCCTGCGCGGGTTTTTACTTTTTTTTCTCGATGCCATTTTTCCAAAAAATTTACGCTGCTTCTCCGTCAAAGGCTTCCCGTGAGCCCTTCCGTCCTCCAGGATCTTTCTCGCCTTTTCCGGTGTAATAGCCATAGGTGACAAATATACAAAAACTATACTATAGAGCCGGGTAGCCCGTTCTGTGACTTAACCTGTTGCATGAGGTGGACCTGCCTTGAGAACGGTATGTGCGGGTGGTGCGTTAAATAATACGGGCTCTCTTCTTCGGCGTGCTTTTCTATCTCAAAAACAATAAACTCGTCAAGTGTCATTATATACTCCCATAGCGGATGCCACTGAAAAAGAGAATAGTCCACCACGGTGCGACATTTTCTGAACTTGCGGTCTGCCATGTAGTCTATCCACATCGGTAGCCAGTAGTCGGCTCGCTCGTCAAAAGTAACTTTTGACAAGATGTCTTCTGCAGAGTCTTGCTGAACAGGGTTAAGCGTTTCCTCAATTTCATCCCTTAGCTCAGGGCTGACATGATAGCTGGAGTCGACATCATAGTTCTCCTCAAGAACCTTTCTTAGCAGGGGCTCAAACTTATTGCTCATTGCGGACCCTCCCTTACTACAGTGTCCGATATTAACGACTTGTCTGTCGTATCTTCCCCGGGGAGGGGCTTTAGGTAGCCAACAACCCTCAACCTCCTCGGCCTGATGCTGATTAGCTGCTTGACAATGTTGTCGTTGTCAACATACCAGCCTATTTTCTTGTTGGCCTTCAACTCCCGGATAGTGACCTCGGGTAGCTTCTTGCCGTCCAACGACACGCAAGGCTGGCAGGCTTGGCAGTGAAGGTTGTACCTGTTAACCGGCCTGAAGTCCTCCCCACACTCTTCGCACTTTTTGACTTCAGGGTGGGGCTGGTTTTTCATATACTCATTTACGGCGTCCTCCAGGTCGCCCTCGTTGACAAAGTCCCCTCGCCAGTCCCCAAGAAGGAACCTGCCAAATCTTAATAGATCTTCTTTTTTCATAATCAGTCTTTTTCGTTAGTTGCTATAAGTCCAGGCTCATCACAAGCCTCCATAAATTGCTCGATGGTGATTCCAATGTTCTTGCCGGGCTCGTCCGGGTGTTTTGCAGAAAACCAGTACCTGTCCCATTCCCTCTCAGGGATTATCGCTGCGCTGCCAGCTGGAATGTCGAGCTCATTAAACTCAACTTGTAGGTGGTCCATAAGGAGAGAGATGAAGTTTGTCCAGCTCTCTGCAGCAAAAAACAAGGTTTCGTCATCTTCCTGCTCGTACTTAAAAACAAACAGCTTCTTGGTAATCTCAAGCTTAGCCACGAGGAACCTCCTCCCTGTCTTCTGGACCAGGGGCTTCGGGTGGAACGCCCATAGCCTCCATGTAGGAGTTAAAGTGAGCAACGTGCATTCCGTGATGTGCAACCGCCCCCTCTGGGCCAAAATCTATATTAGCTTCCACATCTTCCGGGCCCTCCGGGTTGTGCTTGGCGGTAACCTTGATTTCCTTGTCGCTGCCCTTGAGCTTAAAGATTATTTCTACTTCGTTTTCATCTATCATAGTTTCTAATTTTTATTGTTTCTGATTTTGTGTCGTTGTACAATTCGCTTTAAATACATCCTCCTCTCCACCTCGTCCATCATCTCCATCTCCGAGTGGTCAACCTCGATTCCATAGAAATCTATGTACTCCTCCGGGCTTTCCAGCTTTCTTATAACCTTGTTGGCGTCGGGAAGCTTTATGCTCCCGGACTCAATCTTCTTCTTAATCTTTCTCCTGTACTTCTTCCACCCGAAACCAAACCTTTTGAACGAGGCTCCCGGATTTTTGGGTAGTCCGATTATCCCCGACCTCTCCCTAAATCTCTTGTATTCCACCCCCGAGTCTATGTTGTTCTTTTTTATAATTGAAATAAACTCTCCGTAGGTGATGGCGGCATTGGAGAAGAACCGGCTTGTGTCTCCGTGCTTATAAACTTTTATCCTAAACGGATCAACCCCTTTTATCTGCTCAACCAGGTCCCGGGCCCTATCCCTTTCTTCCTCTGTGTCGAACTCTACTTTGATGTAAAAAGGCATCTAAATCTTCTTTTGGTATTCCGTAATGAACTTCTAATATCGTCTTGTTGTCGCCAAGAACTCTTCTCATGGACTCAAACTGACCGGGGGTTACGTGCATGACAAACCCTTCTGTGCTTGTGTTATTTTTTTTCACAAAAATCTGCGTCCACATATATTTTGTTTCTCCTTACAATATCATTGATCACCAGCATCACGTAAGGGTCGCTAAGGTAGTGTTGCCAGACGGTATCCTGGTTGTACCGCTCAACAACCTTTAGGGTGCTGTCGAACTCTGCCTTTGGCATCTTAATGTAAATAGTGTCGTGCATCTTGAAGTGGAGGTCGTAATACGCATCTTTCCACTCCTTCTTCTCGTCGATGTGGTGCTCGATGGCGCTAAACGTCACAAACACAATCCCGGCAAGTATTGTCCAGTATAAAAGGGGGTTCTTCATTCTTCTATAATTTTGTCCTTAAATTGTGGTAAAAGGGAAACTCCAGTTCCAACGCGAGGGATCTCCTTCTCTATCTCGAAGTAGGCTACGGCGATAAACCCGTATTGCCAAAACGGGTGTACGACCACCATGTCTGGCTTTTCCTCTTTTTGTTGTTGCTGTTGTTTCACTAAAACCACTTTTTGAAAAAGTTGATTATAGCCCTTAATACGGATTTAAACGCAAAAGGTTTCGTTTTTGCGCCTCTTTTGTGTTTTTCGTTCATCACTTCGCGAATAACCTCCCCCACAGAATCTTCGTTCAGAAACTTTGATAGGTCGAAGTCAACACCAAGACACGGTAGAACCACAACACCCTCGTAAAGCGTCGGGATCCTAACCAGCGTTCCCGGGTCCTTTTCGTTGTTCCTGTCTTTCAATATCCAGCTTACGCCATGGTCCTCGGCCTTCATAAGCAGGAATTTGTCTTTTGTGTATATCACTTTGTCCGGGGCAGTTTTTGTGCCAACCGGGTCTTTAAACTCTATTCGCTCTTGCTTAAACCCGAAATACTGAGGAATGAACGGCTCGACCTTTAGGTGGAGACCAAACTGCTGGATCTTCTGCTGGGCTGCGTTAACCTGGTCGGCCAGCTCCATGCGCTCCTGTGTTATCTGTTTGGCTTGATACTCTGCAGCGTTTAGCGCGTAGTGTGCAATGAACAGCCTTCGTGTACACCTGAACGTGAACAGGTATTTCATGGTGGTTAGCCAGTTCACTTCTTTTGGCCTTTTAGAAATAGGGTACTCCCGGTCCGAGTAGAGGACCACTTCTGCGTCTTCTTTTGTCATCTTTTTCTATGTGTTAAAAATCCGGAACATCTATCCTTTATACAATATTAAGCAATAAGAAGAGGGGGTGCCATCGAAATTTTGTCAGCACGCCTTCTGTACACCTTTCCGAGACGATAAAAAAGCATCGGGTCGCGACGCTTCATCTTCAAGAATAGGTTGTAGTCGTGCTTAACATCCCGGGCAAGATAGTAGTCGGGCTCAGCCTTTATAAGGCCCATGTCGATCATTTTCTTTTTAAGAGCGTGTCCTGCGCTCTTCCCTTTTCCTATTAATCTCCCAAACCCAAAAACAGAAAGCCTGACCTTTGACGCTTCACCCACAAAGAGAACATGACGATATTGAATTATTTTTTTACCTTTGTCGTCGAGTTCTCCAAGGCTCTTATTTGGGTAGCGATGCCCGGATTCGATAATGAACTCTTGCCGAGTTAAATTGGCCTCTAATAGCTTAGAGGCCAATTTTGTTATAACGGCACTAATTCTTTCTCGAAAGCTTATCTGTATCTTGCATTTAAGAAACAGCTTTTCTTTACTTATGTTTAATAATCTGAAAAATTCTTTCCTGGAAACAAAGACCCAATCTCCGCTGTCTTCAACACGTATCCAACCTAACCGGAGCATTGCCTTTGTGTGTTTGCGAACAGTTTGATAGCTTACATCACATTTCCTCGAAAGCTTACGCATATTGCCATCGTGAAGCCGAGACGACGAGTACATCGACTTGAATTTTAAAAAGTAACCGTAAGTTCTGAGTAGATTTTTTTGAGAGAGAGCCTCAAGGATGTAATAACTGCTATGGATGGTTTTTGCTTGCATTTAAACTTTTAAAATGGAAAGGGGCCCTTTGAAGTTATCGCCAGGCACCATCCATAATGCAATAATAAGAAAAAATTAATTAACGTCAGTCGCAGCCAAAGTTAATATGTCATCATAGTCCGAATCTCTTGCTGCAGAGTCGTCATACTTCCACTTAACTGTTCTGGGAGAGACATCAACATTGGCAAAAACAAAATGAATCTCGAAAGAGTCATTGTTTCCGTCAGTGGTGTCAACCTTTTCAATACTTGCAACATGCTCAACGTTCACGATCTGAACAGGGGCATTTGTTAAATTGGCATTTGTAGAGTTTACAAATGGCTTAGCAATTGCGCTCATAGTTATTAGTTTAAATTAGAAAATAGGATAATTGCCCCAAATGTAACACTTTAAATTAAATTATTAATTTTGAAGCATTGATAATCCAAAAACAAAACAATAAAAATGAAAGCTTTAGAAACAATTCAAACATTAGAAGATACAATAATATCAGCAGACGCCGCCATTCAGAAGCTGCAGGTTGTTGCAAAAGTTAACAAGAAGAAGGCGATAAAGAACGCAATAGACGCGCTTTCATCTGCAATATCATCACTCGGAACATCAAAAAACTCAGCACAAAAGAAGTTGAAGTGGGGAGGAAAAGCGAACAAGTACAATCCGGAGAAGCCAATAAGAAAGATTTTGTTCTCTTTCAAAAAAGAAAACATGGAGCAAGAGGTAGGAAAAGTGGCCTCAGAGATAAGTGCTATAGCAGGGAACCTTGAGGCGATTGGCCCAGAAGGGGAGCTGATGATAAACAAAAGCAACAAAGAAAGAGTGAAAATGACAAAAGCGTTTTTTTCTAACATAGAGAGCGCCAAGAAAGATATACAGAAAGCGTCAGAGCAGACGGCGAAGGCTGTGTAATCCAAAAAAATCTCAACTACTTGCTAAAAGGGGTTATTTAACGATAACCCCTTTTTTAATAAATTTGCTTTAAGATGGCAAAGAAGAAGGTTTCAGAGAAGACAATAACAAATAAAGTGATCCGGGCCAACCACCTGGATATTCTTTATTACGAACTATACCTTAAAGGTATAGACCTCTCAGAGGAGCAAATGCAGCTCCTCGAAGAAAACGATTATTTCGAGAAAAAGGAGAAGCCGAAAAAATCCAGAAAAAAATCAAAGATAGCTCGCGACCTTTCGGTGAAAGGCGAGCACTCAAGGAAAGCTGACGAACACATCGACATTGTCGACGACTCAGGGGAGAAGCTGTTTGAAGGAGGAAGAGATATTAAGAGGGAAGACTGGCTGCCCAAATCTATCCTTGAGCACACCCAAGAGTTTGTCGAATGGATAGATAGCATAAATGGAGGGTTCCAGGGAATGAAGCCCTACAAGCCGTTTCTTTTGTACTGCCAGCAGGCAGACGTCTGGCTCTCGGAAAATGACGACATCACCAACTACTCAGCCACAGAAGATAAGCAGGAATACGCATACCAGGAGTTTAACCGCTGCGAGCAAAATACACTTTACGCCCTCGACAAATACTTGATGTTAAAAGAGGGTGATATGACTACCGGGTCAAGGAGGTATATATCTAAACCGGTTCACAAGGTTATTTGCTTTCTTACTGACTGCGGGTACAGCTACATGATGGGAAAACCAAGGCAGATAGCAGCCACCTCGACAATTGGAGGTATAGCAATGGTGACCAGCGTGTTCAAAAGAAACTTTTTCCAGAAATTCATCACCATGGACGAGGATTCGGGTGAGGAGATATTTGAAGACAAGATAAAATACCCGTTCAGCGAACTCCCGGTGTGGATGAAGCCCAACGTGCTTAACGAGCGAGACAACTTGTTTGCGCTCGGAACAAAAGAGAAAAAAGGAACCAGGGGTGGGGTTAACAGTAAGATAAAAGTTGACGCCCCAAGCGTGTCAGCCATAAACGGTGGTTCACCAAACAGGGTGCTGATTGATGAGGCTGGGTACATAAAGATCCTCGGAAAAATGATGAAAGAGGCCCGCCCGACAATGTTCGTTATGAACGACGAGACAGGCAAGCTTGAGATGAAGAGGCAAATCATTATCTGGGGAACAGGTGGGGAAATGGATAAGGGCGGAAAAGCCTACGAGTCGGAATATATGGGCGTGTGGGACGACTGGAAAAAGAGAGACTTTGCTACAGGCATCGTTCCGATATTCTTCGACTGGACAACAAGGCCCGGTATTACAAAAGAGCATTACGAGCAAGAGAAGAAGGCATACACAGTAGAAGGCCCGGACAAAGAAACGAAGGCAATACAATTCCGACAACACTACCCCTCTACCGTAGAGGACATGTTCCTTACCTCAGCAAAAACACTCATATCCATTGAATACATTAATGAGAGGGTTGAGAAGATATACGACATTCCACACGAGCAAAGGGCAAAGCACGGATACTTTCTTCCTGTATACGATGAGAACCACCCGGAGAACGAGAATAGCGATACGCCATACAAAATAATAGGTGCTCAGTTTGTCGAAACAGAGGACGGAGACCCCAGGGCCTCGACCACGATATTTATGGAGCCAAAAAAGAAGTGGAAAAACAGATACTACATGGGGACCGACCCCATATCATCCGACAACGGGTTTTCAAGGATGTCTTCCTCTATATGGGATGACTATTACAAGACCGTCCCGGCCATAGTGGACTATAGGGACGACGACCACAAATACACATTCCTTCAGTGCTTGCTCTTGGGAATATATTACAGGAACGAAGGCGAGGACAGGTGCAAAGAGCTTCTCGAGGCTAATATCGGAACCACCTACGCAGATTACGTTGAGTCAAAAGGCTATTACAACAGCCTCGTTTACAGAACAGAGCTGCCCGAATATTTGAGAGGCGGAGCTCATCTAATAGGGATAGACAACAGGGGGCGCGGTTCAGGGACAAACAACAGGAGTAGGATGATCGTCAACAAGATGCACGAGATGATCTCTGCCTTCGGAAACCGCATATTCATAGAGACGTTTTGGCGCCAGATGAAAACGTTTGTTTGCACCATAACAGACAGGGGCAACGAGGTTTGGGGAACAACAGACAAAAGGAAATATCCTGATGACGTTCCCTTCGGAATGACATTTGCATATATTTGTAGCTTGTGTTACGAACACCTCGTTCCGGAAAATTTTGAAGCAGAACAAAGCAGGTTTAAGGTGAGATACGAACTAAGAAGGGACGGTAACGGAAACTTAACAAGAGTCCCGGTTAAAAAGAGAGTCGCATGAGAACAGGAGAAATAAAAGAGTTTATAGGGGAAAAATATTCTTTATTCTACCCAAAGTCAAAAAGATCGCTTCTTGACGAGTATCCTGAGCTGAGGGAATACCCCGCACTAAAGGCCCTTAATCGCTCGGAGATACTTTTTGTGTGGTACTATGCTTGCAAGGCGAGCCCTTATTACAACATAGACGATCACGAAAAGAGGGTGATCCGGGCAATGAACAAGTCTTTTGGAAAATCTATGCGAGAGCAAACAAGAAAAGAATATCTTAGCGGAAAGATGCCTGAGAAGATACTGCAAGGGATACAAGCAATGAAGGTGTTTGAGCCAGCAGCAAGAATAAGGGCAAAGCAACTGTTTGAGAAAATAATTGTTAATTTTGAAAAATTGATTGACGTCGACCTGGAAAATGATCCACAGTTTAGTGTGGAGCTTGGAAGGGAGGCTATTTTAAACAAAAAGACGTATGCTCAGATGTGTAAAGAGGTTACCGCAAAGCTGCCAGACCTTGTCAGGCAAGCAGAACAGGCTTTCGGTTTGGTAGAGGTTTCTGAAGAAGGAAAAGTGTCCGCTGCTGAAGTTGGAAGCATGTGGATTGACGATTATCATAAACAATCACAATGAGTGTAAACCTTTTTTTCGACAAAATGTATCCAAAGCCCAACAGGGTCGAGGAGAAAAATAAAGACAACAACCCTGAGTATCACGCTCAGTATGCCAAGTATGCAATCGGCGCATCAGCAACAACCCTGCACAACGAGTTCGTAAGAAAGGCTTATGCAAACAAAAGGTTCTATCAGGGCAAGCAGTGGGACCTTTCCGAAGACCTCGAAGCTTTCTTGAAAGATGACACCGGCCAAGACAGGAACCGGATAATAATAGTTAACAACATAATAAGGCCCATGATCGAGCAGTATCGAGGAAATGCGATACGCATGGTCATAAACGCCAAGGTTAAGGCTATGTCAAAAAAGGCTGTCGACAGGCGCAACGACCTGCTTGAAGAAAAGCTATTCCTGACAGATGTGGCGCAGCAGCTCGGCTCGTTTCTTGGAGAGGCAATGCAAAGGGAGTTTGGTGTTGGCCGGGACCAACAAGAAACCATAAAGATATTCAACAACACCTATATAGATGAGTATGTTGATAAAATGAATAAGCTGCTCACCTTTTCAAAAGAACTGAACAATTTCAAAGGGCTGCAAATGCCGCTCGCAGAAAACCTCGGGCTGACCGGCCTTGCCGTAGCAGAAGCTTATGAGCATGGTGGACACCTGCGGTTCAGGACTCAGCGGTCAGAGGACTTCTTCTTTGATAGGGGCGCTGAAGAGAAAGACCTTTCGGATGCAGACTTTATGGGGGTTGTTCAAGACATGCTGCCAAGCGAGATATTTGAAAGGTGGCAGAGCGCATGGAGAGACGACGCCCAAAGAAAAGCGATAGAGGCTTACGCCAGCGCGGACAACCAAAACACATTTACAGACATCTATCACGAGGCAAAGCGGGCAAGCGGAAGGGTTCCTGTTTACAGAACATACTGGAGAGATGTTGATGTTTATGATTATGGATACGTTGAGGACGAGTTCGGCGCTCCATATTTAGCAAAGATAAACTTTGTCGAACCCGGAGAAGAGGAGCCAAAATACACCGAAAAAGATTTAATAGATCCAACAGACACAGAGCAGGATAAAAAAATAATAAAAGGAAAAAAGACAAGGAAACACGTTGTTCACGATTTTAGGTAAGACTATATCATAC
>ERZ869936.2555-NODE-2555-length-10565-cov-4.581827_pt1 | contig 10565 bp, 7 predicted proteins | sample MGYA00520876_ERZ869936 | MGnify/ENA primary metagenome ERZ869936 (study PRJEB32218, sample SAMN09650985) | biofilter metagenome | isolation source: enrty point of leading RO module | place: Saudi Arabia: Thuwal, RO plant located on Red Sea | collected 2016-02-17 ... | reverse complement strand
TGCCCCGCCGCCACTCCCTCGTCATCTCGCAACACCCGGGTGAGTACATTACTCTCGAGGTGGCCGCGGGTGCCCGTGGCATGGACGCGGCGACGCGCGACCGGGTGTTCGAGCCGTTCTTCACCACCAAGGCGTCGGGGCACGGCACCGGCCTGGGGCTTCCCACCGTGCTGTCGACCGTCGAGAAGCACCGGGGCGGGGTGCGCATCAGCAGCGCGCCGGGAGCCGGCACCCGCGTCGTCGTGATCCTTCCGGTCGCTCCCGTGGCGGCCGGGACGCTGGGCAACGGGACGCCTGCGGACCAGGGCGCCGGCGCCGAGGCGACGGTCGCACCCCGGGGTCGCGAGCGCATCCTGCTCGTCGACGACGAGGCGCCGGTGCGCGACGTGACACGACGCATCCTCGAGCGGCTTGGCTATGTGGTCGAGACCGCGGCGGGCGCCGACCAGGCGCGCCGGGTGATCGCCGTGGGAGGCTGCCCCGACCTGCTGCTGACCGACGTGATCATGCCCGACGAGAGCGGCCCCCAGCTGGCCGCGGACCTCCTCGGCCGCTGCCCCGACCTGCCGGTGCTCTACATCTCCGGGTTCACCGGGGACGAATTGCAGCGCCAGGGGACCCTGGGAGCCGGGATCGCGTTCCTCCAGAAGCCCTATTCGCCCCGGGAACTGGCGGAGCGGGTCAGGGCGGTCCTCGATGGCGGCCCCACCCCGGTCGGGGCGGGGGCTGGCGAAAACCCGGGCATCGTGCGTAGTTAGGGGGACCGGCTGCGCCCGTCGGCGCGCCTCGTCCCGCCCCAGTCCAGGGATCGTGAGTGACGACGCCTGCGTGAAGCACGCTGCGCAGGGCCTCCAGACGTGAACGAGCAGTCCCCGCCACGCGGCAAGCGCGCGTGGGCGCGGCAGCATGTGATGCCAGCGCACGACCAAAGTCCCCATTCCAGGAATCCGATGGTCAGTTCCTCCCGTGGCGCGTTCCGGCCCGCATGGCCGTCCGCCAACCCCTCGTGGATGACAGCCGAAGCCGTCCGCCTCCCGCCAACCCGGAGCGAACGATGAGCGACTCTCGCGGACGCCCGCCCCGGCGGCGTGGCGGCAGGGGGCGCGGTCGCCGGCGCGGCGGTGGCGGTGGCAACGGTGGCAACGGAGGGAATGGCGGCAACGGCGGCACCGGCGCGGCACTCCGCGACGCCCCGGCCAACTGGGAACCCGGATCGGGACCCGCCGTGAGCGGCATCCTCGAGCTCAACGACCGCGGCGGCGGCTTCCTGCGCCAGCGCAGCACCAGCTACCTCCCCGGCGCCGACGACATCTTCGTGCCGCAGTCCACCATCCAGCGCTACAAGCTTCGGCCCGGTGACGAGATCGAGGGTGAGGCCGGCCCGCCGCGGGGCGGCAAGGCCCCGGCCCTGGCGATGGTCTCCTCGATCTGCGGCCTGACGCCGGAGGAGTGCGAGGGCCGGCGTGACTTCGCCCGGCTCACCGCCATGCACCCGGCCGAGATGCTGCGCATCGGACCGCCGGGTGGCCTCAAGCGGGGCGACGACGTCACCGGCTCGCGGGTCGACCGGTTGGTGCCGCTCGGCAAGGGCCAGCGCGCCCTGGTGGTCGCCCCCGCGAAGGCGGGCAAGACCACCCTGCTCACCAACATCGCGCGCGGCATCGCCACCAACCATCCCGAGGTCCGGGTGTTCATCCTGCTGGCCGATGAGCGGCCGGAGGAAGTCACCGAGATGGAGATGGCGAACGTCGGCGAGGTGATCGCGTCATCCTTCGACCACGGCGCCGAGCGCCACGTGGCCGTCGCCGAGATGACGCTGGAGCGGGCCCGTCGCCTGGTCGAGCTGGGCCAGGACGTGGTGATCATCCTCGATTCGCTCACCCGCCTCGCGCGCGCCTACAACAACATCGACCGCGGCTCCGGCCGCACGCTGTCGGGCGGCATCGGCGCCGAGGCGATGGAGCGGCCCAAGAAGTTCTTCGGCAGCGCGCGCATGGTCGATCCGGCCAAGGGCGGCGGCTCGCTCACCATCATCGCCACGGCCCTGATCGACACCGGGTCGCGCGCCGACGAGGTGATCTTCGAGGAGTTCAAGGGCACCGGCAACGCCGAGCTGGTGCTGTCGCGCGAGCTCGCCGAGCGGCGGATCTTCCCCGCCATCGACGTCGCCGCCAGCAGCACCCGGCGCGAGGAGCTGCTGCTCGACAAGGAGACGCTCAAGCGGGCCCACGAGCTCCGCGCCACCGCCGCCGAGCTGCCGCAGAGCAAGGCGATCGAGCTGGTCCGCGAGATGCTGCAGCGGGGGCTGGTCACGTAACCGGCGCGACACCGCGAAGGGCGAGGGGCGAGGAGCGGCAGTGGGTGCCGCCCTTCGCCCCTCGCGCTTCGCCCCTCGCGATGTCGCCCCTCAGGTCAGGAATTCATGCAGCAACCCATGGAAGTGATGCACTCCCGTCTCCCGCTTCGCCGAGTAGCGCCCGCGGTCGTAGGAGCGTGAGCGCAGGTTCTGCTGCACCCGCTCGCAGATGGCGATGTCCTCGTCCTGGATCTCGTCGCTGAACGCCACCCGCCGGGTCCAGCGCGGGCCAGTCGCCGCACCCGCGGGGGGCCCGGCGGCGAACCCGCCGAACCCCACCTCGCATTCGCGGTGCCCGCGCGGGAGCACCACGTTGGTCTGCATCTGCCCCTGGTAGATGTTGAGCATCACGTTGGGAAAGAGCCAGTAATACTGGGCGTCGTCCTCCGGCGACGACGCCACGTACTTGCGGTCCGTCCCGCCGCCATGGCGCAGCGGTGCGTGCTGCAGCGACCAGTAGCGGTGCGGCTCGACCCGGTAGGCGTCATAGTCGAGCTCCTTGTGGAGCCCGGGATGGACCACCGGCAGGTGGTACCCCTCCAGGTAGTTGTCGACGTACACCTTCCAGTTGCATGCCACCGTCCACGACTTGCGCATCACGAACCGCATTGCCGCCGGCCGGAACCGGGCGGTCCGCTCCGGGATCCCGTCGAGGAAGCGCTCCAGCGGCGGCGCCTTGGGGTCGAGGTTCGCGAACACGAGCGGGCCCCAGGTCGCGACCTGCACCGGAAGCAGCCGCATCGCCTCGGCGGAGAAGCGGTCGGTGCCCTCCATCTCCGGGGCCCGCAGCAGCGAGCCGTCGAGCCGGTAGGTCCAGCCGTGATAGCGGCACTGCAGCGTCTGGCGCCGGCCGCATCCTTCGGCCACCGGGCCGGCGCGGTGGAGGCAGATGTTGTGGAAGCCGCGCAGCGCATCGCCGTCGCGGACGATCACGATCGCCTCGTCGCCGATGTCGGCGGTGAGGTAGGAACCGGACTCGGCCAGGTCGGCCAGGCGACCCACGAGCTGCCACGTCCGCCCGAACACCTTCTCCTCCTCCAGCGCGAGGAAGACCGGGTCGGTGTAGCAGCGCGACGGGATCGTCTCCGCGCGGCGGATGTCGGGGTCGAAGGGAAAGATCAGCGACATGGAGGGAGTGCGACGCGCGAGGGACGAAGCGCGAGGGGCGATGCGCTTGCCTCTTGCCCCTCGCCCCTCGCCCCTCGCGATGTCGCGTCGTCGACTACATGCCGCCCTGGCTCGACGGCGGCACCATCCCCTTCATGCGCATGTAGGTGACGATGTTGCCGTAGTGCTCGGCATTGTGGGCGCTGTTGAAGTTCATCGCCCACGTCACGTCACCCTTCATCCCGAACAGGTTGACCGGGTCGTGGTGGTGCTCGGCGGCCCACTTGGCGGTCTCGGCGCAGTACGCCACCGCACCCTTGAGACCGGTGATGATCTGGGCCTTGCCGACCTTCTCGAAGTTGGTCGCGTTCGGATTGGCCTTGCCGCTGGTGCCGGCGCAGATCATGTAGTTGGCGTTGGCCACGTGGCCGAGGAGCTCGCCGAAGGTGCGGACGCCCTCCACCGGGCGGTAGGCGTAGTCGGCCTCCGGCATCTGCTCCGCGGCGGTGATGATCCAGCCCATGAACTGGTTCTGGATCGCCTGCGTCGACGTCACCGGGTCGACGTGCATCTTCTCGTGGTCCTGGGCGGCGAGCGGCGCCGCAACGAATGCGGCGGCCGCGATCGCGATGATTCCCTTCCTCATGACATCCCTCGCGTGATGTGGGTACCGATGGGCGACCCCTCGTCGCCCCGAATGCAACCCTGTGAAACTACCCTCCAACCCGCTTCGCGGCGAACCCGCGCTGACGCAATTCTGTCACGACGAGATCGCGGTGGTCGCCCTGCAGCTCGATCCGGCCGTCCTTGACCGTGCCGCCGGAACCGCAGCGCTGCTTGAGCGCCTTGGCCAGCGCCGCCAGGTCGGACCCGCCGAGCGGCAGCCCGGTCACCACCGTGACGCCCGCGCCCTTGCGGCCCTTGGTCTCGCGCGCCACCCGGACCACGCCGTCTCCCGACGGGGCCGGCTGGTTTGCCGCACAGCGGCACTCGGCGAGCGGCTGGCGGCAGTGCGGACAGGTGCGCCCCAGCTCGGTGGAGTAGACCAGGCCGCCGCGGCCCCGATTGCGCATGCTCATCCGTGGAACAGCTCCCGGTCCTCCGAGGATCCGCGCACGACCATCTCCGCTGCGGCGCGGCCGCAGATCGCCCCGACCACGTTGCCGGTGCCCGAGTACGCCCCCACCACCCACACGCCCGGCCGCACTTCCTCGAACACCGGCAGCCCGTCCTCGGTGTACCCCACGGCGCCCGCCCAGCGATGGGTGATCGCGGCAGTGACGCCCAGCCGCTCGCGCAGGTGCGCCTCGAGCAGCGACTGCACCGGCTCGGCGGGCACCGCCTCGTGCGTCCACTCCCCGTCGCCGCCGAGGTCGCGCTTGCCGCCGAGCGCGATGCCGCCATCGGGCAACTGCTGCCAGTAGTCATAGCCCCATCGCGAGTAGACGGCAAACGGCGTCGACAGCTCGCGCGTCGGGGCGGTGGCGCACATCTGCAGCCGCGCCGTCCGGACCCGGCCCTGCAGCTCGGGGATCACCCGCTCGAGCCCGCCGTCGATCGCCACGATCACCGCATCACACGCGACGCTGCCGTGCGACGTCACCACGCGGTTGCCGGCGATCTCCGCCGCGGCGGAGTGCTCGTGCAACAGGGCGCCGCGTGACACCGCGCGCGCCGCCAGCGTGCGGCAGCGCCGCAGCGGCTGGAACACCCCGTCGGTGGGAATCCGGAGGCCCTCCCCTTCCGGGCCGCGATACCACTCGGCCGGCAGGCCATCGTCGCGCATCGCCGCGAGCTGGGCGCGGCAGTCTTCCAGCTCCTCGTCGCTCTCCGCCACCCGGAGCGATCCGTCGCGACGCACCGCATCGGGCGTCTCGGCCTCGATCCGGTCGAGTTCCCGCAGCGTGCGGCGGTAGAGCGCCACGGCGCGGTCCCGTCCGGCCTGTCGCACCGCGTCGTGGTGGAAGTCCGCCGGCCCAGCGAGCAGGAACCCTCCGTTCCGCCCCGCCGCGCCGCCGGCCACCGCGCCAGCGTCGAGCCCCACGACGCGCTTGCCGTGATCGATCAGCGCCTGCACCGCCGCGAGCCCGGAGCCGCCGAGCCCGACGACGCACACGTCGCACGCGACGGCGCCCCGCAGCACCGGCAAGCCGGGCCACGGGGCGTCGTCCCACACGGGGGTGCCGGTCAGTTGATCCCCACGCGCCCCTTCACCGAGGCGATCAGCGGCGCGGGATCATAGCCGACGCCATCCTTGAACACGTGGGTGGTCTGCTGGATCACGGCCGGGTCGGCCGTGAGGTCGCCGCGCAGCACCACGAGGTCGGCGACCTTGCCGGCCTCCACCGAGCCGAGCTCGCCGTCGACGCCGAGAATCTTCGCACCGTTGAGCGTCATGATTCGCACCACCTCGGCCGGGGAGAAGCCGGCCTCGATCAGCAGCTCGTAGTTGCGCTGGTCGCCATACCCCGGCAGCGCGCCGCCGATGCCCGTCGGGTCGACGCCCGACGCAAGCAGGCCCCCGGCATCATGGAAGGCCTTCTCGAACGCCATGGCGTTGTGCAGCATCGCGGTGGTCAGCGTGGGATTGGGGTTCTCGTCGATCACCCGCCGCTGCGCGAGGTAGGCCTCGCGCACCTCGGGGGCCATCGCCTCGAACATCCGCGGCTCCCGGGAGCCGCGCCCGGGGAACGCCATCTCGTACACCGCGAGCGTGCTGGTCATCGGCACGCCGCGCCGGATCATCAGGTCGATCGTCTCCCGCCAGGCCGGCTGCCCGGGCGAGGCGTTCTCGGCGCGGGTGCTCACCGCCATCAGCGAGCCCGAGCACTCATCGGGGATGCGATTGGGGTCGAAGTCGCTCGCCGTGAACAGGCCGTGCTCGAGGTTGTCGATCCCCAGCTCCACCGCCTCGCGGAACGACACGGAGCAGAGGTGACCGGTGACCTTCATGCCGCGGCGGTGTGCCTCCTCGATCGCCGCGCGCAGGTCCTCGCCCTTGATGGTGGTGTAGGCCTTGACCCAGGTGGCGCCCTCCTCGCCCCAGTACGCCACGAACCGGCGCGCCTGCTCGGGCGAATGGACCTCCGCCATGTAGCCGCCGTCGGCGCCGGTGACATAGGGTGCCGTGATGTGGACCCGCGGACCGGGCACCTGACCGCGGTCGATCTGCGCCTTGACGTTGATGTCCTGGTAGGGCGCGTTGCTGCCGGTGGTGCGGATGGTGGTGACGCCCGACGCCAGATAGAGGCGGCTCGAGGTGGTCGTGGCCGCCACCCGCCGCCCGCCGGGCGCGGTGTAGAACATGTGGTTGTGCATCCCCACGATCCCGGGGATCACCGTGTGCCCGGTGAGGTCGAGCACCCGCGTCCCGGCGGGAATCGCGACCCGGCCGGCGGTGCCGACGGCGGCGATCTTCCCGTCGACGACCAGCACCACCTGGCCACGGCGCGCCGGCACAGCGGTGCCGTCGCGCCGGGTCACCCCGGTGAGCGCCACGGCGGTCTCCGGCACCGAGACGTAGCGCTTCACGCCATCGGCGAGCGCATCGATGCGCTGGGCTGCGGCGGGAGCGGTCGCCGCCAGCAGCAGCGCCGCGGCAAGGCACGGAATGCGGGTCATGAGGTGCCCTCAGTTGATGCCGACGCGACCGGTCACGGACGCGATCAGCGGTTCAGTGTCGTAGCCCACGCCATCCTTGAAGACGTAGTGGGGTGCATTGATCGCTGCTGCATCGGTCGCGAGGTCGCCACGCAGCACCACGAGATCGGCCAGCTTGCCGGCCTCGACCGTGCCGAGCTCGTGGTCGACGCCGAGGATCTTCGCACCGTTGTGCGACATGATGCGCACCGCCTCGGCCGGCGTGAACCCCGCCTCGATGAACAGCTCGTAGTTGCGCTGGTCGCCGAACCCGGGCAGCGCCCCGCCGATCCCGGTGGGGTCCACCCCCGCGGCCAGCAGGCCGCCGGCGTCGTGGAACGCCTTCTCGAAGGCCATCGCGTTGCGGAACGCGGCGAGCGGAATGCCGTTGCCGGTGCTGTCGATCTGGCGGCGGACCGCCAGGTACGCCTCGCGCACCTCGGGCGCCATCGCCCGGAGCGCACGCGGATCCTGGGTCGGGCGACTGGGGACGAACGGCTCGATCACCGCCAGGGTCCCGGTCATCGCCACGCCGGCATCGACCATCGTCCGGATGACATCGCCCCAGACGGCTCCGCCGGGAGACGCGCCGCCGGCCGCCGCGAACTGGGTCGTCGGGCAGACGTCAAGCGTGCGGTTCGCGCTGAAGTCGCTCGCCGTGAAAAGGCCGTGCTCGAGGTTGTCGATCCCCATGGCCACGGCCTCGCGATAGCTCACCGAGCAGAGGTGCGCCGTGACCTTGAGGCCGCGCTTGTGCGCCTGGTCGATCGCCGCGGCGAGGTCGGCTCGCGAGATGTCGGTGTACGCCTTGACCCACGTCGCCCCCTCGTCCGCCCAGTAGTCGACGAACCGGCGCGCCTGCTCGGGGGAACGCGCCACCGCCATCACGCCGTCGCCATTGTCGCCCGGCCCGGTCAGGTACGGTGCCGTGAGGTGCACCCGGGGACCCGGCATCCGGCCGGCGTCGATCGCCTCCTTCGCGGCGATGTCGGCGTAGGCCGAGTTTGCTCCCGTGGTGCGCACGGTGGTCACGCCGCTGGCGAGGTAGAGTCGCGACGAGGTGAACTGCGCATTGACGCTGCGCCCGCCCGCCGCCATGTAGAACAGGTGGTCGTGCATCCCCACCATGCCGGGAATCACGGTGTGGCCCGAGAAGTCCACCACCTGCGCCCCGGTCGGGACGGTGACCGAGGCCGCCGGGCCCACGGCGGCGATGCGGCCGTCGCGCAGCACCACCGTCATGTCGCGCTGCGGCGCCGCCCCGGTGCCGTCGATCAGGGTGACGTGGGTGATCGCGAGCACCGGCTCGGTGTACTTGGCGAACTGCCGCACCTCGTCGCCCAGCTGGGCCGCGCGCTGCGCCCCGAGCGGGGCGGCGAGCAGCAGGGCGAAGGCGACGGGACCGAGGACTCGAGACATCACTCCTCCACGACAAAGGTGGTCATCATCCCGCTCTCCACATGCTCGGCAATGTGGCAGTGCAGCATCCAGCGACCGGGATTGGTGAACTCGACGAGAATGTCGATCGTGGCGCCAGCCGGCAAGAGCACGGTGTCCTTCCAGGCCCCGGCGGCCGCCGGGAGGCCGTTGACGGCAAGCACGGCGAACCGCTGGCCGTGGACGTGGATCGGGTGCTGCATGGCGTGGATGCCATTGCGCAGGTTCACCAGCCGGATCACCCGCCGGTCACCAAGCCGGACGGTGAACTCGGCATCGTGGTTCTCCCGTCCCGTGGCCGCGTCACGCACGAACCACTCCGCCTGCTCCCCGGTGGTGGCCCAGTTCATCATCGGCATCGTGCCGCTCCACTCCACCGGATGAAAGTACGCCGAATCGAGCAGCATCATCCGCTCGGTGACGAACGGCAGGTCGCGGGTGCGCAGCCCGAACTCCAGCACCAGGTCCGGAGCCGGCACGACCGCCGGTTCCATCGGGACGTCACCGCGGGGCAGATGGCTCTCGAGGAGCACCCGCTCGTGGCGGTGCGAGAACGCCGTCGGCGGCGAAGGATCGCGCGTCATCACCGCCAGCGTGTCCTCCTGCTGCACGAACCGTCCGAACAGGTGGTCGATCGCCCGCACGCGGTTGACCAGCACCCACGGCCCTTCGCCCTCGAACGTCACGTCCACCGCATAGCGCTCGGCCGGCGCCAGCACCACGCTCTCCACGGCCAGTGGTTCGGCGAAGGGTCCCATGTCGGCCGCGACGAGCCGCATCGCGGCACCGGGAACCGACAGGTTGAACGTGCGCGTGTTCGCCGCGTTGGTGAACCAGAGTCGCACGGTTTCGCCCGGCGACGCGGCGAGTCGTGCGATCGGCTCGCCGTTGACCAGGAAGAGGTTGCCGAAACGGCCCATCAGCGCGTGGGTCGGTGCCTCCTCGCCCCACGGCACCATTCCGTCGTCGCCGATCAGGATGTCGTCAAGCAGCAGGATCTCCTCGCGGTGTACCGGCGGCAGTCCCGCCATGCCGCGCACCATGATGTTCCCCGACAGGCCGAGGTCCTGCTGCATCTCCTCCTTGACGTGCGGGTGGTACCAGTAGAGTCCCGCATCGGGAAACGTCACCGTGTAGTCGAAGCTTCCGCCCGCTGGCACCGGCGCCTGCGACACCGGCGGCGCACCGTCCATGCGATGATCGAGGCGCAGCCCGTGCCAGTGGATCGACGACGGCTGGTCGAGTCGGTTCTCGAATCGCACGTGGATGGTGGTGCCCCGCTCGACCCAGAGCAGTGGCCCGGGGAGCTGTCCATTGAATGCGAACATGGTGCGTTCGACGCCGTGCACCCGACGCTGCACGGCGCTCGCCACCAGCGTGAGCGAATCGCCGTCCTGCGGTCTGAGCACCTCGGTCGGGCGCGAGGAGTCGGCGGCACGGCTGGGGAGTCGCGGCCGGACGCCTGGCCGGAGGAGCATCTCGCCGGGGAGCATCGCGAATCCCGGCGGCATCGGCACCGTGCCCCACCCGTCATCCGCCCCATGATGGCCGTGCCCTTCGGCGACCGCGGCCAGATCCTTCGCATCCACTCCCACCAGGCCCGCCGTGAAGTCGAGGAAGTCGGGCGGCTGGATCCGGGTGCTCGGGCTGCCGCCGCGCAGCACCAGCGCGCCCCGGCGCTCGGTCGCCTGCGTGTCGGCCTCGGCACTGATCACGATCACGAACTGGTCGTGGCGCACCTCGCCCACCGCGGTGGTGCCGTTGCTGACCACGCCGAGTCGCTCCCAGGATGCGAACAGCGGGGTGGTCACCCAGGCCACGTAGTGTGCGGCGTCGGCATCGAGTGCCCGGGGATCGGGCAGGCCGTCGAGCACGACGCGCGGTCGGTAGCGAATCACCCCGTCGCGCGTGGCGGGAAGCGTGAACGGCCCGGGCGCGAGGTCGAGGATCACGTGACCGCGGATCGTCGCGGGCACGCCCGGCGCGGCGATCAGCTCCAGGCAGTAGAGGTCGGCGGACGCTAGGT
>ERZ869936.2554-NODE-2554-length-10567-cov-5.874524_pt1 | contig 10567 bp, 6 predicted proteins | sample MGYA00520876_ERZ869936 | MGnify/ENA primary metagenome ERZ869936 (study PRJEB32218, sample SAMN09650985) | biofilter metagenome | isolation source: enrty point of leading RO module | place: Saudi Arabia: Thuwal, RO plant located on Red Sea | collected 2016-02-17 ... | reverse complement strand
ATAAAGCACTTTACCGAAGCGTTACCCAAGAAATTCCTGATGATTATTATACCTTACCGTTTGGTAAAGCCAAGCTTTTAAAAGAAGGAACAGATGTGAGCATAATTACTTATGGTTTGGGCGTGCATTGGGCATTGAGTTATTTGAATGAAAACCCCAACATTTCTGCAGATTTAATTGATTTGCGCACACTGGCTCCATTAGATACCGAAGCCATTTATGCCTCTGTAAACAAAACAGGCAAAGCCATTGTATTGCACGAAGATAGCTTAACGGGTGGTATTGGTGCCGACATTGCTAGTTTGATAAACGAACACTGCTTTGAAAACTTAGATGCTCCGGTAGTGAGAGTGGGTGCGCTGGATACGCCCATACCGTTTATTAACCAATTAGAAGAAAACTTTATGCCTAACAAACGCTTTGAGCAAAAACTGCAAGAGCTTTTGGTGTATTAAAAAAGCCTTTTGTTTTCTGTTGTTTCCCTTTGGTGTTATTACATCTGTTTTTAGTTAAATGACAAGGCTCTTGAGTTGCGGAGTAAGCAGCGTAAGTGGTAATACAAGCATGGTAAGTTATGCGAGAAGCAGCGTAAGTTCAAAAACATAAAGCGTAAGTTAAAATATCTCATGCGTAAGTCAAAATACAAACAGCGTGAGCTGCAAAAGAAGCAGGGTAAGTTGTGTTAGAAGTAGCGTAAGTCAAAAAACATCAAGCGTAAGTTAATGAACAAGTCCGGTAAGTTTATGTACATACAGCGTAAGTAGCTGGACATCCATCTCAAGTGGTTGTAAATCAAGCGTAAGTAACGGAATAAGTCGGATAAGTCATTGTATGCCTATCTCAAGTTGTTGTAAAAGCAGGTAAAGTTGTTCAACACTTGTGTAAAGTTCTGTAGTACCTTGCTTAAGTGGTTTTAGTCAGTGCTTCTAAAAGTGGAAACTAAAGCTGAAGTAAACTAATTTATTGCTATTTTTACTCACAAGCGGACGCTTGCGAGAGATGGGGGTATAACGAGATAAAATTTATGGAAAATAATTTATTAAATGAGGCTATTTCAAGTTGGCCAAGGGAGTGTGAAGGAATAGAGGAATACTTGAGAGAAGTTTCATCTTATTTAAAAATAGATTTAAATAAGACGACCCTTAAAGATTTGAAAAAAGCCGAGAGTAACTTTAATATTTATGAAAATGCTTGGGAGGGTGAGTCTATTTCATGTTTGATTCTTTATATGGAGTCCTTAGGTATTAAAACATTGTCTGAAATCAGAACTACAACTAAGAATTAGGAAATAGGCACTAGAAATTAATCACTCTCTCCATCTCTCAAGGGAGAAGTTTTTATTTAACACTTAAAACTTAGCCTTCAACACTTCAAATTTCTATTCAGTTTTGTTGTCGGGTTCTGTGTCTGCTTGTTGTTCGTCTTTCTTTTCTCCTTTTAGGTATTTAGGTAACTCCATGCCCGTCATTTTAAATACTTCGTCTAACGGAGGAACGGATTGATAAATGCCCGATAAGAAATTAGCCGTTGAGGTTTTGCCGTCTTTTCCACCGTTACCGCCATCCCAAACCGTAACTTTGTCAATTTTAATGTTTTTAATAGCTTCTGACTGTAGTTTAACAAGGTCTTGTAGTTTGTCTGCAATAATTAATAATGCAGCACCATTTACATCATTACCCGCAGCTTTTACAATTTGGTTTAAGCCTTCTGCTTGTTTGGTTAATACTTCAAAAATACCTTTTGCTTCTGCTTCTTTTTCAAACAAAACACCGTCTGCTTTACCTTTTGCAATTCTTCTGATGTTTTCTGCTTCTGCTTCTGCCTGAATTTCAATTTTACGTTTTTCAATTTCTACCGAAACAATGATGTCGGCTTGTTGGCTTGCTTTTTCTTTTTCCGCTCTGGCGTCTTCTGCTTGTTGCTCTGCTGCGTAAGCTTCTTGTAATGCTTTTGCGGCTTGTACTTTTTCTGCTGCGGTGGCTAGCTTTAAAGCTTCTGCTTCTTTTTCTCTTCTTAATGCTTCTGAATTAGCAATCTGAATTTTGGCTAAGTTTTCTCCTTCTACAGCTTTGGCATCGGCATTGGCTACTTGCACTCTTTGGTCCTGCATGGCGTTAGCCTCACCAATAGAACCGTCTCTGTTTTTTTCTGCTACACTTCTTTTGGCATCGTTTATGGCTTTTGCGGCAGCTTCTTTACCCAAAGCTTCTATATAACCCGATTCGTCTTTAATATCGGTAACGTTTACGTTAATCAGTTTCAACCCTATTTTTTGAAGCTCAGCCTCAACGTTTGCGGTTACGTTAGATAAAAATTTATCTCTGTTGTTATTGATTTCTTCAATATCCATAGTGGCTACTACCAAACGCAGTTGCCCGAAAATGATGTCTTTGGCAAGGTCATAAATTTGTTGTTGTTGCAGACCTAATAAACGTTCTGCGGCATTGGTCATAATGCCCGGCTCGGTAGAAATACCCACAGTAAAACGTGAAGGAACATCAACCCGAATGTTTTGTTTACTTAATGCTCCTTTCAGGTCTATGTCAATAGAAAGTGGAGTTAAGTCTAAGAACTCATAATCTTGAATGATAGGCCAGATAAATGCTGCACCACCGTGAATACATTTTGCAGAACGAGAACCATCACTTCCTGAACCTACTTTACCATATACTACTAATATTCTATCTGAGGGACAACGTTTGTACCTTCTGAACATTGAATAAATTAAGATGAATAGGAATAAAATTCCTGCTGATATTCCTATAATAACAAATTGTCCCATACTTATTTTTTAACTTTTGTAACTAATAAAATATTTCCATTGATAACTTCTATAACGGTAACTACTGCTCCAAACGGTAGGTCTTCCTCATCATCTGTCATGGCTTGAAGTGTTCTAACACTGTCTTGAATGTTAATTTGAATTTTCCCGATGTTGCCTCTGTTTGCCATTACCGGTAAATATATTTTTCCTATTCTATTTACGGCATTTGCCATTTTAAGTGTGCCGTCATCAGTAAGTTTAGACATGAAGAAAAAGATACTTGCCATAAGTGTCATCATAATCAAGCCACACACGGAAGAAATAATAATGGTAACGGGAACAGACATATTGCCTTTTATACATGCCAAACCTGACCATGCAAAAAGGGTAAAAAATCCGATTAAGTTTTTTAAGGTAAAAAATTGAAAGCCCGCACCGTCATCTCCCGCTATATCTTCATCTACTCCGCCATCTTCAAAGTCACCGCCTACAAATGTCATAATAAGTGTTACTAGTAAAGCTAATGATGAAGGAATGGCGATTAACCAGTACACCTGTTCGAAAGTAGTTTTTTCTGCCCACCAGGAAGAAAAGTCAAGAAGAATCATAGTTGGTAGTTTAAGGAAATAAATATAGTAAGAAAAACACTATAAAGAGTATTCTACCAACGATAAAAAGAAAAAAATTACATTTTTACCAGTTTCTTAAACTTACTTTTTCCGTTACCCGAAATAGAAATGATATATACTCCTCTTTCCCAGCCTGCAGTATTTATTTCTGTTTGCTTTTGCATGATGAGTTTTTTTTCTACCAACATTCCTAAAGAGTTGTAAACTTCCACTACTTCTGTTGTTGGGTAATAGTTTAATGAAATGGTAAAGTTATTATCGGTAGGGTTTGGATAAATAGCAAAATCATTTCGTCCGTTTACTTCTTTCTCCCAAACAGCATTGGTAATTAAATCTTGTTTGTAAAGGCTTACACCACCTGCATAATTTCCTACCACAAAATCCCACAGCCCATCATTATCAATATCATTAACGGCAGGAGCAGTTTTCATTCCTTCATAAAATCCCATTACGTTATTAGATTTTAGGCTATAACCCCCATAAACGTTTCCATCAATGTTGTCGTAATGCCTTACGTTTCCTTCCATTCCTCCAACCAATAATTCATACTGTCCTCCATTGTCAAAAAAGCATGGCACAGCAAATCCTAAGAAATAACTTGGAGGGTTTTTCATTTGAATTCCACCTAAAGTGTCTTTTACCAATTTCCATTTGGGTACTAAAGTGGTTCCAATGTTTTTATGAAAAGCCAAAGTTCCCCATCTATTTCCAATTACAATATCTATTTTTCCGTCACGGTCTAAATCAATTAATTGAGGCGCAGAATAATCGCCCACATCAATAGAATCTACATAGGTTTTAGTTAAGCTAAAATTAGCTACTCCCATAGTAGGAGTATTGGTGTACAAATGAATTTTACCGGTTAGTTCTCCAACAATCATGTCTTTATCTCCATCACCATCTACATCACCAAACGTAGCGTACAAAGATTGAGTACGTTTCATAGAATCTATATTTAGTATATGTGTAGATAATCCCATGTAGTCGGTTGTAATTAGCTTAAACTTAGGATTGTTAGCTGTTCCGGTGTTTTGATAAAGCGCCAATGAAGACCTGTAATAACCTGTAGAGTCATAATAACCAAAGTTACTTACAATTAAATCTTCTAAACCATCACCATTATGGTCAAAGAAAACCGGATAGGCTCCTTCGCCCACTTCAATCATGTTTCCTTGCAAGAAGTTTTTACTTTGTAAAACATAGTTGGGTAGATTATTGGTACCGTTGTTTCTATAATGCCATATACTGTTGGCATTTTCGGCATAAATTTTTGCTGAAGTGGCGGTTAAAATAAAAGGAGCAAACAATAAGTCTTTTTTGTTGTCATTATTTACATCAATACTATATCCTGCGGGAAAAACAGGTAAATTCAGTTTACTGGTAGAAACATGGTTTTTCGGGAAAAGCGTGTCTTCCGAAACGATATGCGCACTATCTCTTTTACCTCCATTAATCAATGCCACAACATACTTAGAGTCAACGTCTCCTACAATTAATTCTTTAACGGTATCGCCATTCAAATCAAGTGTTAAAAGGGTTGAGCCAGCGTGTTTGTTGCCGCCTTTTTCATTACCGCCATTAGATGTTCTTTCAGGGTTTGGTACATTTCCGCTACAGCTATTTTTAGGAATGTTTAAATTCATGTTAAAGCTGTTAGCACTTTCATAAAACCATCCCCAGCATTTATTTTTAAGCTGAAAGTTGGTGCTATCACAAATACCATAACTTTCTTTTGAAAAACACTTATAATACTCAACATAATTACTTACAAAGCCAAAAGTTAAAATGTCTAAATCTCCGTCATTATCAATATCATCAATTGCTGGTAGGTCACTCACCGAAGCATAAATATTAGAGGTTACCATTGTAGCAGGGTTGTAAGAGCGTAATGATTTAGTTACTTGTACAAAAGCTAAATTTCCGGGTGTACTAACATTTTTATATAAGCTAATACCAGAGCCAGTTGGGTAGTATGTGAACATATCATTTTTCCCATCACAATTATAATCTCTAAACAATACCCAACCATATACCGGAGGAAATTGAGTTTCGTATTGAGGTGCATGTACGTAGTTAGTTGTTCCTGCAGTTCCTTTGTTTAAAAAAGTTCTGATTTTATTACCCGATGCTTCAAAAACAAAAAGGTCTTTTTTACCGTCTCCGTCTAAATCAACGTCAGATAGTTGGCAAGAGTTTAAACCACCTGCCCATGGGTTTTTATAAAATATGCCGGTTATGGCAGTTTCTACCTTAACAGAGTCAACTCTATTAAAAACGGTTTGCGCTTCAGTAACAGAAACAATAGTAATTAACAGAATGACTAAAATGCTATTGTTTAATAAATTTTTCATGTTTACTAAATGATGTTTGAGGTGAATTTACTTTTATAATATACATACCTTTAGGAAAGGTACTGATGTCAATTTCTACATTGCCGTATTGGTTTTGTGATTGGTATAACAATTTTCCATTGATATCGAATACATCAATGTCGTAGCTACTAATAGTCTTTTGATTAAGCATGATGTTAATCGAATTATTTGCAGGGTTAGGGTAAACAATAACATCAAATTTTGTGTTGGATGCGTCTGTTAAATCAGATGTGGTTAAAATATCCTGCATGTATAAATTTATACCACCGGCATAATTCCCCACTACAAAATCCCAAAGGGCATTACTGTCAATGTCGTAAACTGCAGGAGCAGTTCTAATACCTTCATAAAAGCCCATTTTATTTATGGTTTTTAAATTGAAGTTACCGGCTAAATTTCCGTCAATGTTATCATAATGGTGAACATCTCCAGAAGAAGAACCAACAAGCATTTCATAGCTTCCTCCATTATCAAATATATGCGGTACACTATATCCTAAATAAAAATATGGTGGTTTAGACATATTCACCCCACCAAGCGTATCTGCAACTTTACTCCATTTCGGAACGGTAGTGGTTCCAATATTTCTATAATACTTTAATCTACCCCAAATATCACCCACTACTAAATCTATTTTACCATCCCTGTCTAAATCTATTAGTTGTGGGGTAGAAAAATCGCCAACATCTATAGAGTCAACAAAAGTTTTGGTTAAAGTAAAGGAAGCTATTCCCATAAATGGTGTGTTGGTGTAAAGGTGCAAACGGCCAGTTAATTCACCTACAATCATATCTTTATCACCATCACCATCAACATCGCCAAAGGTTGGGTAAATGGCTTGTGTTCGGGTCATGGAGTCTGTATTTAAAATATGGCTGGATAGCCCGTGATAGTCTTTTGTAATTAATTTATACTGAGGAGCTGTGGCAGATCCAGTGTTTTTATATAGTGCTAACTGTGATTTATAATAGCCGGAAGAGTCATAATAACCAAAATTACTTACTACTAAATCTTTTTTGCCATCACTATCATAATCAAAAAATACAGGATAGGCTCCTTCGCCTAAATCTATCATATCTTTTTGAAGAAAGTTTTTACTTTGAAAAGTAAAGCTAGGTAAATTATTTGTACCGCTATTGGTATAATTCCATACGCTTTCATAATTCTGCACATAAGTTTGACCGGCAATTTGGGTAATATAAAATGGAGAGAAGAGTAAATCTTTTTTATTATCGTTATTAATATCTAAGTAATAGGCACCAGGAAAAATGTCTAAGCCAAGCGGAACAGTATTTCCTTGGTTTTTTGGAAATAGGGTGTCGTCTGAGGTCATGTGAGCACTGTCCACTCTTCCTCCATTATGCAGTATGGTCATGTAATTGTAAGATACATCGCCAACTACTAATTCTTTAACGCTATCTCCGTTTACATCAAGTGTAAGTAGTGTTGAGCCGGCATGTTTAAGGTTTTTATTTCCTCCGTTAGCAGTTCTTTCAGGGTTTGGTACATTATTCCAGCAATTTCCTTTTGGCATATTTAGCGTCATATTAAAACTAACCCCTCCCTCATAAAACCACCCCCAACACTTATTTTTCATTTCATATTTATTAATGCTGTCACAAATCCCATAGGTTTCCATTGAATAGTTTTTGTAATACTCTACAAAACTTCCAAATTGCCCAAAGTTTATAATATCTAGATCACCATCGTTATCAATATCATCTATTGCAGGCTGATCAATAGAAGTGCAATAAATCTGTGAGTAGGGAACAGTTACGGTTGGATTGTAATGCTGTATTAATTTAGTGACCTGAACAAAGGCCAAATTACCGGGAGTGCTAATGTTTTTATATAAACTCACTCCTCCAGGGTAATAAGTAAAGATGTCATTTTTACCGTCACAGTTATAATCTCTCAGTAAAACCCAAGAATCAATAGGTGGAAATTTGTCTTCGTATTGAGGGGCATGAACATAATTGGTTGTACCCGGAGTACCTTTGTTTAAAAATGTTTTGATTTTGTTTCCTGTTCTGTCAAATGCAAACAAATCTTTTTTACCGTCTCCATCAAGGTCTATTTCAGAAAATTGAATAGAATTTAGCCCTCCTGCCCAAGCATTTTTATAAAACACACCATTTGTAGCAGTTTCAACTTTAATACTGTCAACTCTTTTAAAAATAGTTTGAGCGCTTAAGGAAGCCGTAATGAAAAAAGAAACAAATAGAAGTTGGTACTTAATATTTAATGATTTTATCATAGGATGATGCAGGGGTTTCAAGTGAGTTTATTTTTAAGACGTACACACCCTTAGTCAAGTTGCTTACATCTATTTGAATATTGTTTGAATTATGTTTTTCTGAATAAACCTCTTTTCCTTGAAGGTCGAATAGCTTTATGTCAAACTTGGTTAAATAGGGGTTAGCGAATAAAATAGTTACCTTGTCATTGGTAGGATTGGGGTAGATGGTTAATTCTAAATTCAAATCAGTAAAATAGCTTTCTTTAATATCAGTAACGTTACTCCCCATGTAAAGACTATTTCCTCCGGAGTAATTTCCTAAAACGTAGTCGGTTAAACCATCATTATTGAGATCAGCACCTACAATACTTGTTCTGGCTCCTTCATTAATTCCATAAAAACTAGTGTCAATAATGTTATAAGTTGAAGAGCTTGAAGAATCAATATTATTAAAGTGAAAAATTTGACCTGACAATGAGCCGCAAAGTAGTTCTGTTTGGCTTCCATTTTTGAAAAAGAACGGGCGGCTATACCCGTTTACATTTCCAACTTTAGTAACATTTACATTTCCCAAGTTTTGAGTTTGTAGAGAAAAACTAGGAGAGGTTTTAGTACCAATATTTTTATAATATTCAATTTTTCCGGCTTGGTTACCAATTACTAAATCTAGCAAACTATCACCTGAAATATCAAACAGTTGAGGTTTTGCATAATTTCCAACATCAATTCCCTGATAATCTGCTTGGGATAAAACAAAGTTGGCTGTATTTCCGGCTCCTGCTGTATTGGTAAACAAATGAACTTTACCGTTGTAATCACCCACAATCATATCCTGGTCTCCGTCTCCGTCAACATCACCAAAAGTTGGACAAACTCCATAGGTAGGCATATTGCTAAAAGTGTTAAGGCTAATTTTGGCTATTCCTGCATAATCTCTTGTTTTTAATTGAAACTTAGGCTGTGAAGCTGTGCCAATGTTTTCGTAAAGTGCTATAGCCGATTTTGGAAAAGCATTATCAACATAATAAACAAAATTACCTACTAGTAAATCCATTAGTCCATCTCCGTTGTGGTCAAAGAAAACCGGGTAACTTCCTTCTCCATGCTCCATCATTTCGCCTTGTAGGAAGTTGTTTCTTGAAAAATTAAAGTTAGGTTGGCTGGTGATATTGCTGTTTGTATATAACCAACAAGATTTGGTGTTTTCACTACCGTTTGGAGTACCCGGGCTCACTATTAAATCTTTTTTTCCGTCATTATTAATGTCCAGATAGAAGCCAGCGGGAAAAAGTTGTAAATCTACGGGTAGGGTGTTGGTGTTGTTCTTAGGAAAAGCACTATCCTGTGAGGTCATGTAAGCATTGTTAATACTTCCACCGTTAATTAATGCGGTCATATTTTTGAAGCTAACATCTCCTAAAACCAAATCTCTTAAACCATCATTGTTCAAATCAAGGGTAAGAAGGGTAGAGCCGGCATGTTTATTACCACCCATTATTATTTTTTCAGGATTTACTACGTTAGATGGGCAAGTGTCTGACAATGTTACCGAGTTATTAGAAAAATTTTCACTAAAAAAACCCCAACAATTGTTTTTTAGTTTAAACGTTAAGCTATCGCAAATTCCATAAAGTTCTTTACTCATGTTTTTGTGGTATTCCACATAACTACCAAAAATGGAAAAAGTTATTACATCCAGGTCTCCGTCTCCATCAATATCATCTATAGCTGGAATGTCAGTTGAACTAACATATAGGTTTGCCATTTGAGGCGGAGTAGAGTTTTTTGAATAGTCAGAAAAAACAAGGTCACTAATTTTTACAAATGATAAATTTCCTGGCGTTGAGGTGTTTTTGTATACAGAAAAGCCACCGTTTGAATAAGTGAAAATATCTTCTTTTCCGTCACAATCATAATCTCTTAAGAGAACCCAATCGTGCATTTTTGGAAAACTATTATGAAACTCGGGCGCATAAACATAATCTACGGTATTTTGGGCTCCGTTATTTCTAAAAGTTCTTATTTTATTACCACTTCTGTCAAATGTAAACAAGTCTTTTTTTCCATCAAGATCTAAATCAATTTCAGAGAACTGAACAGAATTTAAACCACCAACCCATGCATGGTTCAGTTTGTTTCCAATAGAATCTAATACTTCAATGGAATTAGAGTGAACTAAAAATTGTGCGTTAGAGAGGGTTGAAAAACTAAGCGCTATGAAGGCAAAGCCTATTTTTTTAAACATAGGTTCAAAGTTACTAAATAATAATGGAGTTTTTTGAAAGAAATTAAGGAGAAAATTAGGCTCTTAATACCTATAAAAAAAAGCTTTGGGAAATATATTTTATACTTCTATATTTGCAGCCTTTAATTTTAAACCTACAATAATGCAAAACAAAGGAGCTATTTGGCTTTTCACCATTCTACTAGCGTTAGCCTGTATTTATCAGTTATCATTTACGTTTGTAGCTTCAGGTGTTGAAAGCGATGCAAAAGCATTCGCCAATGGCAATGAAGACCTAGAAAATAGGTATTTAGATTCTATGCGATCTGAAAAAGTATA
>ERZ869936.2553-NODE-2553-length-10571-cov-7.573887_pt1 | contig 10571 bp, 5 predicted proteins | sample MGYA00520876_ERZ869936 | MGnify/ENA primary metagenome ERZ869936 (study PRJEB32218, sample SAMN09650985) | biofilter metagenome | isolation source: enrty point of leading RO module | place: Saudi Arabia: Thuwal, RO plant located on Red Sea | collected 2016-02-17 ... | reverse complement strand
AGAACCTTTATCCCGACCCGTACCTTCATAACCCCTGGTACAGAAAATCAAAGCTGGTCAGCTATTGCGGTTGGGCTGTCGTGGCTCGTTAAGATCGTGAAGGACACAATTGCTTGATGCATGCGGTTCCAACAAGGCATACTTGAGCCATTAAGTTGGCTGATGATCTGGGCATGGGAGAGAAATAGGGACATCAAATGACGCCCTGTTTTGCTGTCGTTTCGCAATCGCGCCGCTTGGGTAGCCATCTGAAAGTGGTTGGCCTGGTTGTGGGCAGCGCGGCGATCGGCGCGGCGGCGCTACTATCGCTTGGCGTGTGGGGGCTGCTCGCCGTTTGGCTGGGCAGCGCGTTCCTCGCGCAACGGTTGCTCAGCAGACGGCAGGCCGCGGTGTGTACGATCGGGACCGGTATCGTGCTGATGACGTTTCACAGCACGATGATACAGATCACCCCGTCGCATCCGGTCATCGACCGGCTGCGCGCCGACGTGCTGTCCGGAATGGTCTTGGGAGTCTGCGGCGGAATCGTGCTGTGGTCGATCGCGGCGGCTTGTTCGCGGGGACTGCGGTCGTTGCTTGGGCGGAGGTAGGCGAGGCCGGATTCGTCGGCAACCTCTTCGGCTAGCTGCAGAACAACCGGAACCGGTATCTGCATCTTTCGAACCAGCAGGTTTTTCCGACGGAACTGGGATTCGCACCCGTCACGCCCTTTGTTCTATTTGATGGGGCACCAGCAACTCATAGTGACATCGGCAATCCATCCATAGTGGATGATTCAGCAAGCGCGGGCGACCGGGGCCCCAATCTAGCGATCCTCAGCACGAATGCTTTGAAGTAGCCGCGGTGGACTTAAGTCGGAGGACGAGATGCGTAGAATCCACGGCAGAGCAATGTTGATACTCATTTCAAACATTCTCGCACAGGTCTGGCTTTCTTCTAGTCTGGCTCAGAATAGAGAAGCTGACATGCAGCAGGTGTTCTCTTCGCCGACCGAGGTCTTCGACTCTTGGCGGGATGCGATTCGAAAAAGGGATTGGGGCGCGGCCCTCAAATGTTGGGTCCCCGCAGACAGAGACATTTTGGTTCTCGAAGCATTCGTGGGATGTCAGATGAGACCGTCTGACCCTCGTGTGACCGCACTACTACGAAAACACAAAGTGGAAATCGCCGACGTCGACAGGGACTACTATGCGCGATACAAGGATCAGCACGGTGTGGATCTCGCGAGACTCGTGGCAGAGCGAACGGAGAAGATAGCAGCTACCCTCAAGGAGCGTGCCCACAACCAGAAAACCTTAAGTCCGTGTGATGCGGCAAACGTCGCAGTGCCAGCTAATGGAAGCATGGACAACCTGCCGCAACTCCCACCGAACGACCAGGATCTCTATTGTCAAGTCATTCTGTCGAGAATGCGGGATAAGGAAGGATTCTATGTTGCCGCGACAAACATCCTCCTCTCGACCGAGAATCGTCCCGATCTGATTGGGGAATTGGAACATCTGACAGTTGAGGGGAAAACGGCGCGCGGCATGGCCTTTGAAACAATGCGGGTTTTGGTCGGCGACGGCCAAGGGCAGCAACCGGTTGTGCCTCAGACAATCCGAAAGCCCTATCGCTTTCGACTCACCAACGGCTCGTGGCTAATGGAGGTGGTGAAGTAGGCCATCTCGACTGCGAACAAGCGGAAATGCCTATACCGCCGGTGGCACCGACAACTCGTTGAGGCTCAAGTTGTCCCCGCCACGCGCGCGTCACCGCGCCACCACGCCATCGCCCACCCCCGCCCTGCACAGCATCCCCAACAGCGCCACCGTCGCCGCCTTGTTCGGCATCGGGTACCCGCGTGACAAATCGGGGTCGCTGTGAATGGCGGGGCGCAGGTTCGGCAGGCCGACGCAACTGGGGCAGCCGTCGGGGCAGGTGCAGTCGGTGACGATGTCTTGGCAGAGAGACAGCACGGCTTCCATGCGGGCGAAGCCTTTTTCGCAGTAGCCGAGGCCGCCGGGATAGCGGTCGTAGAGAATCAGCGTACTCTTGCCCAGGTTCTTGCTGTCGACCACGCCGCCGATGTCGCGGCTGTCGCACATGGCCACCATCGGCACGGCCACGATCGCCAGGTTGCGCAGGCCCATCACGCCTTCGCTGGTGCGATGGCCGGCGGCTTTCATCCGCGCGCGGATCGATTCGGGCGGCAGCAGCCACGCGGCCGTGGTGGCCAGCGTCTGGGCCGGAATGTCGACCGGGCCCTGGCCGATGTTCTCGCGCGTGCCGAACTTGATCTTCTTGAACGCCACGGTTTGCCAGGTGACGTCGACGTCGCCGAACGCCACCAGCGACTCACCCGGCCCGGTGCGCGACTGGCGCTCTTGCTGGATCACGACGCTCGAATCGAGCACCGCCTGGGTGTAGTAGTCCATCTCGTGCCGCTCGACGTAGGCCACTTTGCCCACCAAGTCGAGCTCGCGCACGAAGTAGCTTTCGCCCGCGTGCAGGTAGACCGCCTCGGGATAGACCAGCTCGGGCGCGCTGATCGAATCGACGTTGGCGATCACCTCGTGATCCTGCCCTTGCTTCCCGGGGCGGCCGTCGCGACGCTTGAGCACGATGGAGAAGGTGTCGTCGCTCATGTGACGCAGGCTCACGCGATGGGCCGGGTTGGCTTGGCCGGCGTAGTAGTACTGTCCGGCCACCTCGGTCAACTCGCCGCTGTCGGCCAGCACGCCCGCCACGGGCATCGCCAGCGGGCCGAAGCGCTCGACGTCGTCCTCGGCCAGTGGCAGCTCGAACGCCGCGGCCTGCAAGTGATTGGCCAGCACGTACGGATTTTCGGGATCGACCACCGCGTGCTCGGGCGACTGGGCGAAGAAGTATTCCGGGTGCCGCATCAGGTACTGATCGACCGGGTCGTTGCCCGCCAGCAGCACGGCCAGGCTCTCGTCGTGGCGCCGCCCGCTGCGGCCGGCCTGTTGCCAGGCGCTGGCGATCGTGCCCGGGTAGCCGGCCAACAGCGCCACGTCGAGCGAACCGATGTCGACGCCCAGTTCCAGCGCGTTGGTCGCCGCTACGCCGCGCAGCTCGCCGCCAAAGAGTTGCGCCTCGATCTGACGTCGCTCGATCGGCAGGTAACCGCCGCGATAGGCGCGAACGTTGTTCGCCAGCTTCGAGTGCCGCGCGGTGAGCTGTTCCTGCACGTAGCGATGCACCAGCTCGGCCGCTTGCCGCGTGCGGGTGAACGTGAGGGCTTGCGCGCCGTCGAGAATCGCCTCGGTCATCAGTTGCACCGCGTCGTCGCTGGCGCTGGCGCGCGCCAGGTGATCGGCACCCAACGGGCAGGGGTTCCACAGCGCGAAGTACTTCCGGCCGCGCGGGGCCCCGTCGCCATCGACCACGGCCACCTCGCGCGCGAGCAGCCGCCCGGCCAACTCGCCCGGGTTGGCGATCGTTGCGCTGGCGGCCAGAAACACCGGGCGCGAGCCGTAGTGTTCGCAGATCCGCAGCAGCCGCCTGAGCACGCAGGCCACGTTGGCTCCCAAAATGCCGCGGTAAGTGTGAATCTCGTCGACCACCACGAACCGCAAGTCGCTGAAGAAGCGGCTCCACTTGGGATGGTACGGCAGGATCGAGGCGTGCAGCATGTCGGGGTTCGAGAGCACCAACTGCGCTTCGGCCTGAATGCGTCGCCGCTGGGCCGTGGGCGTATCGCCGTCGTACACGCCGGGGAGAATCGTGTCGTGCGCCTGCGGACTGCCGGCCAACAGTTCGAGCAGGCCCTTGTGCTGATCCTGGGCCAGCGCCTTGGTGGGAAACAGGTACAGCGCCCGGGCGTCGGGATCGTCCAGGGCCGTTTCCAGAATCGGCAGGTTGTAGCACAGCGTCTTGCCGCTGGCCGTGCCGGTGACCACAACCACGTCGCGCCCCGCGCGAGCGTGCTCCAGCGCCGCCACCTGGTGTGAATAAAGACGCTCGACTCCCGCGGCCGCGAGCAACTCGCTCAGCACCGGCGGCAGCGGACGCGCCGGCTCGGCGTACTGTCCCGGGCGCTCGGGCAGCACCTCGACGTGCTCCAGCTGGCCCGCGTAAAAGCTCTGCTGCCGAATCCGCTCGAGAAACGCAGCGACGTCCATGTCGAACCCTCCGGATAGCCGATACTACACAAACGTATACTATATCGGCCGCGCAGGGCGAACAACATCAGTTGCGTAGGAGGCCGACTCAGCGTGATGCCGCTAGCGGCGGCGTCGGGCAGCGTGTCGCGAGCCGCCGGCCAGCAGGTCGAGCAGCGCGTCGTCGATGCTCTCGAACCAGGCACCGCCGGCCGACATCTGCTGCCAATGCTCGGCCGCGATGGCAAACGCCACACCGGCATCGAACGTCGCGGTCGCCGGCTCGGCTACCACCTCGGGTTCTTCATCGGCAACTTCGATCGCCAGCGGCGCGGGCGCGGGCTCGTCGGCGGGCTCCGCGGCCGGTTCGGCGGCGGCGGTGGCAAACGGCGCCGGCGGCGGGGTGATGATGTCGATCTTGGCTAAGGTGCCCACGTTGTTGCGGGCCGTGATCGAGTCGACCGCGTTGACCAGGCCGTTGCGGTCGAAGTCGTACACGTTCGTGATGCCCGCGCCGATGCCCGTGTTGTTGCGGGCGCCAATCTCGTCCACCGCGTTGGTCACGGCCAGCGTCGCGGTGCCCGATCCCGATTCACCGATCCGGTTGCCGAAGAAGAATTCGTCTTCGACCGCGAGCCCCGTGTTGCCGTTGGCGGCGACGATCACTTGCAGCCAGGTGTTGGCGATGGCGCCGTCGGCCCAAATGATTTCCACGCGGTCCGACCCGTCGACGCCGGCTCCCGGTCGCACCGACACGGCCAGCGGCTCCGGCGCGAGTGCCCAGGCGGCGGGCGTGTTGTTGTTGCCCACGCGAAAGCTAAAGTCGCTGGCCGACAGGTTCGGGTGCGTGCCCGACAGGTCGAGCATCACGCCGTTGATGCCGCGGCGATAGCTCGAAATGTTGGCAAACGTGGCCGCGCCGGCGTCGGGCAACAGGGCCAGCTTGTCGGTGGCGATGGCCGCGTCGTCCGAAGCGTTGATGCCGGCATCGTTGCCGTCGAAGCTCGACTGGTTGTAGAACAGCGCCCGGCCGAGCACCACCGACGACACCGTAAAGCTCGTATCGGCGTTGGTGGCGATGTTGCCGGCCGCATCCATCACCGGCGACAGCGCGGCCAGCAGATCCAGCTCGTACAACCCCACGGCCGTGGTCAGGCTGGTCAGGTTGCCCAGCGTCCAGGTCTGGCTGTTGATCGGAGCGATCGATTGGGCGAGCGTCAGCAGGTTCGAACCGCCGTCGCGCGTCAGCGTCAGCCCGCTTAGGTCCAAGCCGCTGACGGCTTCATTGAAGTTGATCGTAATCGCGTCGACCGGCGTCGTGCGCGGGTCGGGTGCCACGGCCACGATCGACGACACCGGCGCTGTTGCGTCGACGGTGATCGAAAGCGCCGGCGAACTGGACGACGGCGCCAGGCCCGATTCGGTTTGCGTGGCGGTGATGTTGTGCGCACCGTCGGCCAGCGCGAGCAGGCCATCGGTGGTGACGATCGTGGTTGTGCCCGCGGCAATCGCGCTGCCGATCGGCGTGCCGTCGGCCAGAATGGTGACCGTGGCGCCGGCGATCGTGCCGGTCACTTCAAACTGCAGCACCGATCCGCCCGAGCCGTTGTTCAGTCGCGTGATTCCATCGGCGCTCGAGATGCCGGTGTCGCTGGCGGCCACCAGGCTCACGTTGCCGGGCATGCTCGACACGCCCACCAGGTCGGCCACGATCAACTGGGCCTTGGGCGTGCCGCGTCCGGTGACCAGGTCGTAGCCCGGACCGGCCGTTTGCGGAATGGTGCCTTGGGTGCTGGTGCCGCTGGTGATGTCGTTGAAGTTGCTGGCCGGCATGGTGTACAGCTCGGTCAGCAGGTCGGCGGTGCCAAACACCGGCAAGCCGGCCAGCGTGCGTCCCTGGTTGGCGATGGCCACCAGCGACGCCCAGGCCGGCGCGGCAAAGCTGGTGCCGGCGACCTTGCTCCACGGCGCGCCCACCGGATTGTTGTACGTGTCGTACACCGGCACACCCGTGTTCGGGTCGGCTTCGAAGGCTACATCGGGCATGGCCCGAAAGGTGTCGGTCTGGGTGACGACGCCCGCTTGCCAGGGCGGCTGCAATTCGTATTGGCTGATCCCGCCGCCGCTGCCGCTCCAGGCCACTTCGTTGAGGATGTTGCCCGCGCCGTCGAGGGTGAGCGTGGTGCCGCCGACGGCGACCACATTGGGCGAGTAAGCCGGATAAACGCCTGGCCCGCCCGAGTTGCCCGCCGAGGCAAAGAACGACACCGGCTCGTGGCCCGGCGGCGTGGTCAGAAACGAGTCGTAGTTCGCTTCGCTCGCGAATTCGTTGGCGCCCCAACTGAGCGACACCACCGACACGCCTTCGTAGTTGCGGGCATAGTCGACGGCGGCAAACAGATCGCTGAAGCTGGCGCTGTTGGCCTCGACCAGCAGGATGTCGGCTCCCGGGGCAAAGGCATGCGCCCACTGGATGTCGAGCGCGGTCTCGCGGGCCCAGCCCGCGCTGCTCGAGGTGTAGTTCGTGTAGCCGTACTGATCGACCTGCACGAAGTTGTTCACTTGCGGCAGGCCGAAGTAGGTGCTGAAGGCGGCCAGGTCGGCCGCGGCGGTGGGCGTGTGATAGGCGTTGACGATGGCAATCGTCTGCCCCGTGCCGTCTCCCTCGATCGCGCCGTCGAAAAAGATCTGGTCGAAGCCGTAAGCGTGCCGCATCTGCGCGGGCGTGTAGCCGCCCGGCGTGGCACTGCTATACAGGGGGTCGGCCTCGGTGGCCGGGCTCACCTCGGCCAGCGGTTCGGCCAGCAAGCCGTCGCCCGAGAGCAGTTGGCGATCTTCCAGCACCTCGCCGGCCAGGCTCGAGGTGGCCAGTCGCGAGGCGATCGATCTGTTACGGCGTTGCGACATAGACGAACGAACTGCGGATCGACGGCGCGCTTGGTACCCCGACCGATCGCGGGAGCGCGGTAACCTCACAGGATCCAAGCTGTTCCGTTAGGAGGGGAAACCCGCCCTTTCAACGCGGGGGCGAGTCCAAACTTCAGGATAATTGCCGGGGCAACGGTACGGAAGAAATCGCCGGGCCGTTTTGCCCCGGCTTAGCCGTCTATTCCCCCTGCAACCGCCACGACGGGCATCGCCGTCACGGCTCTGGCGACGCACCGCCTTCGCGCACCAGAGATTTCGCCCGATGTGGCGGCAAATATTCCCGTTTCCGCTTCGCCGTGCCTGCGCGGCGCCCCCGCGAAAGGGGTACCGCCCCGGCAGCTTTTGCGGCACACTGACCGGCGCTGTCGAGGCGGCCGCACGGCGAGCCCCGCCGAAGCGCCGGCTCCCCACGATCCCACTTGTTTGACAAGGTTCAGGAGCGTCGTTAGTCTCAGAATAGAACAGAGTTACCACTTTTCTCGCGCGCCTGGGGGGCTCGCCCGCGCCTGGGATTCCGGAGCCGAGGGGATTTGCTCGTGTCCTCGCGCAACCGGCTCCCGACAAAACGCAAGCTGCCTTTGGCAAATTGCGCGGACGAATAGGCTCCAGCAATCACTCGCACCGCAGACCATGCGCTCGCTCGACAGTGGGAGCGCGGTGCGCCAGAAAAAACCACTTAGCGTACAGCACGGATTAACTTCATGGCCAAGAAAGCGGACTTCTCCCACATCCTCATCCGGCAGGGAATCATTTCCGAAGAGCAGCTCGGCGAAGCCAAACGCGTGGCCAAGAGCTCTGGAAAGAAAGTCCCCGACCAGCTTGTCGTGCTCGGCTATGCCACCGGCGACGAGGTGATGCGGGCCATCGCCCAGGAACACGGCCTCGACTTCATCGACCTCAACGAAGTCGTCATTCCCCCCTCGATCGTGGAGCTCGTGCCCGAATCGGTCGCCCGCGAAAACGCGATTCTACCGATGGCCGAAGAGGACGGCGGGCTGAAAGTGATCGTCAGCGATCCGCTGGATCTCGACACGTTCGAGAAGCTGAGGTTCATCTTGAACAAGAAGGTCGAGATCGCCCTGGCGCCGCGCGAAATGATTCTCGACGCGATCAACCGCCACTATGGCCAGATGGAGGATCAGTCGGCCGACTCCATGCTGCAGGAGTTCACCGACACGGCGATCGACTTTACCGAGACCGAGCAGGAGTCGGAGGGCGGGGGCGACGAGGTGGTCGACGAGACCAGCGCCCCGATCGTGCGGCTGACGCAACTGCTGATCCAAGAGGCCGTGCAGTTGCGGGCCTCGGATATCCACGTCGAGCCGTTCGAAGACCGGGTCCGCATCCGCTACCGCATCGACGGCGTGCTGGTCGAGCGCGACAGCCCGCCCCGCCGTTTGTTGGGAGCCCTGCTTTCGCGCATCAAGATTCTGGCCAATATCGACATCGCCGAGCGGCGCCGCCCCCAGGACGGGCGGATCAAGGTCACCGTGGGCGAGAAGCAGCTCGACCTCCGCGTCAGCATGCTGCCCACCAACCACGGGCAGTCGGCCGTGATGCGAGTGCTCGACAAGGACAGCATCCGGGTGGGGGTGCGCCAGTTGGGCCTCTCGGAGAACGATTTTCGACAGTTCAAAAACCTGATCCGCCGCCCCAACGGCATCATCCTGGTCACCGGGCCCACGGGCTCGGGGAAGACGACCACGCTGTACGCCGCCCTGAACGAGCTGAACAAGCCCGACCGCAAGATCATCACCGCCGAGGACCCGGTCGAGTACTACCTGCCGGGGATCAACCAGGTGGAGGTGAAGCACAACATCGGGCTCGACTTTGCGATGATCATTCGCGCGATGTTGCGTCAGGCCCCCAACGTGATTCTGGTGGGTGAGATGCGAGATTCGGAGACGGCCCAGATGGGCATTCAAGCATCTTTGACTGGACACTTGGTTTTTAGTACGCTGCATACGAACGATGCGCCCGGTGCTGTTACAAGAATGACCGATATGGGCGTTCCCGGATATCTCGTCGCCAGCAGCGTGATGGCTGTCTTGGCGCAACGTTTGGTGCGGGTGGTGTGTTCAAAATGTAAACAGCCGTACACTCCGAGCGACGCGATTCTGGAGTCGGCCGGCATCACGCCGGAGATGGCCGAGGGGGCCAAATTCATGAAGGGCAAGGGCTGCGGCCACTGCTCCAAGAGCGGCTATCGCGGACGCATCGGCATTTTCGAATTGATGATGATGACCAACAAAATTCGCGAGCTGGCCTTCGCGGGGGCCGCCACGCAGGACATCCGCAAAGCGGCTCTTTCTCAAGGCATGGTCTCGCTTTACAACGACGGCATTCGCAAGGCGATGATCGGCCAGACCACGATCGAAGAGATCTTCCGCGTGGCCAAGAAGAGCGAGTAGACCCGTGGGCGCCGCGGGGGGCGCGACGCGAGCCCCGTGTGCGTGCGGACATCGACCAGGAAACAGAGACACAACGTATCGAGAGGGCGGATCGAACGAGGCACCGACGGCTCGCTGGACAAGCGGCCGGCGCGCTAGAGCGGCGTGAAACGCGACCCAAGCGTTTACGTCGAGGCGCAAAGATCTCCACGAGTGGCATGGTATTTGACGGCCGGGGGGCGAATAATCGTCCTGGCCCATATCAGTGGCCGCCCGTTCCGGTAGGGGCCTCGGAACGACCCGCTCGGGACACGATTCCTATCAAAACAGTGTGATTTCGACCGATCCAGGCATGCCGTCCGGCCCCTGGGGTCGGCGGGCATCCACGGGCGGCAGGCCAGAGGGACTCTAGACGTGGCGGAAACGGTTCTCATCGACAAGCTGCTGCACGCTGTGGTCAAGCAGGGTGCCAGCGATCTGCACATTACCGTGGGCCAGCCGCCGGTGATCCGGCACGACGGCCACATGGTGCGGCTCAAGACCAAGACGCTCGAGCCGGCCGACACCCAGCAGTTGATGAAGAGCATCACGCCGGACCGCTGCCAACAGGAATTGCAGGCCGTCGGCGGCTCCGACTTCGGCTTCGCTTTCGGCGAACTGGCCCGCTTCCGCGTCTCGGTATTCAAGCAGCGCGGCAACGTCGCGATGGTGTTGCGGCAGATTCCCAACAAGCTGCTCACCATGGAGCAGCTCGGGCTGCCCACCGTGTGCGAGCGGTTGATCCAACGCCCCCGCGGGCTGTTTCTGGTCACCGGGCCCACGGGCTCGGGCAAGAGTACCTCGCTGGCCAGCATGATCAACTATCTCAACGAGACGATCGATCATCACATCATCACGATCGAAGACCCGATCGAGTTTTACCATCCGAACAAGAAGTCGACGGTCAATCAGCGCGAGGTGGGCGTCGACGTGCCGAGTTTCTCCGAGGCGCTGAGGCGCGCCTTGCGTCAGGATCCGGACGTGATCCTGGTGGGCGAGTTGCGCGACCTGGCCACGATCGAGGCGGCCATCAGCGCCGCCGAGACGGGCCACGTGGTGTTCGGCACGCTGCACACGACCGGGGCCCAGGGAACGGTCAACCGCATCATCG
>ERZ869936.2552-NODE-2552-length-10572-cov-17.550632_pt1 | contig 10572 bp, 11 predicted proteins | sample MGYA00520876_ERZ869936 | MGnify/ENA primary metagenome ERZ869936 (study PRJEB32218, sample SAMN09650985) | biofilter metagenome | isolation source: enrty point of leading RO module | place: Saudi Arabia: Thuwal, RO plant located on Red Sea | collected 2016-02-17... | reverse complement strand
AATATGCGTGGGCCTGACCAGCAAAGGTGAAAGGCGATCTACTGTAAGCAACCGCGTTCACTGCCCTTAACTCTATCTGCGCAATACCTGTAGCTGTAGGTAATGATAAAGGATAGATTACAGCCATTATGCTAACGCCCTTCCGTATGATCCACCGCGCCGTTTAGCGTCTACAACAGCAGCTTTAGCACTTGCTGCGATCTGTGGCATCAATGATTTAATCTCAGTACGCACCGTTTGCTGTACGCCTGTGGATACGTTGATGGTTTGGTTAACAACGACTTGGCCACCACTGCCGGCCATACGTTCATTTGGTGTAATAGAACCTGACCTTGCCGGCACAAACAGTTCTGGACCACGCTCACCAACCAAATAAGGCGTGTTTGCGTTGACCGGCCCACCATTTGCACGCGCTTCAACACCAGCAATCGAAGGGAATGCTTTGCTGATTGATTTAGTGATAAACCCTGTGATCTGCTTGACGACAAAAATTCGATATAGTTCAGAAATTATATCAGTCGCCATCATGCGGAATGCATCTTTGGCAGATTTAGTTCCTTTGGCCATCTGCATGAAGGCATTCTCAAATTTATTCCCAATCATATCCGCAACCGTGGTGATCTTTTTTATGTCATCAGCGGCTTCTTTTGACTTAACCTTCACACGGTCAAAATATGAGAACAGATCAATGGTGGTGATGTTGTTCAAATCATCCTTCAGATCAGTCACGCTTTGGTAAGGCTTATCTAGTTCAGAACGCAAACCATCCGCTTTCCGCGTTAAGTCCAAAACGCCAAGAATGTTTTTATCTATACGATCTTGCAATTTTGAGAATGCATCCGCGCCCATATCTTCAGGCAATGCCGTACTGAAAACCCTGTTTATTTCCTTTGCGGTTTCGTTTGTGAACTTTAGGAACTTTTCCATGATATTGGAAATCATCACCAAAAAGGTAAATTCCATTTCATTGAAAAATATCTTTGAATTTGTTGCAAATAATTGGATTTGCTTGCCAGCCCGCGTGAAGGCTTCCGATACAATAGCTGGAACACCGCTGATAAATGTCACAAGAAAATTAAAGCCATTGATGATACCGTTAATCGCAATCATGGCTCCTGTTTTCAACAGTTCAAATGCCTTCTTGACCGCATTGATCGCCGGCATGACAAAATCAATCAGCGGCTTGAAGGCAATGCCCATATCTGCGCCAAACTTCTTGAAGTCAAATGTCAGCTTGGTTGTGCGTTCACCTAGCATTGCAAATGCACCGCCGATGGCAACAACCGCACCCAAGATCATTCCTTTTGGCCCAAATACAGATGCAAGTTGAGGTGCTTGCATTGTCATGATCCGCAAGGCATCGGTTCCCATAGAAGCCTGAACGGCCATATCTTGGAACTGCAAGGATGCCATGCCTAAGTTGCGGGTAAGGTTCTTGTTTGCACCCATCAATGCACGGTTAGCGTTTGCGTGCTTTTGCAATCCGGCGGTGGCTGAAGCCATCGATTTGCTGACATTCCCAAGCTGGGCTTGTACTTTCTTCATTTCAGGAACGGCGTTCCCAACGGCGTTCATTTCAAACGTGAGTTTTTCAACTGCCATCGGTTTCTTGTTCCTTCTTTATTTTAAAATAAGCGATCCATTCGTTATATTCTGAAACACTGATTTCTTCTATTTCAGCTATCGTTTTGTTCAACAATTCAGCCAATGCAATCAGATTGAATCTAAATGGATCGCCCCTTAGTTTTTTTCGTGTTCCTCGACAGATACCGTTTCAAAGATCGCGCCAAACACCTTGGCGATCACGCCCAACGGCTCACCCATCAAGATGAATTTGTCACCCACATCAAAAGCCTTTTCACCATCAGGCTTTTGACACTTTAGAATGATCATTTCAACCATCGCATCCATTGTCGGATTGTTGATAAAGTCAACGTGCTTTTTCTGTATCTTCGACATATCGCGTGCGGATACTTCGCTAAAGAATAGGGTCTCCGGTTCCCCGTTTTCACCCCATCCTTCAACTTCAATCGAACTTAATTCTTTTTCTGCCCGATTAGCCGCGATGCGTTTAGCTAGTGACATATTATACAACCGTTCCGATTGTTAGTGCATCGTCTAGCTGCAATTCACAGTTCAGTGTAGCAATCCCGTCCATTGTCGCGCCACGCTCAACAGATGTGACAAGGAATGTACCAGAATATTTTGTGTCGCCACTGTCTGTGCCTTCCATGTAGAACTCACAGTCAACTTTGTCGCCTTCAACTAAGTCTTGTTGCACAGCGTCATCAGGGTCTAAATAAAGAGACATTGAACCTGTGCCGCTTGTTAGACCCTTCACAAATGTCCGTGCTGTGTTGCCCATGCTAGTTGTTTCAACCGCATCGGCTGTTGTTGTAACTGTCCAGTTTAGCAATTCGCCAACTGTTGCAACGGAACCGCCAGTGGTGACCAACTTCACGCTTCCATCTGATCCGAAATGTGTAGCCATTGTGTAATCTCCTTACTTGGCCGTTTCTACGTCATTTAAAGCTGTAACATATCTAACCATATAAGTCAGCTTTGCTACGCCCAATATTTGATCGGCTTCCCCATCAAATTGTATTGCGGTTGAAGTTAACACCGTTGATTTGGCAAGTCCACCAATGGTGAAATCACCGGCAATGGCTTCTTCAACTTGCACCGCTATTGCATCCGCGTCATCGTCAAATGTGCTGCTTTCACGCACATAAATATCAATCTCTAACGATAGTTCACGGTTTATATCTGTCACGCCCACGTTATAGCGTTCACTCGTTTCACTGCCCGTATATACGCTAATGGCCGGCAACAACGCTTCATTTAACGGATGCACGCGGGTTGTAAATATACGGCCACCAACCAGCGTGACCGCCGATGTTAGGGTGGTTGCAACTGCGTCACGGATTTGCTGCCTAACGTGTGCCATCTATGGTTTCTCTAACTGCAAGACTGTCACGCCAGTGCCATCGTGTATCCACGCAACAATATTGTAAGTCACCGCACTAATGGTGATTGTGTCACCTGATGCCACGTTTGAAACGTCTGTTGTGCGACATGTAAACCGTGGCTGTTCTTGATGCACCTGCGCTGTCCCACCGGCATCCATAGGAACCGTTTCATTGTCGAAAATGCCGTTGATCGTGCTGCCATCGTATGTGGCCGCTGTTGCGAAATCCTCAACGGCAAAGATCGATGAAAGATCATCTGCAAGTGCAATCGCCATTAGCTGTCATCCTCTGGCGTTGTTAGTTCAACGTCAGACTTCTTCAGCCCAACGCTGCGTGTTGTCTTTTTGGGTGCCTTTGGCTTCGCTTTTGCCTTGGGCTTCGGTGCGGTTGCCGCTTCAGCGTAACCGCGTCTAATTAGTTTTTCTGCTGTGCGATCTGGCAAATCATGTTCTTCGCCGGCGTGCAAGTTGCCGCCCATCCCAACTGTGCATTTCTTTAATATCTTAACTTTCATAATTCACCCTTTCGGTGGATAGAAGGGGCATTTCTGCCCCCTCTGGTTAGTACAATTATGATGGGTCAACTTCGTCTGTGATTGCGAAGCTAACTGCGTTGCGAACGCCAACATCTAGTTCAGCATGAAGAACCATGCGAACCGTACCAGCGCGTGATCCTGTGTATGGATCAACCAAGATAGATGGTGCGCCGAACTGTGCGATCATCAACTGTGAGAAGTCACCGAAGATCAACGCAGATGCGTCATTACCCGCATCGCCCGGGTTCAGGTTGGTTGGGATGTTTGATGTAAACGCCGCTGGATAACCATAGATGTTATTCCAAGGATCGTTCATGATCATCACGCTGTCAGTTGATGCGACTTTTGCTGTTGATGACAACGCTGCTTTGACCGCTGGGTGAGACAAGAAGCCTGCCGCCGCTGGGTTTACAATGCCGTTATCTTCTTCAACTAGCTTGACCAAATCTGTGATGTCATCCCATGTCAACGCAGCACGGTCTGTACCTGCTGAGATGTCAAGGTTGTTCACGCCAGATGTGTTTAGGATACCTGTTGGCTGACCTGAAGAACCTGAACCTTGGATGGCATAAAATTCAGTGCGATCTGCCGCTGATGCTAATAGATCGTTTTGAATTACTTGCTCAATCGCTGGTACGCTTTCCATCATCAACAAACGTGATAGGTCAACGAATGCACCCATTGTGCGTGGCTGCAATGTAACACCGCCATCTGTGCCGGCTCCATCTGCAACATCACCTAGTTCCTCAACAAATGCAGCATTTGCACCTGTCGCCATTTTTGGCATCTTAATGCGGCCAGTTAGACCAGACATATAAGTTGCACCTAGGCCACCAAGAACCTGACGCGCACGCAAGGCTTCAATGAACATGTCGCCACGGTGTGCGGTTGGCACGAAATCATCAAAGACAACTTCAGACGCTGAACCGCCTGTTGCCGCTGTTGATAGTGGGCCACGCTGTTGCCATGCGAAATCTGGAACGTAAATGCCCTCTGCGCTGCGTCCTACACGCTTCGCAATTTCGTCATTCATTTCACGTTCAAAACCAGCATTGCGCCAATCGCCTGTGACTTGCGCTTGAACCATACGGCCCAAAGAATATGTGCGCTTTTCTTTTGGTGATGCGTCAACAGTTGCTGGCGCAACGTCTAGTGGCATATCACCGATAGCGTCCAACAACACGCCACGGAATGCATCCACGGACATGCCTTTGCTGATTGCTTCATTTGCAAGGTCACGCTTGTTGTGCTTGGCTGCAATAGCCAAGATTTCTGCGTCATTCTTGCGTGCGGCGCGAACTGCTTCAGCTTTTACCGCATCAAGATCGACGTTGTTTTTGACTTCTTCAGTCATTTTAACATCCTCCAAAGATGGTTGAGATTTAGGTTCTGCCGGAACTGATCGCCCAACGCCAACAAGATTTGACTGATCCGCTGGTACTGAAACAATACTAATTTCCATTGGTGTCGTCATTACACGATAATAATCTTCAGGATCATCATCACGACTAATTCGGCCATCAATGCGATAGCCTACACTGATGTTTTGTCTGATGCCATCAGTCACATCATTGAACACTTCTGAAGCAAGTGCGCCTTTTCCAAAGCGAACCATTGCACGCAGACGACGCGCATCTTCATCCAGTTCAACCCCTTCGATCACGCCAATTTGCTTTTCCATATCATGATCAAGCAAAAGCGGTGCGCGACCACTATTCAAGAAATCTAAATTCATGCTTTCCCGTGTGTGATCAATGACTTCCAAGCCAAATGACCGCTCAACGGGTTCTTCTGTGGAAACACCAACCTTCACACGGCGGGTTTCTTCGTCAATCGATGCGCCATCACCCATGTGAACCGCACGTTTTGACATTTCTTCACGGCTGAAACGCTCTTCTTCTGTTGGCATTTCTTCTGCCTCAACTGCCGGTTCATCTTCGGCATGAGGCTTCGCAAACGTCACAATGTACGCTTCTTCCGTTTCTTCAATATTGATCACATGACGTTTTTTCATGCTATCACCTCGCTTTGTAGACATCGGATGCCCTTCAGGCAATAAGTCCGTGTCATGCTTTCCTGACCTAAACTTACCATTTCTAAGAGCATAAAGAAAGCTGTTCACACGCGCATATGCCCATTGTTCAGGGGATGACACGTTTGGACGGACACTTTCAGGGTTGGTTTTGTATGCGCCAACACCGCGTTCAAACACGGCTGTAAGGGTGCGCAAGTTGGTGCGCTTAGATGCAGCGTTGCCCACTTGCTCATTGTGATCTTCAACTTTGTTCTTCAAGCCTTCACGCACGGCATCAGTGACCGCACGGCTTTCTTCAGCCTTTAGGCTTTCCACAATGTTGCGTGACCATGCAAAGCCAGCATCACCGCCCCACAACGCCCACGCAATGCGGCCATTGGATGGATACCCATCTTCACCTTGGCTGAAACCTTCGGCTTCTTTGTCCACTTCATGGCGGCTGAAAAAGCTGAACATGCGCTTGACTGTATCTTCTGACAGGTTGCGATCATTCACGATGTCACGCGCCCTAGCAATTCCCACTTCAGTCCCGCCGCGTCCATACTCTGACCGCCAATCAAGACCGCGCTGCGCTTCTTCCTTCATGCCTTCAGTAGGCGTATAGCTAGCCATCGTCATCCTCAATTTCTGGTTGAACTGGTGCTTTCGCGCCAAACGGTTCAAAGGCCATCTTCAGGCCATAGCGTTCAGCCATTTCCTTGTCAGCTTGGATTTGGCTGTATAATTCTTCAACATCCCGACCATAGTTGGCCGCAACGTCATTCATGCTGATGATGCCATTGGTCAACGCTGTGACATTCGCATTGATTTCACGTTGTGGATCAACCCAAGCAAAGCCACGGCCTCGGAAATGAATGTTGTCGGAAAACTTATCATATTTGCTAATCGGGATCGGAATATCGCCAAACGTCAACGCGCTATCCAGCCACGCACGGAACACGGGTTCACAGAAATGCTGAATGATGAATGATTGAAGTGTCTTGTAGTGATCACGTTCTTCAATGGTGCCTTGGCGTATCGATGAATATGAAACACCCTTCAGATCATTCGAAAGGCTGGTATAGCTGACATTCAAACCTGATGCGATGCCGCGCAAAACCGCTTCTTCAAATGCGGCAAATGCGGATGTCGGATGCGCTGGATCGATCATCTTAAAGTCATGGCCTGATGGCAACTGATAGACGGAAGCCGGTGCCATGTCGATCACTGGAACGTCATCCTCAGTGGTGTCATCGCCAACAAATTCATCCCCATCGGGTGTGGTTATGATGCCAAACTTTGCCGCCGCTGCCCGTGCCGCGATTAGTTCAGCTTCCCGATAACCGTGCAACATCTTCAAAGATGCGATGGCTGGGGCCATAAACGGTTCACCACGGCTTTGATGCGTGCGCTGGGGAATGAACAAGTGCAACATTTCTGTGGCCGGCACGCGCACGTGTTTGCGTTCTGCCGATGTTGCGAAATTCAATGTGTCATTTGGGTGGGCAGTCAAAACATAATAGGCAACGGGACGCTGAAAGTTGTCCACCTCAACACCCATGCGTATTTCATTGCCGTTTGCCGCTTTCCCATTCTTGGCTTCATCAACCAGATCGCTCTCAATAAACTGCAAGGAAAAGCCATCACGGAAACGGCGGTTTTGCACAAACTTGACGAAAACTTCACCATCACGCGCCAAGGTTTCAGCAACATAACGCTGCGCATCTAGCCATGACATGCGGCCTGTCACGTCACAGTTGCCCATGCGGCCCCATGACTTAAACGCATTTTCAAGGATGGTATTGCCAGCCGCATCAAGTGAACGGTCATCATTGCGTGCGCGAACCTGAACGGTGAACCCCTTTTCACCAACCACATTGGTTTTGATTAGGTTCAGGAACCGCTTGGCATATTCGTTGTTACGCGCCAAATCACGGGAACGGTTGCGCAAGATGGGCAAGTTTGTGCGCAATTCACTGTCAGCCGAAAAACTAGAACCGATGAAGTCAGCGAATAAACGCCCTTGATTTGCGCCGGCATATTGACGCAAACGGCGGCGGCTTCGTCTCCCCACGGGCGCATCGGCTTGGCCGTTTCGGAATGACAGAAAATCAAGCAAGCCCATGTTAGAACCTCATTAAGATTGTGGATGATGTTCTGCGTCCATGCTTGACATCAAGTTTCCGTTTGTGCGCCTTCACTTCGCGGCGGTAATAATCACGCCATGTCAGCAATTCATCAGGTGTCATTTTGGTCAAAGAGCGGCCAGCGATGCTATAACTGGAAACATCCGCATCCGCACGGTTTTCCAAGACGGCTTCAATCTTTTGCAGCATCTTTTCAGCATGTTCACGCGGATCAACATTATTGACATCCAGATCAGGCAAGATGTCTATTTCACCCTTATCCAACACAAGCCGGTTGGATGATGACGTTTCAACAACTTCCAACTGATAGTGATAATGCCCATCATTATAAGCCGCCGTTGTCGCACTATCAGCCGTGAAAAGATAATCATCCCCGCTGTTCGTTGCATTGATGGTAAATTCAAGATTTGCGCCCGTGCCTGAACGCATGATGAATGCCATCGTGTGAAGCAAATTGTCGTAATCGCTTGAATATTCTGTCAGCTTAAATTGAACAAAATCACCCAATACGATTTCAGCGGGGATTTCCGTGGGTGCATTATCAGCGTCAAACAGATTGGCCATGCTGTTAATATCCTGTCACAAAGTTGTTAGGACGCGGCTTAAATGCACGCCTTTTGGGTACTGCTTGCGATGATTTTACCCTATTTTGCCCCTGTTTTGCAAGGTGTTCAATGTTAAGGCCCATCAACTCCAGTGCCGCCATTGCATAAACACGGCAATCCAAGGCTTCGTTTCGCTGCCTGACTTTTACCCATTCCCGCCTTGGCCGTCCCTTGAAATACTTTGTCACCTTCTTTTCAGATGTCAGCATTCGGAAATATTCTTCACTGTGGGTGAACGGAAAGTGACAATATCCCGCACCTTCTTCAGTGATCTTCAGCCGTGCAAAAATTAGCTCCTTGGCCGTATCCGTCCCAACTGGAAATAGGTTGATCTTGCCGATGTTGTTCTTGCTAGGCTTGCCAATGATCGGCTTGCCTTCACCACCAATACCCTTGATCGCAAACACCCGCTTGCCAGCCCGTTGCCGCGCGTAATTATAGACTTGTTGCGTGTAGTGGCCGCCACTGTCCACGCAAGTTGATCTAATTATCATTTCACCGCGTATAGGATGAATAAAGGTTTGGCTTAAAACTTCATCAAGCCGTTGCCACAGTTCCGATCCCGATGGATCACCATAGATTTCTTCATACTGGATTGACCACGTTTCATGGCCGCTGCCGGTGGCCAACACTTCATATGCAAGCCGGTCATCCTGAACATCAACGCCAGCCGTTAAAACAACCGCACCTTCAGGCAGGTCATCTGCCCAATCTTCACGGCGTTCATAAAGATCATACTCATCGATCCGTTCACCCTGTTCTTCATAGGTTTCGCCAAGGGTTGTGTTGATCCATGTTTTCAGGCGCATCGGATCACGCTTCGATGCCAAGAAATCCCTGACAATATCTTCAAGCGGTGTCCAAGGTGAATATAACGCTGACAGGTGAAAACCGGCGGTCTTGCCATCCCCTTCAGCCGTCTTTACCCATTTACCATAACGGATGGCCTGAAACCGCTTCGCATCATTCCAGCATGATCCGCAATGTTCACATATATATTCTGCGCTTTGCGGCTTGTTATCTGTCCACTGGACGTTTGCCCACTTTAAATTCTGATGTTCACCGCAATCGGGACACGGCACAAAATATTTGCGCTGATCACTTTCTGCATACGCATCTTCAATCCGTGATGCACCCTTTTCGGTTGGGGTGCTAACCAAGATGATCTTGCGGTTCCAGAATGTTGCAGATCGTTTGCGTGCCAGTGCAACTGGATCACCTTCAGTGCCAGCCGATAACGGATAACGGTCAACTTCGTCACAAAGGATGATGCGACACGGACGCGATGCCAATGATGACGGTGAATTTGCGCCACAAGCCGTGACATGACCGCCAGCAAAGACTTTGTGCAATGTTGTGTTGCCGCTGTCCCTTGATCTGGGATCACCGATCTTTTCCGACAAGACAGGGGTGTCACGGATCGCCGGTGCAAGTCTATCTTTTGACCATGTTTGCGCCATTTCAAGTGTCGGCTGAACCACCAACATTGGAGCAGGGTCTTGATGGATGTGAAAGCCAACAACATTGTTGATCAGTTCAGTCTTGCCAATCTGTGCCGCCGTCATCAGAACAACGGTTTCAATGTCGGCATCACTGACAGCATCCATCATGCCGCGTTGATATTCCGCACGGCTGGTTGACCACTTGCCGGCCTCCGCTGAACTTTCCGACGATAGTTGCCGATGTTCATCAGCCCATTGGCTAACAGTCAATCTGGGTGGCGGTTTAAGTGCAGTCCGAATAGCTTGTTGCAATCGTGCCTTTAGCCTACGTTCTTGCCTTTTCTTTATTGTATCCGACCAGTTCATCCAATGCTTCTATGATTGCCGCTTCGATAATTTCACGGACTTCTTTCACGGTTGCGGCGGCATGCGCCTCAGCGGCCACCTTGGTTGGTGCGGCCAGCAACTTATTCCGCACCTTCGTTAATTGTTCTTCAAAGTCTTTACCAACTTTTTCGATATACACCAGATCGCCACGTTCAACCGCGTTTTCCATTTCCTTCGCGTCTGCTTGTTCTTTGGCTAATCTGGCCCTTTCCTTGCCTAGTTCAAGATCGTTGTTGTTATTCCCAGCAAGGTTGCGGATGTGTTTCAAATACTGCAAACGCACGTCATCTATGCTATATTTGCCGCGATCCTGTTTATCAACAACGCCTTCTTTTATTAGCCTTGTCAGCGTTGGTTGCTGAATACCAAGGTGTTTTGCGCAATCATCAAGGCTTGCCATTATGAACACTCCTCATAATCATACGCCCTAATATGAAGTCTGTCGCTAGAAATAAATTGTGGTCCGAATTACC
>ERZ869936.2551-NODE-2551-length-10573-cov-5.709165_pt1 | contig 10573 bp, 6 predicted proteins | sample MGYA00520876_ERZ869936 | MGnify/ENA primary metagenome ERZ869936 (study PRJEB32218, sample SAMN09650985) | biofilter metagenome | isolation source: enrty point of leading RO module | place: Saudi Arabia: Thuwal, RO plant located on Red Sea | collected 2016-02-17 ... | reverse complement strand
TCCGGCATCGCACCATGGCGGAAATGAAGCGGCCATCCTCGACTTCGCCGTCATCAACAAGTACCACGTCAGCATGCTGCCGTACTTCATGCAGAAGCTGAAGGACATCGACGAGGGCGGCACCGACCTCCTCGAGAAGACGATGATCGTCTTCGGCTCGCCCATGGCCGACGGAAACATCCACAACCACCGCCGGGCGCCCCTCATCGTGCTGGGGCACGCCAACGGCAAGCTGGAGGGCAACCTTCACCTCAAGGCTCCCGACGGAACGCCCATGGCCAACGCCATGCTGTCCATGCTCCACACGCTGGGCCACGACGACATGGAGAGCTTCGGCGACAGCACCGGTGAGCTACCCCTGACGATGCCCCGGTCGGCATCGCCGGACCGGTAGGAGGGGCCATGCGCGGCACCGTCCTTCGCGCCAATCCGTGGCTGGCCCTGGCGGCGACTCTCGCCCTCTGGGGCTCCACGGCGCATGACCATCCCGCGCCCACCGCCCGGGCGGGCTTCGTCGGCGCGCCCATCGTCGACGGGCCCATGGCCAACGCGCCCGTCGCCGACGCCGCCCGCGCCAACGACACCGACGGTGTGCGCGCCATGCTTCGGAGTGGCGAGGACGTGAACGCCGCCCACGGCGACGGCATGACCGCTCTCCACTGGGCCGCCGAGCACGGCAACGCCGAACTGGCGGAGGTCCTCCTGGTGGCGGGGGCACATCCCGAAGCCGTGACGCGCCTGGGCGACTACACTCCGCTCCACATCGCAGCTCGGAAGGGCGCCTCCGACGTCGTCCGGGTCCTTCTGGAGAAGGGTGCGGACCCGGCGGCGCGGACCGATCCGGCCGGTGTCCAGCCTCTCCACTACGCCGCCGCGGCCGGTGATCTCGCCTCGGTGGAGGCCCTTCTCGACTACGGGGCCGTCGTGGATTCCCGTGAGCCGAAGTGGGGCCAGACGCCTCTCATGTACGCCGCGGCCCGAGGCCGCACCGCAGTGGTGCGCCGCCTGGTGGCCGCCGGCGCCGATCCGGGAGCCACGGCCCGCGTCATGGACATGGACCAGCGGGAGCAGATCGACCGCGAAGACCGGCGCCGGCAGGAGGAGATCCGGGAGACGCTCGTGGCCGCCCAAGAGGGCCGCCTGACCCCGTCTCGCGACCGCGACCCCTACGGCGGCCAGCCCATGGGCCGTGGTGCTCCTCCGCCGACGCCCCCGCCGGGTGTGGTGCCGCCTCCGTCGGCGACGACGCCCGCCGGGGCCGTCCGCCCTCCGGATGCGGCGACGCCGCCGGACGCGCCGCCGGCGCCGACGCAGGAGGACATCAACAACCAGCAGCGTGACCGGGTGCCGTCGTCGCGCTTCTCCCATGCTCAGCTCGTGGGCGGGTACGGCGGCCTCGCGCCTCTGCATCTCGCAGCGCGTGACGGCCATGTGGCCACGGCCATGGCGTTGGTGGAGAGCGGCGCTGACATCGACCAACGGAGTGGCGGCGACGGCTCGACTCCTCTGCTCATCGCCACCATCAACGGCCACTTCGACCTGGCCATGGGCCTCTTCGAGGCGGGCGCCGACCCGAACCTGGCGTCCGACGCCAACGCCACGCCGCTGTACACCACCATCAACACCCAGTGGATTCCCAAGTCGCGCCATCCCCAGCCCGCCGACTACATGCAGCAGGAGGTCACGTATCTCGACCTCATGAAGGCGTTCCTGGAGGCGGGCGTCGACCCGAACGTGCGGCTGGAGAAGCAGCTCTGGTTCACCACGTTCGGCGACGACTACCTGCGAGTGGATCGCATGGGCGCCACCCCCTTCTGGAGGGCGGCGTATGCCTTGGACCTCGAGGCCATGAAGCTTCTCGTGGCGCACGGGGCCGACCCCCACATCCCCACCATGAAGACGGCGCCACCCCGATTCGGCAGGAGCGCCACACCCGACGACGGGCCCGATCCGTCGGGACTTCCGCCGGTGCCCGTGGGCGGCCCGGGCGTCTTCCCCATCCACGCCGCCTCGGGTGTGGGGTACGGTGAAGGCTTCGCGGCCAACATCCATCGGGTGGTGCCCGACGGCTGGCTACCCGCCGTGAAGTACCTGGTGGAAGAGCTGGGCGCCGACGTGAACCAGCGTGACCACAACGGCTACACGGCGGTGCACCATGCCGCCTCTCGCGGCGACAACGAGCTGATCCACTACCTGGTGGAGCAGGGGGCCGACGTCACCGTCGTCGCGCGGAGCGGTCAGACCACCGTCGACATGGCCAACGGACCCGTCCAGCGGATCTCGCCCTTCCCGGCGACCATCGCGCTGCTCGAGAGCCTCGGCGCCAAGAACAACCACAACTGCGTGTCCTGCTAGACGAAGGGTCCTAAGCCGGACGCGCCGGCTTGGCGCCCGGGGCGGGCGAGGCCCATACTGCCGCATGCGGCTACACCTGGCGGTCACGGCCATTCTCCTCGTCCTTGTCAGCGCATGCGCCGATGCGGGATCGACTGACGCCGAGGCTTCGCGTCTCGTCGTTGCGATTCCACGGGACGGTGGCCCCATCAATCCCTATTCGGGCTCGGGCGACTTCCTCCTCGGCTTCGTCTACGACCGGCTCTTCGAGCCATCGCCGTTCGTCGAGGAGGCTTGGCCAGGCCTGGCCACCGGCGCCCGACAGATGGATGACACCACCTGGGTCGTAGATCTCCGCACCGGAGTGCGTTGGCACGACGGTACGCCCTTCAGCGCCGACGACGTCGCCTTCACCTACCACTACTACCGCGACGGACCACCGAATCGGTTTGGCCACCACGTTAGCGATGTGCCAACCATCGACCGCGTTGTGGTCCTCGACTCGGTGACCGTTCGCTTCGAGTGCGGATACCCGTGCCCGACGCTCGAACGCATCACCATGGCCGACCTCCCGATCATCCCTCGGCACGTGTGGGAGGGAGTCACGTCGCCGCGGACGATGACCCGGCTTCCTGTGGGTACTGGACCGTACGTCCTCGAAGAATACCGACCCGATCAGCTGTACCGGTTCCGGGCCAACCACGACTACGCCCAGGGCACGCCGGCCTTCGAGGAGTTGCTCATGCCCATCCTCTCCGACGCCTCGAGTGCTTTCGTCGCGCTTCGGACGGGCCAGGTGGACGCCGTGGCCCGGCCTGTTCCCCCCGAGCTGGTGGAGTCGTTCTCGAACGATCCGGACCTCGACGTGATGACGTCCCCGGCGCTGAGCATCGTCGAGCTTCGGCCCAACTACCGACGGCCCCCGTTCGAGGACCCGGTACTGCGCCGAGCCCTCTCACTCGCCGTCGACCGCGCCGGGTTGGCGGAGCGTGTGCTCCTGGGACGGGGTCGACCCGGTGACCGAGGCTATCCCCACCCGGACTCGCCGTGGACCGACCCTGCGTCGAGCACTCCGTCCGATCCCGCCGAGGCGCGGAGGCTTCTCGATGGCTCAGGGGTCGTGGATCGCGACGGCGATGGCGTCCGCGAGATGCCCGATGGGACGCATCTCGACCTCGAGGTCCTCGTCGATGCTGGTGAGGCGACGCGGGTGCGGGCCGCCGAGCTGGTCTCGAGGCAGCTTGGCGACGTCGGCATCCGTGCACGCGTCGTGCCGCTGGAGTCCGGGGCGCTCAGCCAGCGGTCGGCCACGAGGGAATACGACATGTTCGTCAGCGAGATCGGGCCCCACGGTGCGGCCGATCCCGACCAGTTCGTGATGTCACACCGCAGCGGATACCTCTGGGAGGCCGACCGGCCCTTCCCCGCGTGGGACACGCTGTTCGTCCGGTGGAAGGCCGCTGCCACGGTGGAGGACCGATCGCGGGCCGCCCATGACATGCAGCGGCTCTTCAACGCGCACCCCACGAGCATCGCACTCTACTATCCCGACGAGATCTGGGCCTTCAGGCCTGCCGAGCACGACGGATGGTTCCCGCTCCCGGGGCATGGGATCGTCCACAAGTGGTCTCTGGTCCACCGATAGCGAAGGCGGTGGGCAGATGGCCGCGCTGAGGTGGCGAAGAAGCGGCCAATATCTGCTCGTCGTGTGGGCGGCGTTGACGCTCAATTTCCTCCTTCCGCGGATGGCCCCGGGAGACCCCCTGGACTATCTGATCGGGCCCGAGGCCGAGATCCTGGACGACGGCCAACGTGAGGCGGTCCTCGCGGAGTTCGGTCTCGATCGGCCGCTCCCCCGCCAGTATGTCGACTACCTCGGCGGGCTCGTGGTAGGCGACTTGGGCATCTCGCTGCGCTATGGACGGAGCGTGTCAGCCATCCTCGTCGAGCGCATTCCGTGGACGCTGCTCATCCTCGTGCCCTCGATCCTCATCAGCACGCTCCTGGCAACGGCCCTTGGGACCCTCGCCGCTTCCCGCCGAGGTGGGCGCGCCGACGGCTCGCTCGTGGCCGTGACGCTGATGATCGACTCACTCCCGGCCTTCTGGATCGGCATGGTCCTCATCGCTGTCTTCGCCGTCCGACTCCAATGGCTGCCGTCGTTCGGCGCGGTCCCGTTCGATCCCGCCGACGGGGCACTGGGTCAGGCGCTGGAGATCGGGCGGCGTGCCGTCCTCCCCATCGCCACCATGGTCATCGGGTCGCTGGGCCACACGTTTCTCCTGGCCAGGGCGTCGGTCCTGACGGCACTGGGCGAGGACCACGTGCTCATGGCCCACGCCAAGGGGCTCCGCCCGAGGCGGGTTCTCTTCGGTCACGTCCTGCGTACGGCGTTGTTGCCGGTCTACACGAGCGTCACCCTCAGCTTCGGATCCATACTGGGTGGGGCCGTCCTCATCGAAACGGTCTTTGCCTACCCCGGCTTGGGACGGCTGGTCTTCGAGGCCGTCGCGGCGCGCGACTACCCTCTCCTCCAGGGCGCGTTCGTCCTCACGGCCCTGGGCGTCATTGCCGCGAACTGGCTGGCAGACGCTACCTACCCGCGATTCGACCCCCGGGTGCGTGACATGTCGGCGTCATGAGGCGCTCCGAGGAGGGAGGGCGGCGCCTGGCGAGGGCCATACGGGCGGACGGTCTCGGACCGATCGGCCGTCGGTTCGGCAAGGCAGGGGCGGCGATCCTCACGCTCCTGGCCGGCGTCGCCGTGTTCGCTCCGCTTCTGGCACCGCACTCCGCCGACGCTCTGGCGGGCCCGCCTCTGCTCCCGCCTGGCGACGGGTTCCTTCTGGGGACGAACGACCTTGGCCAGGACATCTTCAGTCGCCTCGTTTTCGGGGCGCGCACCTCGTTGGCCATAGGCGTGGCGGTGGCCTTGCTCGCCACCACCATCGGCGTGGTCGTGGGATTGTCGGCGGGCCTCCTCAGGGGCGCCTGGGACCAGGCAACCATGCGCGTCGTGGACATCGTACTCACCATCCCCTTCCTACCCCTTCTCATCGTCCTCCAGGTATTCCTCGGCGGAGGGCCGCTCTCGCTGGTCCTGATCCTCGGCTCCGTGCTGTGGGCGCGCCCGGCCCGGGAGCTTCGGTCTCAGGTCCTGTCCGTCCGGGAACGCGGCCATGTCCAGGCCGCGATGGCCATGGGGGCGTCATCCAGCCATCTGCTTGGCCGCCACGTCTTCCCCGCCGTCGCGCCGCTCGTCGTCCCACAAGTCGTCCGCATCGCCCGAAGCGCCATTCTACTCGAGGCCTCGCTGAGCTTTCTCGGCTTGGGCGACCCCACCCTGACGAGTTGGGGCACGATGCTCTTCCACGCCCAAGCGCGGAGCGCGTACCTCACGGATGCCTGGCTCTGGTGGATCCTCCCTCCGGGGCTCGCAATCGGGCTCGCGGTGCTGGGCGTGGCGCTCTTGGGGTATGCCGCGGAAGAGATCACGCGTCCGCGCCTGACGGGGAGCTGGGTACCGGCGGTGCCGCTGACGGCAACAGGTCGCCAGCCGCACGCGGTGGCGGCGGCGTTCGCGGGATCCGTCCCCCTGGAGGTCGAGGACCTGGAAGTCCGATACGGGACCGGTCCCGCCGAAGTCACCGCCGTCCAACGAGTCCACCTTCGGGTCGGGAGGGGGGAAGTCGTAGGCCTGGTAGGGGAGTCGGGCTCCGGCAAGACGACGGTCGCCACTGCCAGCCTCGGGTTGGTGCGCCAGCCCGGTCGGATGGTTGGCGGTGTCGTGCGGGTCGGCGGTCGGAGCCTGTCGACCCTCGAACCGGGTGAGGTCCGGGCGATACGCGGGCGGATCATCGCCCTAGTCCCTCAGAACGCGATGAACGCGCTCAATCCCGTGCGCCCGGTGATCGCCCAGTTGATGGAAGCGATTCAAGCGCACGCTGCTGTACCCGGGGCGCAGGCCGAGGCCCGAGCAGCCAGCCTCCTGGTCTCCGTGGGCATCGCGGAAGATCGCCACGATGCGTTTCCGCACGAGTTCAGCGGCGGGATGCGCCAGCGCGTTCTCATCGCGATGGCGCTGATCAACGACCCCCAAGTCCTCGTGGCGGACGAGCCCACGACAGGGCTCGACGAGACGACTGCATCGACCGTGCTCGAGTTGTTGGACCGCCTACGAGTCGAGCGCGGGCTCGGTGTGCTGCTCGTGTCCCACGACCTCGACGTCGTCATGGAGGTCGCCGATCGGATCGCCATCATGCACCGGGGTCGCGTCGTCGAGGAAGGAGCCGTATCGATGCTCCGAGACCGTGCGCGCCACCCGGAGACGCGGCGACTCCTCGGGGTCGGAGCCGTACGGCCCTCCGAAGGGCGAGGTGGCGGGAGCGATCGCGGCGGGCGTTCTCCACTCAGATCCGAATCGAGGAGCGGGAGCTTCGCGGAGGGCGGTTGCGTGCTGGACGTCGAAGGACTCTCCAAGCAGTTCGCCCGCCGCCACGGCGAGCCGATCGTCGCCCTCCGGGACGCGACCTTGCATGTGGGACGATCGGAGATCGTCGGACTTCTCGGCCGGAGCGGCGAAGGCAAGACGACGCTGGCACGAATCGTCATCGGGCTCGAGGCGCCCGACGCGGGGCGCCTCGCGTTCGATGGCAGCGACCTTACGCACACGTCCCATCGGCGCCGCCGCTCCCTCGCCGCCGGCATGCACTTGGTCTTCCAAGACCCCTACGAGTCTCTGGCGGAGCACATGTCGGTGACGGAGATCGTCGCCGAGCCCCTACGGATCCATCGGCCGTTCGGGCGGGCGACGCACCCCGATTGGATCGAGGAGGCGCTCCGGGCGGTCGACCTGGACGGTTCGTTCCTCGATCGCCGTCCGCACGAGCTCTCCGGGGGCGAGAGGCAGCGCGTCGCGTTGGCCCGGGCCATCGTTCTGAGACCTCGCCTCGTCATCGCCGACGAACCCGCCTCCCTCCTGGACGCACCACTACGAGCCGAGATCCTTACCCTCCTCGCCGATCTACGGGACGACTTCGGCACCAGCATCCTGTACATCACCCACGACGAGGGCTCCGCCAGGAGGCTATGCGACCGGATTCTCGTCCTTTCGCGTGGGCGGATCAGTCCCGCCCCCTGAGGTCGGGTGAACACCGCGCCGGTCGTTGAACGCGTGGCCATCCATCCCAGGGCCATCGCTGGCGTCCGTTGGGGCGCGATCCTACCCTACGGCGATGCCAACCTCCCGAAGCTCGAGATCAGGCTCCGCGGACCACCGGGGACGCTCCGCCTGGATCCGTCGCTTCGCGCCCCTCGGCGCACTGGTGTGCTTGGCGTGCGTCCGGGGGGGCGACGACCGGGGCCGCATTCTGGTGGTAGCCATCGACTCCGACCCCGGTCACCTGAACCCCGGCATCACCACCAGCGGGGGCACGCACACAGCTGCCGAGCTCCTCTACAACGGGCTGGTCGAACTCGACCCCCTCGACCTTTCGCCCGTTCCCGAGCTGGCCGAGCGATGGACCGTCGACGACGAAGGGCGCCGATACACGTTCTACCTCCGTGAGGATGTGCGGTGGCACGATGGTGAGCCGTTCTCGGCCCATGACGTGGTCTACAGCTTCACTGAGGTCCTCCTTCGGTTCCACGCACGGACGCGAGCCTCGTTGGGGGCGGCTTCTCCGGAGATCGTGGCCCTCGACGAGCACACGGTGGAGTTTCGGTTTTCCGATCCGTATGCGCCCCTCCTGCAACAGCTCAACGTGACCGAGGCTCCCATCCTGCCGCGGCACCTCTACGAGGGCACCGACCCCCTTCGGAATCCTGTGAACTTCGCTCCGGTGGGCACCGGTCCCTTCCGGTTCGTTTCCTCTCGCTCCGACGAAGAGCTCCGATACGCGGCCAACCGGGCGTACTTCAAGGAGGGGCTACCCGAACTCGACGCGGTGATCTATCGGGTCATACCTGACCCAGGCAGTCAGGTTCTGGCCCTCGAGGCAGGCGAAGTGGACTGGCTCTTCGCGGTCCCAGGGCCCGACATCGAGCGCGTCGCTCGTCTGCCGAACCTCGAGATCCTCCGGTCGCCCATCGGGCCCGGAGGCTCGAACTGCGTCACCACCATCGGCTTCAACCTCGACGCGGCCCCGCTCGACGATCGCCGACTCCGTGAGGCAATCTGGCACGCTCTGGACCGCGACGCGTTCCTCGAGCGTGTGCTGTTCGGCGGCGGTCGTGTCGCACGGGCTCCAATCGCCAGCGGCATCCCCTTCGCCCACCACGATGGACTCGAACTCCCTCGCCACGATCGTGCGCGGGCCCGTGCCTTACTCGCCGAGATCGGTTGGGTAGCCGAGGGTGACGGGCGAAGGGTCGCACGTGGCGTAGCGGGTACGGCTGACGGCACTTCGCTGTCGCTGAGCTTCCATCATTTCCCGTCCCAATCGGCGTATGCCGAACTCGTTCGGGCCCAGCTGGCATCCGTCGGTATCGAGATCAGGCTGGTAACCCTGGAGCCTCCGGTCTTCGTCGAGGTCGTCTTCCGGGAACGCGACTTCGACACGGCCATCGTTTCCTATTGCAACGGCACCGACCCGGAGATCGGCGTCCGACGCCAGTACGACTCCGCGATGATCGGGCCCGTGCCCTTCTCCAACACTGCCGGATACAGCAACGCCGCCGTGGACTCTCTTTTCCACCGGGCGGGGACCACCGTCGATCCGGGCGAGCGGACTCGGTTGTACCGACAGATCCAGGAGATCGTGGCCCGGGATCTCCCCTACGTCTGGCTCGTGGAGTCGTTGAATGCGCGAGCTCACCGGACGCGGTGCTCCGGTTTCGGACCATCGGGGCACTTCGCGGAAACCGCGCGCTGCGAGGGATGAAGGTCGGGTACGTCGGTCGGCGCCTTCTCCAGGTTGTGCCTACCGTCCTCGGCATCCTCCTTGTGGGCTTTGCGCTCGTCCACATTGCTCCAGGCGACCCGGTGCTCGCGCTGGCCGGAGAGCACGGCGATGCCGAGTACTACGAGTTCATGCGGGACCGGTTCGGTCTGGACGAGGCGCTTCCCGCCCGCACCCTTACGTACCTCTCGAGGGTCCTGCGGGGAGACCTGGGCGTTTCCTATGTGCAGGGGCGACCGGTCCGGGATGTGATCGCTGCGCGGGTGCCGGCCACTCTTCTCCTGACCGGGACGGCCCTCGTCCTCTCGACGTTGGTAGGCCTCCTGCTGGGGGCCCTCGCGGCCCGGCAACCGCATGGGGGGCGAGATGCGGTGATCACGATGGCGACGTTGGGCCTCTTCGCGGCGCCCGTCTTCTGGATTGGACAGCTCGCCATCGTCGTCGCTGCCTTCCACCTCGGTTGGTTCCCGGTGCAGGGCATGCGAAGCGCCGTGGAGTCAGCCGCGGGTCTTCCCGCTACACTCGATGTCCTCCATCACCTCGCCCTACCGGCGTTCGTGCTGGCGTCGCAGGAAGTCGCCGCCGTCTCGCGCCTAACCCGGCAAGGGCTGCTGACCGAACTCGGTTCGCCCCATGTCCGCACGGCCCGCGCCAAGGGCTTGAGCGAGACGCGAGTCCTGGTCCGGCACGCGTTGCGCCGGGCGCTCCTCCCCGTGGTCACGGTCGTCGGGTCCCGAGTCGGCCACCTCCTGGCGGGGACCGTGGTCGTCGAGGTCGTCTTCGCCTGGCCTGGCCTTGGCCGACTGCTGATCACGTCGGTCCAAGCCCGGGACATGCCCATCATCCTGGGCACCTTCTTCCTCGTCGCCATCTCCGTCGTCGTTGCGAACCTGCTCACCGATCTCGCGTATCGGGCCATCGACCCCCGAATCCGCTATGAGTGAATACGCTGATCGCAACCAGGCGCGCCTTCCGCTCGGTGACGGAGCGGTCGCCGTGTCGAGCGCTGGCGGCACGTTCCTTGGCGGGATGGGGATCGCCCTGACGGGATTCGTCGTCGTCTCCGCGTTGGCGGCCCCTTGGCTCGCGCCCGAAGATCCCTTCTCGGTGGCTGGGCCGTCCCTTGCGCCTCCGGCGACAGGTCACTGGATGGGTACCGACGCCCTGGGCCGCGACCTGTTCTCCGGCGTGGTTTGGGGTGGCCGCGCTTCCCTCGTGGTTGCGACGACTTCGGCGCTCCTGGCTCTGGGCATCGGGCTGATCGTGGGCATGGTCTCCGGGTATCGGGGCGGGTGGACGGACGACTTCCTCATGAGGGTCACGGAACTCTTCCAGACCAT
>ERZ869936.2549-NODE-2549-length-10576-cov-4.773976_pt1 | contig 10576 bp, 9 predicted proteins | sample MGYA00520876_ERZ869936 | MGnify/ENA primary metagenome ERZ869936 (study PRJEB32218, sample SAMN09650985) | biofilter metagenome | isolation source: enrty point of leading RO module | place: Saudi Arabia: Thuwal, RO plant located on Red Sea | collected 2016-02-17 ... | reverse complement strand
AGGTCCGCGGCGCGGGCCTTGGGGATCTCGCTCTTGAGCCCCTCCCGGGTCACCGCCCCACGCCCCACCAGATCACCGTCGTGGCGCAGCGCGTACGGGCCCCGGTCCTCCACCTCCGTGGCGACCGGTCGTCGCAGCAGGAGCGCGTCCAGTGCGTCGTCGTCCACGTCGAGGACCCTCTTGGTGACCGATCCGTCCAGGAGCCGTAGAAGGTCGTTCGTGGGACGCGCCCGCTCCTTGCTGTCGAACTCGATGGAGCGGATCCCCACCGAGATGGGACGCCACTCCCCCGGGCTCCACGCCTCGAGGGGCCACTCCTCCAGGCCGTGCATCCAGGCTCGACCTCCCCTCATGATCCACCCCCGGGCGTCCAGGTCGCCCTCCACGCCGAATCGCTCCTGAACCTCCTGGACGCCGGAGCGTAGGAGGGCTGCCGCGGCGTTGGAGGCACCCTCCGCCCCGTCCGACGAAACCTCCGCATCGTCCCATTCGCCCGCGGGGAAAACCGACGGCACTGGGGACCACCCGTCGTCGGTCCGCTCGTCCCCGCGAACGCGGAGCCGGGCCAGGAAGAGCCCACCGGAATCGAGATGGTGGGGGTAGACTCGGGCGGCGCCCTCCAGACGTTCGTCGAAGGTCTGGTCCTCGAAGCGGACGAGCCCGGGGGCGTGCGTCACGGGCAGCGCCAAGGGCTCCAGATCCACCAGCTCGCTGGCCAGGATGTCGTGGACCACGGCCTCGTTCTCCTCGGGGGCGAATGTGCAGGTGACGTAGAGCACGACCCCACCGGGACGCGTGAGCCGCACCGCTCGACGGAGGAGCGAGCGCTGGACCCTCGCCAGATGGGCCACGAAGGAGGCGGAGGGCTCGGGCGGGTGTCCGCCCCTGCGCCGGAGCGTGCCCTCCCCGGTGCACGGAGCGTCCACCAGCACCCGATCGAAGAGGGCACCGTCCGGAAAGTCCCGACCGTCGGCGGCGGTGACCATGATGCCCGGATGGCCCATCCGGTACACGTTGCCGAGGAGTCCGCGGATGCGGCCCTCGCTGATCTCGTTGGCCACGAGGCACCCGCGGTCGGCCATGAGCTCGGCCATGTGCAGCGTCTTCCCTCCCGGGGCCGAGCACAGATCCAGAACACGCTCCCCGGGACGGGGCCCCAAGGCCGGGGCGGCGATCCCCGTGGAGGCCTGCTGTACGTACACCATGCCGAGCCAGTGCTCGGGCGTCATGGAGAGAGGCACCGGTCCGTCCAGCACCTCGCCGAAGCCCGGAAGTCCGTCGAGGCGGCGCAGCCGGAATCCGCGATCCGCGAGGCGCTGCAGGACCTCGTCCTCATCGACCAGCCCCGTCCGGACGCGAAACACTGTCGGCTCCTCCCGCCGGGCGGCGGCGAGGAAGGCGTCCCAGTCGTCGATGTACGGGCGGTAGCGGTCCAGCGTACTCATGGCGTGACTACCTGCCTGAGGATGGCGGCAGGGGAAACGCCGACCGCGTCAGAAGGGCAGCAGATCGTCGCTGGTCTCGTCCTCTTCACGGACGAGCGTCAGGATCGCCGCCTGGGGCACCACGAGGTACCGGTCGCCTTCGAAGGTGATCTCCACCGCCGCGCGCCGGAAGAAGATGGCGTAGTCGCCGATCTTCGCCTGCAGGGGCATGTAGCGAGGCTGGGGGCCCGAGTTGCCGATCTTCCACGGCTCCTCGTCGAGCTCGGTGGGCGCGGAGACGGGATTCCCCGGGCCCGTAGCGAGCACGGTGCCACCCTGGACGGCCTGGGTGTCGACGGCCGTCTGGGGCAGATACAGACCGACCTTGGTCCGATCCTCGCCCTCCTCGGGTTGGATGAGGACGCGATCGCCGACGACGATGAGGCGTTTCTTCGATTCGGACATCGTGGGGAGCTTCTGCAGGTGCCTGGAGGACCCGTAAGCTCGCTTCAGAGCATCATTCCCGCCACTGCGGCGGTGCTCAGACTCGCCATGAGTCCGGCGGCCATGGCCTTGAGGCCCAGCCGAGCGAGATCGTGACGGCGGGAGGGCGCGATCTCGCCGAGGCCCGCGAGGGTCATGGCCACGGAACCGAAGTTGGCGAAGGTGGTGAGGGCGTAGATGGCGATGACGAGCGACCGGTCCCCCAGGGGCGCCACCGCGCCCGACGCGGCCGCCGCCGTCAGCGTCTCCGAGAGTTGGGCGAAGGCCACGAACTCGTTGAGCACGAAGTCGACGCCGATGAGTTGGCCCACCAGACCGGCTTCCTCCCACGGGATGCCCAGGAGCCACGCAACGGGAGCGAGGAGCGTTCCGAGGATGCCTTCGATGGAGAGTCCCGGTGCGCCGAACAGCCCCCCGATCCACCCCACCAGACCGTTGAGCATGGACACCAGGGCGATGAAGGCGATGAGCATGGCGCCCACCACCAGGGCCAGCCGGAGCCCCTCCCCCGCGCCCCTGGCCGCGGCATCGATGACGTTTACGTCGGGTCGCTCCACCTCCTCGGTGAGGACCCCGGCGGTTTCCGGCTCGTCGGTTTCGGGCACGAGGAGCTTGGCGAGAACGAAGGCAGCGGGAGCCGACATGATGGACGCCGCGATGAGGTGTCCGGCGGCCGAAGGGTGGAACGGTCCCAGCATGCCCGCGTACGCGGCCAGCACGGTACCGGAGATTGTCGCCAGACCGGCGGTCATGACCGTCATGAGTTCCGACTCGGTCATGCGCTCCACGTAGGGCTTCACCACGAGGGGCGACTCCATCATTCCGACGAAGATGTTCGACGCGGTACAGAGCGTTTCCGCCCCCGACGTCCCCATGGTGCGCTGCATGATCCACGCGACGGCCCGCACCACGCGCTGCATGATGCCCAGGTAGTACAGGACCGTCATCAACGAGGCGACGAAGATGATGTTCGGGAGGATCCGGAAGGCGAAGAACGCACCGGTCCGAGCCACGTCCCCGGGCGTCTGCACGAAGCTCCCATCTGTGAGTGTGCCCACCGGGACCTCGTTGGACACGAGGTTGCCGAAGACGAAGCGCCCACCCTGCTCGCCGGAGTGGAGGACAGCGGCGACGACCGCGTTCACGGCTTCGAACGCCATGACTCCGAAGGACGTCCGGAGCACAAGCAGCGCGAAAACGATCTGAAGCCCCATCCCCCACGCCACGACCCGCCAGGAGACGGCTCGACGGTTCGTGGAGAAGACCCACGCCACCCCGAGGATCAGCACCAGCCCGACGGCCGCCCGGATGCGGCCGGACAGCACGACGTCGGTGACGTCCTGAAGGGGTGTCGGCGTGGTCACCCCGCACGATACGGTGGCGGACCCCGAGGAGCGACCCGGCGTCCGGACGCGAACCCGCCCACGACCGCCACGAGGCTCCAGGGTCGGCTCCGTGCCGGAACGACGGGCTGGAGTTACACTGGCCGGATCACGCCTCGAGCCTTCGTGGCCCCGTCCCCCGTCCCACCCGTCCCATGATGATCCCTCGACCGCCACTGGAAGCCGCCCTTTCCGCGCTGGCGTTGGCTGCGCTCCTCGCACTCACCCCTGGAGTCGCCAGCGGGCAGAGCCTCCTTCAGAGCGGGCGCTCGGCCGATGGCATGGTCAGTGCGGCCCACCCGCTGGCCACCGAAGCCGGGGTACGGATGCTCGAGATGGGCGGCAACGCAGCCGACGCCGCCGTCGCAGCGGGATTCGCAATCGCGGTGGTGGAGCCCACCATGAACTCCATCGGGGGGCGCAACCAGATCCTGGTGCGGACGTCCGACGGCCAGTACCACGGCATCGACGGGACGACGCAGGCGCCGTGGGACTACGACCCCGAGACGGCGGTGCGAGCCTCCTACGGATACGCGGTCATCGGGATCCCCGGAGCGGCGGCGGGACTCCTGAAGTTGTACCGGGAGCACGCCACGCTGCCTCTTTCGACGCTCATGGCTCCCGCCATCGAGTACGCGGAGAACGGATTCCGGCTCCTCCCCGGCGATGCGGCCCGGCAGGCCGGGGGCGCGTCCCAGGCGCTGGAGTTCCCCGGGACGGCCGCCGCGTACTACAAGGCCGACGGGTCCCCCTATCGACCGGGTGAGATCCTTCGACAGCCAGACCACGCGCGGACCCTCCGCGCCATCGCGGAAGGGGGGCACGACGCCTTCTACCGCGGCGAGATCGCCCGACGGATGGCCGAGGACCTCACGGCCAACGGAGCCCCCATCGATCTCGACGATCTGGCCCAGTACGTCGCGGAGGACAGCCGGATCGTGCGAGGTACCTACCGCGGCTACGACATCGTCGGCACGGACGTGCCTGCGGCCGGCGTGCTCGCCATCCAGGCCCTTCACGTCATGGAGCGCTTCGATCCCCGGAGCATGACCGAGGCCGAGTGGTTCGCCATCACCGGTCAGGCGCTCTCGATGGCTTCCCGGGAGCTGGCGGTCCTCGGCCCGGACACGGCTGCGGTCCGTGCGACGTCCAAGGAGTACGCGGCGCTCCTCGCGGACCGGGTCCAGGCTCCGATCACAGCGACGTCAGGCGGTCCGGCGGGGGGCGAAAGCGCCCTGGCCGCGACAGCCTGGGACGACGCCCACACCTTGGGGCACACCACCCACCTCTCCACCGCCGATGCCGACGGGATGGTGGTCTCCCTCACCCAGACGCTGGGGCCCAACATGGGCTCGAAGGTGGTGACCCCCGGACTGGGCTTTCTCTACGCGTCGACGCTGGGCGGATACCTGAGTTCCGTCGACGAACCGGGGGAGAGGGCCCGGTCGAACATCTGCCCCTTCATCGTCTCCCGGGACGGTGAGGTCATTCTGGTGCTGGGCGCCGCAGGCGGTGGACTGATTCCACCGGCGGTGGTGCATGCCATCACGCGGGTCATCGACTTCGGGCTGGAGCTGCCCCAGGCCCTCGAAGAGCCGCGGGTGGCCGGAGGCCAGGGCGGCGCCCTCAACGCCGAGACGTCACCGGGCATCGGGTGGACCGACGCCGAGCTGGAGGAGATGCGTGCGTTGGGGCTGGAGATCCGGTCGGTGCCCCGTGTCGGAGCCTTCGGCCGAGTCCACGGTGTGCAGTTCGACCCCTCCACGGGAACGTGGATCGGGGCCGCGGATCCTGACTGGGAAGGCGTCGCGAGGGGACCGACGGGCGGCTGAGGGCTCGCGAGGTCTGGTCCAGGATCGAGGTCTTTTCCACGATCGAGGTCTGGTCCACGATCGAGGTCCCGGTCCTCGATCGAAGTCTTAGTCCTCGATCTCCGTCAGGCGTCGTTCCGGACGGAAGCAGAAGTGCGTCACCCAGCCCCCTGCCGCTCCAAGGGCGAGAATCACGACCCCCATCCACTCGCCACCCCGGAGGGCGGACACGCCGAACCAGAAGGCGAATACGGTGAAGAGGCCGGTGAGCATCCCCACGGCCCTGAAGACGAGCCGTCCAAGAAAGCGATCCGCGGCAACGAAGCCGCGTTCCGTCCGCTCGATCCACGTCATGCCGTCGTCTCCTTCGAAGTCATCCTTCCTTTCGACGATACCTCCGAGCCACGGGCCACGGAACAAAAAAAGGCCGGCCCGGCGAACCGGGCCGACCCTGTGCTCGGGGATCGGGAGACTCAGCCGCCCCTCACCTCCACCCTGACCTTGCTCAGCTCGTCTTCGAGCCGGCGGAGCTCCTCCCTGAGCCGGTCTTCGAGTTCTTCATCGAGACCGTCGAGCCGCATCTCGAGTTCCCCGGAGATCTCCTCGCCCAGCCCTTCGAGCTGGAACTCGAGGTCGGTGAGATCGAGGGTGAGGCCGTCCAACCCCTCGAGACCTTCGAGGTGCAGCCGCAGCTCCCCGGCCTCGAAGTCGTAGTCGAAGTCGAAATCGAAGTCCTCGTCGAAAGCGAAGTCGAAGTCGAAGTCGAAATCGAAGTCGTCGTCCATGTGAACGCGCCATTGGACGTCGGCGCGCTCACCGCGAGCCACCTGCTCGTCGATTTGGCGTCGGACCTGCTCCTGGATCTGCGCCCGGACCGCCATGGCCTTGGCCCGCGCCTCGGCGGAGGCGCCTTCCGAAACCTGCGTGCGAATGCGGATCTCGTGCGCACGCTCCTGAGCCCGCGCTGCGCGCTCACCCGCCCGATGGGCCCGCTCCCTGGCGCGATCGGCACGCTCACGCGCCCGCTCGACGCGCTCACGGACGCGCTCCACCTCTTTCTGCACCTCCCGCACCTCGACGCGGACTTCGTGTCGGTCGATGGCCCTCACCTGATGCTGGTCACCACCGTTGGCCATGAGGGACGTCGCCCCCACTGCCAGCACCACCCCACCCGCGATCGCCGCCACCGCCAGGACATCCGCTCCGAAACGACTCATCGTCCTTCCCCTGTTCGAGATCCCCTCTTCATCAACTCAGACGAGAGTCAGGCGCAAAAGGTTGCGCAGGGCATCGAAAGCCAACGACAGGAAACATCGGGCCGACCCGGAACGTACCAGAAACGCCCCCCAGTCCAGTCGTCGATCTTCGGAGCGGTACCGTGCGCTTGATACGCCCCACACTTCTCTTCGCCGCCCTCTTCTGCGGAGCGGCCGGCCAGGCCGTAGCCCAGGGCCTCGGCTCGCCCTCGCGACTCGCCGAGGTGGAATACGCCCGCTCCCGAAGCTGCGTGGGGATCCTCGAGCGACTCGAAGCCGTCGACGCCCGCCTGGCACCCTTTGCGGAGCGGACCGAGCGCCTTCAGGCCATCGCGGAAGCCATCGCACTGGAGGACCCCTCTCTCGTCCAACCCCTCGACAGCCAGGATCCCACCGAGGCCCGGGTGGCGGAGTGGTTCACCTCCGACCAGGCCCTCGCGCGCCGCTACGTCGCGCAGGAGGACCCGTCCGTCCTCGCCGAGAGGACGGCAGGCCGCGAGACCATCAAGGCCACGGTGACGCGCGCTCTGGAGGAGTTGCAGGAGGAGGCCAACGCGGTGCTCGGAGACGACGCCTCCATCATCAACGAGGCCGCTCCCTGCGACGGCGCCATCTTCGTCCGACCCGCCGTGCTGGAGGCGTGTGAGAGCGCCACGGGCGCCATCTGTGAGGACGCGCAGCTTCCACTCACCGAGCCTTCGCGATTCCGGTTCGTCGACGATGCCGCCACCATGTGGGATCAGCAGGAGGTCCGACCCTGGACCCAGCCTGCCCCCATCCGGCCAGGGCCCACGGGGCTGACCGGGGGCCGTACCATCGGCTTCACGCGCGTCGGCAACGTCGTCGCGACGGTTGCGTTCACCGCCATCATCCTGCCCCGGGAGCAGATTCCGGCCGAGACCTTGGCCGCTTACGAGGCAACCAACTCGGCGCTCGGGGTCACCTTCGACCATCCTACCATCGCCTTCACGCCAGCTCTCGGTGTTCGACTGGCGCTGCCCCAACCGCTCGACGTGGAGGACCGATACGTCCTGCACTTCGGCTCGCCGGAACAGGCCGAGGTGGTGTGGGCCAGTGATGCCGGCACCGGACGAGCCCTCGAGGGCACGGTTCCCCTCACGGCCGGTCAGGTCCAGCGTCTCGCCGCCGGGGATCGCCTGACCCTCACGGCCATCGCCGACGCCGAACCCATGCCGGACGCCGTGTACGCCATCCGCATCGGCAACGTGACCCAGGCCCAGAGAGCGCAGGCGCTCCTCGGCTACATGCAGAGTCAGCTGGGACAGGACCTGGCGCAGATCGTCCCACCCTCCGGCACCGAGTAGCGGCGGGGCGGGTGCGGGCGTCGCGGTCGCGGCCTACCTTCCCGAGGGGCCGCCGACGCCCTTCCTAGTAGTCCTGGAACGCCGACCGGGAGAGGGCTTTGCTGTCCGTCTACATCTTCAGCCTCGTCCTCGGAGGCTCGTTCCTTCTCGTCTCGGTCCTCGGCGATGTGTTCGATACGGGCGTGGACGTCGACAGTGACTTCGACGCGGACCTCGCCCTCGACGCCGGCGACGCCACCGATGCACTCGACGCCGGTGATGCCTCCGACGCCGCAGACGCGGGTCATGCCGGGGACGCGGCCCAGGGAACCGCGGCAGCGAAGATCTTCTCCATCCGAGGGCTCATCTACGGGCTGTTCGGCTTCGGGGCGGTGGGAAGCGCCGTCACGTGGCTCGGCGGAACAGGGTTCGTCGCTACCCTCGTGTCCGCCATCGTGGGCGGGCTTCTCACCGGGGGCATGGTTACGGTGCTCTTCAACTGGCTCAAGGCGAGCAGCGCGTCGAACCGTCACAGCGACAGTGGCTTCGTCGGCCTGAGGGGCACGATCACGTTGCCCGTGGGAGATGGCAGCGTGGGTACGGTGGTGGTCGAGCGAGGCGGACGCCGCATCTCGCTCCGGGCCCTCCCCTGGGGCTCCGCGGAAGGAGACCCCGACGGTTGGCGGGACGTGGTCGTCATGGAGATGGACCAGGGCGTCGCGCGCGTGGCCCCCATTGAAGAGGACCTGAAGCTCGGACCGTAGTTGAAACGAGGGGAGGCTCCGGCGTCCCCTCCTCACATCATCGAATCAGCTGGAGTTCATCATGACACCGGCCGTTATCGCACTGGTCGTCTTCCTCGCCGCCATGGTGGCCGTCGCCACCGTGCGGGCCCTCATCGTCATCGTGCCGCCGAACCGTGCGGCGGTCATTACCGGTCGGACGCGGCTCCTCACCGACGGGGAGCAGGTGGGATACCGGTCGGTGATGGGAAACCGGACGCTCCGGGTGCCCATCATCGAGCGCGTCCAGCACATGAATCTCGAGACGTTCCCCATCGAGATCAGCGTCAGCAACGCGTTCTCCAAGGGAAACATCCCCCTGAACGTGGAAGCCATCGCCAACGTGAAGATCGCCTCCGAGCCCGAGACGGTCTTCCACAACGCCGTGGAGCGGCTTCTGGGCAAGACGGAGGAAGAGATCCGCGCCCTGGCGAAGGACACCCTCATGGGCAACCTCCGCGGCGTGCTGGCCACCCTCACGCCCGAGGAGGTCAACGAGGACCGACTCGGCTTCGCCAAGGCCCTGGCAGAGGACGCCGGAGAAGACCTGGCGGCGCTCGGGTTCCACCTCGACGTCCTGAAGATCCAGAACGTCCACGACGAGCGAGGCTACCTGGAGGCCATCGGCCGCAAGAAGGCTGCCGAGGCCGTCCGCGACGCGGAGATCGCCGAGGCCGACGCCACGGCCGACACCCGTGAGCGCCAGGCAGCTGCCATGAAGCGGGCCGAGGTCATGGAGTCTCAGGCGAACATCGAGATCGCGGAGGCGCGCAACAAGCTACGGGTTAGAGAGGCCCAGCTCGGGCAGGAAGCCGAGATCGCCGAGCGGACCGCCAAGGTGCGCGCGGAGGAGGCCGAGGTGGAGGCGCAGCGCGAGCTCGAGGCACGCAGGGTCCTGCGCGAGCAGGAGCGCCTGCGCGCCGACGTCGTGGAGCCGGCGAACGCGGCTCGCGAGGCGGCGAAGGCCGAGGCCGAAGCCGAGGCCGCACCCATCCTCGAGCGCGGTAAGGCGCAGGTGGAGGTCCTCCGGCGCCTCTACGAAGAGATCAACAAGGGCGGAGACCAGGCGCTGGCAGTATTCCTCGCCGAGAAGCTGCCCGAGCTCATGGAGATCAGCGTCGAGGCGGTGAGCGGTGTCGACATCGACCGCGTTGTCGTCATGGACGGCTCGGACGGCAAGGCGGTGGCCGGGGCGGTGAACCAGCGGGTGAAGGGAGCCCTGGGGACGGTGGAGAGCATCGCCGCAGCCCTGGGACTCGACATCGAGGAGGTCCTCAAGGCCGCCAACCGACGGGCCATGTCGACGGCTCCTGCCGAGCGGGTTGGGCCACCGGCGCGAATGGGGGAGTAGGCAGCGGCGCCCGCGTCACCCTCGATGCGGTGGGGCCGGGCGCCGGAAGGTGGGACCATCGACGTGTCGATGGCTCAGCGAATCGGTCCTCCTCCACCGGTTCGATCATCCACAACGAAACGATCCCGGGCCGGCATCTCGACCCGGGGTAGCGTCTCAGCGTTCATGACGGCGTCTTCCGGAACCAACTCATTGAGGTAGAGAAGATACGCGATGACCGCGTAGACCTCGTTCTCCGTCAGGCTCCCCGGCGTGAGCTGGGGCATGGCCTTCCGGATGTAGTCATAGAGCGTCGTGGCGTAGGGCCAGTAGTTGCCGATGGCCCGGCCGGAGGGGTAGTCCACCCACGGCTCCGTGCCCACCAGACGGTCGTTGGGGCCCTCGGTCCCGGTGGGCCCGTGACAGTCGCCCCACTGGAGCTTGTACACGTCCCGCCCTTCGGCGACCGTGCCGCTCCCTGGCGGAAGGCCGGTGCCGTCCGGTCGAACGTCGATGTCCCACATGGCGATGCGCGCCTCGGACGCCTCGTTCCCGAAACCGAAGAGGTTCGGAGCGTTCACCGGCAGATCACCGGCCGTACCGGCCACGCCCGCCGCGTCGCTTCCCGATGCGGTAGAGGCCGACGGAGGCGCCCGTTCGCCCGAACTACAGGACGCCAGGACGAGAACAGTCGCCGCGCCGAGGGATATCGCCCCCCTCATACCAAGTCTCCCAGGCCGAACGTCACCTCGCCGGTTCGGGCGATCTTCCACGCCCGCTGAT
>ERZ869936.2548-NODE-2548-length-10583-cov-3.317914_pt1 | contig 10583 bp, 6 predicted proteins | sample MGYA00520876_ERZ869936 | MGnify/ENA primary metagenome ERZ869936 (study PRJEB32218, sample SAMN09650985) | biofilter metagenome | isolation source: enrty point of leading RO module | place: Saudi Arabia: Thuwal, RO plant located on Red Sea | collected 2016-02-17 ... | reverse complement strand
CGAACGCCGCGAGCGGACGTCGGGCGACGTGCTCGTGGTCGACGATGATCCGGCGTCCCGCGATCTGTTGACGCGGTTTTTGGAAAAAGAGGGCTGTGACGTCGTGACGGCCCGCGGCGGGCGCGAAGGGCTGCAGATCGCGCGGGAAGTGAAGCCCGCCTTCATCACGCTGGACGTGATGATGCCCGAAGTCGATGGTTGGGCGGTACTGGCCGAACTCAAATCCGATCCGCAACTGTGCGACGTGCCGGTGATCATGATCACGATGGTTGATGATGAGAACCTGGGTTACGCGCTGGGGGCGACGGACTACCTGACCAAGCCGGTCGACCGGGACCGACTGATGGCGCTCGTCGACAAACACCGCACGGGCGCCCCTGCTCAGGATGCGGTGCTGATCGTCGAAGACGATGATCGGACTCGGGAACTGCTCCGACGGATGCTGGACAGCTCCGATTGGACAATTGCCGAAGCGGCCAACGGCCGGATTGCCCTGGACGCGGTCGCCGAAGTCCGTCCCTCGCTGATCTTGTTGGATTTGATGATGCCGGAAATGGACGGTTTCGAATTCTTGTCCGAAATTCGCAAGAGGCCCCAGTGGAGGAGCATCCCTGTGATCGTGGTCACCGCAAAAGAATTGAACGCCGAAGACCGCAAACGGTTAAACGGCGGCGTGGCCCGCGTCCTGCAAAAGGGCCGCTGCTCACGCGAAGAACTGCTGAAGGAAGTCCGTACGATGTTGGTTTCGGCCGGCGGAAACAAATCGACAAGTGCCGGGATGGATTGACGCCAATTTCAATTTTAGAGAGTCCGCTGTGCAGACCAAAATGCGACGATCGGATCAGACCGATGGTCCGCACAGCGGACCCTACAGCGAACGTGACACCGGACGCCAATACGAGCGTTGCGACGGCAATTTTGAAATGGAACAATAGTGTTAACCGCTGCCACCGATACCTGGCGGCCGAACTTTTACGTGATTCACAAAACTTTCGCCATTTGAGTGTCCGCATTTTGTACGATTTCGGGATCCCGGTACCATGGGCCGACACCGGGGACGGATCGTGTTTGCGGGCGACATCCTGAATGAATCGAAAAGGACGCGGGGGATGCCGAAGATTCTGCTGGTGGACGATACGGAAGACAATCGCGATATGCTGACCCGCCGCCTGACGAAGCGCGGCTACGACGTGGTCGGCGCGGTTGACGGCGCCGACGCCTGCGAAAAGGCGGTCGCCGAAACGCCCGACTTGATCTTGATGGACATGCAGATGCCCGTCATGGATGGTTACGAGGCGACGCGGACAATTAAAGCCGCAGCCGAGACCCGCGACATCCCGGTGATCGGGTTGACCGCCCATGCAATGGCTGGCGACCGCGAAAAAGCCCTGGCCGCCGGCTGCGACGACTACGAAGCCAAGCCGATCAACTTCTCGCAATTGCTGGAAACGATTCAGGCATTGTTGGAAAAACGGTCCGCCCCATGAGCCACAAGCCCCTGAAGGACGGAAAAAAGCACCGGCATGACTCCGCCCAAACGGATCGACCGGCTGCGGCGCACGTGGCCGACCGAGTCCGCCGCGCTTTTTTGGCAACCAAACGGGACGAACTGCTCACCCCCGTCCGTGTGATCAGCGACGTTAGCAGCCGCATCCTCAGCGTGGCCCGCGAACTGGACCAGCCGCATTTCTCCAGCGATATTTACAAGATCCAATCCGCCGGCGAAACGCTTATCGCCTTGGTGCATCAAATCCTCGCGCCAACCGCGCCGGGAGGGCCCATCGTCGATGACGAAACCATGCGTTCGCGTTTGCGGCACGATATGCTCAACGAACTCAATCCCGTCATCAACTATTCCGAGATGTGGCTGGAGGACTGCGATGAGCAGTTCCTCTCCGGATTCAGTCCGGAACTGCAATTGATTCACAATGCAGGAATACGGTCGGCCGAACTGGTCGATCAAATTCTGGCGTCGTGGGATATCGACGGGTCGGAAGTCGCTCCTGACCTTGATGATTTGGATCATCTGCACGCGATCTTCGACTATCAAAAGGACTCTGTCATCGCTACGGAACAGGGACATATCTTGGTCGTGGATGACAACGACATCAATCGCGACATACTCAGCCGGCATTTGGAGGTGCAAGGGCACACCGTGCTGACCGCCGGCAACGGCAATGAAGCGCTGGAACTGCTGGCCGACGGCGACTTTGACCTGCTGCTGCTCGATATCGTCATGCCCGGCATCAACGGGTTTGAAGTGCTGGCGCGGGTGAAAGCCGATCCGGATTTGCGCGAGACCCCGGTGATCATGATTTCCGCTTTGGAGGAAATGGAGATCGTCGCCCGCTGTATTGAACTCGGCGCAGAAGACTATCTGCCCAAACCGTTCAATCCGGTGGTGCTCAAAGCACGCGTCGGGGCCTGTTTGGAAAAGCGGCGGTTCCGCCAACGCGAGATCTCCTACCTGAACCGCATCGAACAAGAAAAACAACGGGCTGACGAACTGCTGCACGTCATCCTGCCGACCGATATCGTCGCGGAATTGAAGGCTACGAACGAAGTCGTTCCGCGGCGCTACGACAACGTCGCCGTGCTGTTTGCCGACATCGTCAATTTCACCCCCTATTGCGACCAGCATTCGCCCGAGGAAGTGGTCTCGAATCTGCAAAAGCTGGTCGTCACCTGGGAAGAAATCGCGCTGCGGCACGGTGTGCAAAAGGTCAAAACAATCGGCGACGCGTTCATGGCGGCCTGTGGCCTTTTCGGCGATTGCGACGAACCGGTCCGGAATTGCCTGCGGTGTGGACTGGAGATGATCCAAGCCACACTCGAGTTGCCCATCGGCTGGAACGTCCGCATCGGCATCAACACCGGCTCGGTGGTCGGTGGCGTACTCGGTCGCCGGCAATACCTATTCGACCTGTGGGGCGATACCGTCAATACGGCCGCCCGCATGGAAAGCCACGGCATTCAAGGTTCGATCGTCCTCAGCCGCGAAGCCTGGAGCCGCGTCGAAGGGGACTGCCACGGCACGCCGCTGGGAACGATCACCGTCAAAGGCAAGGGAAATATGGAAATGTTCCGCTTCGACGGTTTCGCCGATATGCCGTCCGACACGGCCTGATCACCCTCTTTCCGGCCATCGCTTTGCCCCCCAAAGCAGAGGCGGACCTGCGAAAAATTCTGCAAATGACGGTTTTGCGGTTGAGGAAAACCGCCAGTTATTGGTACCTTAGCGAATTGCTGATTCCGTTGACTGGAGATTTCGCACGGGAAGTGTGCGATGGCTAACATTTCCGTCACCGGCTTTTGCGGATCATCTAAGCTAAGTCCTCAATCGAAAATTCTGAAATCGCACAACCTGCAGAAAGGACAACCTCCATGTCCAAACGCCTCCTCTCGGTCGTATTTGCGTGCGTCGCCCTGGGAATCACGCTCAGCGTCAATAGCGCTGAAGAAGAGAAGTCCGCCAAGAAAGAATTTGACGCGAAGTGCATCGTTTCTGGTGCGCCCGCCAAGGAAGCTTCGTCCGTGGACTACCGCGGTAAGAAACTCTACTTCTGCTGCAACAACTGTCCGAAGGCCTACAAAGCCGATCCCGACAAGTTTCAGGCCAAGGCTAACCACCAGTTGCTCTACACCGAGCAAATCACCGAGGTCGCCTGTCCGCTAACCGGCAAGCCGATCAACGAAGAAAAGACGCTCGAAATCGCTGGAGCCAAAGTTGGCTTCTGCTGCGGCAATTGTCTGGGCAAGGCCAAGGAAGCGGGCGACGACGCCATCGAGTTGGTATTCGCCAAGTTCGACAAAGGCTTCACACTGCAAACCGAATGCCCCGTCTCCGGCAAACCGATCAAAGCCGACAAGATGGTGGAATACAAGGGCGAAAAGGTCTACTTCTGCTGCCCGAATTGCCCGAAGGCATTTGAAGCCGCCCCCGAAAAATTCGCCGACAAGGTCCCACAGCTTGTCGAAAAGAAAGAGAAAAAGAAGAGCAAGAAAGGCAAAGACGACGCCTAAGAGACACGCCGCAGCGAAGCAGAACCGTCTGATAAGCCGCGGCGATCCGGTCTCACCCTAACTGAGTCAAGGAACCGCTGAGCGGGTTTGCCCCGTTCGGCGGTTTCTCATTTTTTCAACAGCAATAGTGCGCTAACTATCGCTTCGCAGTGCTGGTTCCACGGGCTGCCCGTCGGTGAGCGTCGAATCGGGCGCGAGGATCACCCGTTCGTGTTCTTTGATGCCCGACACCACCTCGACTTCAAAATCATTTGCCAGCCCGATTTCCACGTCCACCAGCCGCGCCACACCGTCCCGCACGACCATCGCCTGCCAGTTTCCCGCTGCGCTGCGGAAAATCGCTGAGCGGGGAATCACTAGCACGCCTCGCTTTTCCTGAGTAAAAATCTTCACATTGACACGATAGTCAATTCCCAGGTTCCGCCCCGCGTCCTGCAAACGCTCAAGCCCTTGCGGATCAAAGGCGATGATCACATCCACGCGCTGTTGCTCGACTCCCAGCGACGAAACCTTTGTAAATCCTCGCGGATAAATCCGCGTGACTTTGCCGGTGACCGGTTCCGGTCCGATGGCGGGGCCGCCGATTTCCACAGGAAACCCGCTCTCAATCCCGACCGCATCCTGTGCCAAAACTTCCGCTTCAACTTCCAGCTCTGATGGCCGGCCGATTTCCATGAGGACTTCCCCCGACGGCAATACTCGTTCGTTGGATTCCATTTTCTCCAACACGACTCCATCCACGGGGCTAGTGATCGCCGCCCGGTCGCGGTCCCGCTTCGTAGCCGCCTGCGTTTCCACTTGATCCTGCCGGAACAGTTGCGCCAGGCTCAGCGCGATCTGATAGTTCAAGTGCGTCAATTCGTCCTTGCGCAACTCCGCGCGACTTTCGATCTCCAACAATTCGGCTTCACTCTTGTCGGCCTCGGGGACCGCCTGCCGTTCGAACAGTTGCGAGATCCGCCGATGTTCATCCTCGGCGAATTTGAGTTTCGCTTCGCGGGCCAGCAGTTGCTGTTGGGAACTCTCGATGCTGTTTTTCAGCGTCTCAATCATGCGATCAAAACCTGCCACGCGGATCGTCTCTTGGGAGAGATCCCGGTCCAAATCATCCGGGTCGAGCCGAGCCACGATCTGCCCTTTGGTCACGCGGTCGCCGACCTTGAGCGTGATCGGCAACACCCGCCCGGCCAACGGCATGGAAATCTGATACGTCTCCGGCACCCGCGTCTTGGCCCGTTCTTCGACGTAAACGCGAATCGTCCCGGTGCGAGCGGCTGCTACGTCGACCGGCACGCCGACCGGCGCACGAAACAGCGCCACCCCGCCGGCAATTACGCCGAGAATGATCACGATCCAAATCCAACGCAGCATGAGTGGACTCTCTACTAGGCTTTAGGCTGTCGACTTTAGGCTGTACGAAATAAGGCTTGAGGCTCGAGGGGACAGGCTTGATGAGAAAATGTTGTGTGCGGGTCTCCCGACTGGGTCACCTGACTGGTTGTGCACGGGTCTCCTGACCCCGCACTTACCGTGACCGAAGGTCTCCCAACTTGTTCTAGGCTCTAGGCTTTAGACCTTAGACTGCAGGGTTGGCAGGTCCAAGCTGTCCGGCCGACAAAGTCCAACCTTTCTGACCACAGGCCACCGGCCGCTAGCCACTCCCCCCTCACTCCTTCACATTCAACGCACTCAACCAGTCCATTCTATGGACCGCGCGTTGGACCGGAAAGTGCGCGGCGCAGGTGAATAGGATGCCGGCGGCGATCGTGATCAGATAGCTGCGCGGTTCAATCACAAACGGCAGCCGCAATAATTCGGTGTTCGATGCCTGGTCGATGACGTAACTCAACCAATACCCGGCCGGCAAACCGGCAAACGTTCCCACCATATTGATCGCAAAACTCTCGCGAAAAAATATCGCCCCCACTTCCAGCGGCGTATAACCCAGCACGCGCAACGTGGCGATTTCCTGTTGCCGTTCGGCAAGCGCAATCAGCGACGAGGTCAGCACGCTGCCGCCGAAAATCAATCCGGCGAACAAGACCAACAGTACCACCGCCACCATTGTCGGGCCTAACATCAAATCCAGCATCATCCGCTTTTGTTCCTGCGCCGAACTGACCCCCTCCAGTGCCGGAACCCGTTTCAATTCTCGAAAGAACGATTGCATCGTCTCCTCGCCCGGGCGGACTTTGAGCTGCAGCGACGTAACCGATTGTTCCTCGCCGACCAACCGGTTCAAATAGTCTAAGTTCGCGTACGCCGAGATTCCCAGCAGCGATTCGTAGATCCGTGTAATCGGGACGGTGAGGCGGCGCGATTCCCCCTTGAGCGGTTCGATCGTGAGATGGTCCCCCACTTCGACGCCGAGTATCTGTGCCAATTGGCTGTTGATCATCACGCCCGAGTCGGGAATCGGCACCGGATTGCCATTCGCGTCGCGGGGGATCGTGAGGATCGACGTCGGCAGGATGCCGGTGATGCCCCCCTTCTTTTCGCGGCGGCCGTGATGAAACGTGCAGCCGACCGAAAAGACCGGCTCGACAAGATCAACGCCCGGCAGCCGCCGCGCCTCGAAGTAGACGCCGTAGTCCTGCTCGTCCTTGAGTACAATTTCGTAGTCGCTGCGCATCATCTTGTCAAACTGGAACGTGATAATCTCCCGGAACGAATCGAGCATGTGCATCGTGACGAGCACCATGGCCGCTCCGATCGTGGCCGCGAATAATCCCGTGGCCGTGCGGACCCGCTGGCGGAAGATGCTGCGAATCACGATCTGCCAACGAAAATCGAGCCGTTGCCAAAAGACGTTCCCGCGTTCCAACAACGTTCGATGCGCCACCACCGGCGGTTTGGGCCGCATCGCCTCGGCCGGCTTGAGCCGCATCACCGACCGCACGCCCCGGAGCGTCCCCAACACCGAGAAAAACACGCTCAACAACACGCCGACGCCCAAGATGTGTGGATACGGGCGGTTGATCAGCCGGGGGAACTCGAAGAACTGGGTCTGCAATTCGGTCACCACGCCCGCCAGCCAATACCCCATGCCAATGCCCAGCACGCCGCCGATCAGACCGATGATCACGCCGAAATTGACGTAGTGCTTGAAGATCGTCCATTCGCTCACCCCCAAGGCCTTCAGCGTGCCCACAATCGTCCGCTGCTGTTCGGCGATTCGCATCATCAGCACATTGAGGATCAAGATGGCGACGACCAAAAAAATCGTCGGCAGAATCGTCGATTCGATTTTGATCTTCTGAATCTGATCCACGACCATTTGATTCGAGGGCTGCTTTTCCAGCGGCGTGGCCGTGGCTTTCCCGAGCGTGGCGAGCACCGTTTCGATTTGATCGAGCACCTGTTGCGGCCGCGAACGGACTTCGGGAGCCAGCAATCCCACGACTTGATTTGCCGCCCCTTGAAAGTCGAACACCTCCTCGGCAAATTCCTGTTTCACAAAGAAGATGCCGAAATTTTCCACGTCGGGAAATACGCCCCCTTGCGACATCGTATACACATACTCAGGGCTGACCGCCGTCCCCACGATGAGCAGCTCCTGCCGGCGGTTGTTCAGCAGCAGATGAATCGTGTCCCCCGGCCTGAGGCCCCGCGCGCGGGCGAATGCCTCGTTGACGATCACCTCTTCGCTGCGGAGATTTGTGAAGTAACCCCCGCTGCGGATCACGATGTTGTTGATCACCGGCGTCGGTTCGGCCGGCATGGAGATCACCTGCCCCGACAATGGCCGCTCGACCCTGTCCAGGTCGACCGAGACGCCGAAGCTGATCCGCGGCCGAAAATCCGAAATCCCGCGAATCTCCCGCAAACGGTCCAACTCGAGTTGGGGGATTTTCTCGATGTCGACCCAAAAGTCAGCCATCCGGCTTTGCGCATAATAGCTGCGTCGCGAAAGTTCGAGGTTGTAATACAGCGAAAGGTACATCACAAACCCGGCGATTCCGATCGTGAGGATCGCCACGATGGCAATGAGCAGTCCCTTGACCGCATAAAGATCGCGGCGCAATTTGCGGTCCAGTACACTCAACGGGGAGTCTCCTGAGAAGCGGAGCAAACAGTGCGGGCTGTCGGATAGATTAACGAACTGCGCGCCGAGCGGCCAATACGTCAGCGGGATTTCTACAAATCCGCAAGACATGGAAGCGCGCGCTTCGCTTTATTTTACGTCAGCCAAATTCGGCGCGTCGCTGCCTGACGGTTGCAGGTGGCATTGCAGACAGCGCGTGCGTTCGCTGTGTGTGCAGCGGATTTCCGGACGGGCCGCTTCGCCCGCGTGGCATGCCTGGCAGTTTTCGTGCATAAACATAGGATGCGGCATCACCGGCGGCGCGCCGGCAAAGGCCCGCTCGCCATGCGGCGGCAGTTTCAGCCCGACGAAGGCATTGTCCCGAAACGTGTCGCTGGACTGAGCAAATACGTGGCATTGACGGCAGCGGGATTGATCGCTCATGCCGGGCGTTTGCACGTGCGGGTTGGCCGGCGCTAACCCGGAGCCAATTCCCGGCACCTTTGAGCCGGATTCGTTATGGCAGACAATGCATTTGCCGGATTGTCGGACGTGGGGGATGACGGGCGGCGCGCCGCTGTACGCAACACGCTGATCGCGGACCGACAGACTCGCCGGAACCATCGCCAGGTTCCTATCGTTGGTCGCGTCGCCGCATCCGGACAATCCGGCGACGACCGCCAATATGGTTGCCGCGATGTACTTTGCCATCAAGCCTTCTCCAGACGCACGGCACACTTCTTGTAGTCCGGTTCCTTGCTGATGCAATCCATTGCATCCAACGTGAGGACGTTGGCGAGTTTGGCCTCGTCAAAAAATGGGACAAACAGCGAACCGATCGGCGGTTGCCCGCGGCCGTCCACCAGCGCAGGCAATGTCACCGAGCCACGTCGGCTGATGAGCCTGACCGGCATTCCCGTTTCAACCTGTAAGCGGTCGGCGTCGGCGCGGTTGACTTCGACGTAGGCGGCCGGGACCGCCTGGTGCAACTCTTTGACGCGGCGGGTCATTGATCCGGTGTGCCAATGTTCCAATACCCGGCCGGTGGACAGCCAGAACGGATATTCTTCGTCGGGCACTTCTGCCGGCGGCTGATAGGGCCGCATCCAGAAGGCGGCTTTTTCGCCGAAAGTTTTCGCTTTGTAAAAATGCACACCTGCTTCTTTCTTAACGTAGGGATCATAGCCGGCGGCATACCGGTAGAGCGTCTCCTTACCGTCGACGACCGGCCATCTCATGCCCCGCGTCTCTTTCAATTGGTCGTAGCTGGCCAAGTCCTTGCCGACCCCCAGGCCGAATCGGCGATATTCCTCGAACATCTCTTCGTGCCAATTCTCCTCAGAATAATCAAACAGATGGCCCATCCCCATCCGCTTGGCCACTTCCATGATCTGCCAGGCATCTTCCCGGGCTTCGCCGGGCGGTTCGACCGCCTTGTTCCACTGTTGTGTGCGGCGTTCGGTGTTGCCGAACACCCCTTCACGTTCCACCCAGGCGGCTGACGGCAGAATCAAGTCGGCGATTTCCGTCGTTGGTGTTGGATAGATATCGCTCACGACGATAAAACGCCCATCCCCCGGCTTGCGTTCAAAGCGGGTCAGGTTGGGCAGCGAAACCCAGGGATTGGTAACTTGGATCCACATGGTCTTAACGTCGCCACGGGCCAAGGCCCGGAAGAGATCGACCGTATGATAGCCCGGTTTCTCCGGGATTGTTCCCGGCCCCAATCCCCAAATCTCCTCGGCCTTTGCACGATGTTCTGGAACCGTCACCAGCATGTCGGCCGGCAATCGATTCGACAGCGTGCCGACTTCCCGCGCCGTGCCGCAAGCCGAGGGTTGGCCGGTCAAGCTGAGCGGGTTGTTGCCCGGCCGGCTGATCTTGCCGGTGATGAGATGCAAATCATTGATGAGGTTGTTCATCCAGGTCCCGCGGACGTGCTGGTTGACTCCCATACACCATAGGCTGACGGTGCCGCGGCCGCGATCGCCGTAGACGTCGCCCAGCATGCGAATCTGGCCTTCACTCAAGCCGGTCAGCTCGCTGACCTTGGCGGGCGTGTAATCGTCCAGAAATGTCTCGTGCTCCTCCAAGGAACTTGCTGCCCGCTCGTCTTTGAACTTGTAATGCTCCGCTTGCTCACCATAACAGCCGTAGCCGATTTGATCCAAGTCCTCGATGCCGCGTTTGAATACGACGTTCTCATTGACGAACGCCTCGTCCACGGCACCGTTTTCCATGATGAGGTGCAGGATGCCGTTGGCAAGCGCTAAATCACTTCCCGGTTGTATCTGCAAAAAGGCGTCCGCGTATTCCGATGTGTCTGTCCAACGCGTGGCAATGTCGAAGATGCGAACTCCCGGATTCTTGCGCTGGTTCTCCAATATGCGGCTGAATAGCACGGGGTGCATTTCCGCCATATTGTTACCCCACATGATGAAGTCGTCTCCTGCTTCAAAGTCCTCGTAACAGCCCATCGGCTCGTCACTTTGCAACGGCGTAATGAACCCCATCACCGAGCTCGCCACACACCGCC
>ERZ869936.2547-NODE-2547-length-10583-cov-8.819149_pt1 | contig 10583 bp, 8 predicted proteins | sample MGYA00520876_ERZ869936 | MGnify/ENA primary metagenome ERZ869936 (study PRJEB32218, sample SAMN09650985) | biofilter metagenome | isolation source: enrty point of leading RO module | place: Saudi Arabia: Thuwal, RO plant located on Red Sea | collected 2016-02-17 ... | reverse complement strand
CACGTAAACGTACTAGAGTGGTTGGAGGAAAGAGAGATATTTACTACACCGCTGAACGCAAACGACGCCGCTGCCAGCGGACACTTGGACGTTTTGGAATGGTTGGAGGAAAGAGGAGTTCTTCCCACCTCTCTAGGAGTTAGTCTAGCCGTAAAATACGGTCGTACAGACGTTCTGGACTGGTTGGAGGCCAGACAATTGTTACCTAGTCAACACGACACATTCGTGGCCGCTGCTAACGGCCACGTTAACGTATTGGAGTGGTTGGAACAGAGAGGTGTGCTTCCAAACTTGGTGGGTGCCAATGAAGCTGCTGGAGGTGGACACCTTGAAGTACTGAAGTGGTTGGAGAAGCGACGCATTCTTCCTGACTTTCACGGCGCGAACGAAGCCGTGGCCAGCGGTCAGATCGAAGTACTCAATTGGTTGTACGAAAGAGGAATTAAGCCGGACGTTCGATTCGACAATTTACTTCAACGATACATTACTCCACGTACTAGAGAATGGTTGGCCGAAAAGCGGATCTACAGTGGACTGTACTAATGTAATCCGGGAACGGCTTCCAGCAACTTGGCGTAGACTGCCAGAGGGATGCGCTCGATAGGTACAGTGTACGGAATGCGCAGTAAACAAATATGCCGTTCGGTGCACACATCCACTTTCACCTGATCACGGTATCGTTGCTCGAAGAACTCATCACGAGTCATCGGAGTGAAGTTCGGCCAGACGTAGTGCTGAATACCGTTATACTCTATAGCCAGAGAGAGTTCTTCACAGTATCCGTCCAACTCCAGACACTTCTTAGTCTTAGGATTCCTCAACCAAGTAGGACGGACGGTCTTGAATTCTTTTCCGGGAAAGAGCAAGTGTAAGAAGTCGATACAGTAACGTTCACCTAATGATCTGTACTGGCCTTTGTCGGCGGGTGGCGGGATCCAGATTCCAGGAAAATCTGGAAACTCCGGAACGATTCGTTTCGCACGTTCGGCCCATTTAGAGAGAGATTCGATTGCCGATTCTCTATCCAGTCCTTCGAGTGTTGCATACACATCCTTGGTGACTTCAGGAAGTTTAGGGAGATTTGTTGCGCGCGCGTCCTGTATTCCTATGACTATACAGATGGTAGTAGCGATCACTAATAAGATAAGAATAGAAATATTCACGTGACCCATAGTCTTTATTGATTGAGGAAAAAATACACCTGAAAAGTGGCAACGATGCAATCGCTCGTATCCGAACCAGGATCTAGAGTGTACGTTCACATCGGTGGCAAAACCAGCGTGAAAGATGCAGTGGAAAGATTAGTGACTACCTTGACTGGCAGAGTGGTTGTGGTGACTGTAGACGGTCTGCCAGAAATTGCAGGAGCGTCCGTGCTTCGTTCGTTTCAGATAGGACAGGGCACTCTAGACATCATCCTTCAACAAGACGTAGTACTGGTGATCGAAGCTGCAGAGAGCTTGAAAGAACTACAAGTACCACGCAACAGAGGTCGGATAGTGGTATTGGGTACTGATTGGAAGTCTTGGTCAGAAATTACCGAGGCCGTCCGGTTTCTTTCCGGGCCACAAGTTCTCCTATCGTCTACTTTGGACGTGGCTAAAGTTTTGTCTCAGATAGGACACCAGCTCTCCTGTCCGGATCAGGAAAGTTGCTCAGAACTTTCTTTCATCTATCGTGGAATTCCGGTCACTATCCCCATGACACCGACGCAATTTCACGAATACCAAGCGAGATTGCAGTACGAGACCGGACAGGGTAGACGTGAACCGTACTCTGCTTTGCAAGTGACTAATTTCCTGTACCCTCCTGCACTGCAGATCGTACACAACGTGCCTCGTCTGCAGCGCCCAGAAGTCACTCCGGACCTTCCGGAGAACGAAGGTGGTTGGATTACTGTAGAAACCATTCAACACATCAACACGTGGTCTCCGAAATTGCATTGGCTCATCAGATATCTGCGCAGCAATCCCGGTCATCACGTCATCAGAACGATCTTCAATGAATCGAACGGTGCAGAAGTCATAAGTACTGTCTTGAAGTTGGCCGGTTTCGATGTGATCACCATTACCGGATCGGATCGTCAGAGCGATCGCTCGAGCAAGTTGCAATCGTTCAACAACAGTACAGCACGAGAGCTGGTGCTAGTGACCAGTTTGCATCCGTTCGACGGATGGCGAAACGTTCTGTCAGTCGTACTGTTCGAGCAGCATCCCACGGACAGTGTTCTTAATTCGGCTTTGCGAGCAGTGGCCACCGGAAGCGTTCAGAACGCCGTGAACACAGTCTTTATCATCAGTAGCGGACCTTCGGGAGAAATCACCATCGAGACCACTTCGTATTTGACGATGTCCTCCTTAGTCAGAACGCGCGACAGCATTTTGGAAGTGCTGAAGACCGGAACGGTCAACGATCTGGGGAAACTGCAGCAAGCCATAGGAGTGCTCCTCTCCGAACAAGACGTGTTGCGCATCTTGAAACCGTTTCCTGTAATTTATGCATAAGAAGCACATCACTTCATTGAAGTGATGTCTATAAAGGGAGCAATGAAATGACTCCTGTACAGGACGTCAACAGACTCATAGCGAAGGATCTATCCGTTCGTGATCTCATGTGTCTATCACAGGTCAGCAAAGAATACCGAGAGATGGTGAACGACGACTTTATTTGGAAACCGATCGTAACCCGAGAGTATCCTCACTGTAATCCTTCTTGTGAAACTAGACACAGCTTCATGAGCAGGTACGCTATGTACAAGAGATGCACTTACACTGAGATCATCTCTAAGAACAGATCGGACTTACTTGCTGATAAGTACTCTGGAATATTTCCAACCAAAGAAGACGTATTGCTAGCCGAGCGTAAACGGGCAGGAGATGTATTACGTTATTGGATCGAGAAGTATTCTAACAGACACCAGTACTCTATCAGAACTGCTCATTTGTTTCTAGAGGTGCATGACTGGAAGACATTGTATCTGTTGGCTCGGATGGGCCTGGATCTTCCTCGACGACTGAAGTATCCCAAAGCCTATCTGATCAACAGGGCGCTTCGTAGTAGAGACTATGAAAGTGTGAAGAGATGTCTCTCTGAAGGTTGCTGTCCGGACGAGAACAGCGTCGATCTAGCATTGCTGCTGGGTAACGACGAAGTCATCTCTGTAGCCAGTAAGCGCTGGATACTACCCACGAAGGATGCTATTCGGAAGGCAATCGTAGCTCGAGGTCCGTCGGTGTTGGGATCACTCTGCAAATACTTCGACAAAGGCCCGGTGGCAGTTCAAACACTCAACCAGGTTGCCAGACATTGTTACGAGACGCTGAAAGCGATACTGGAACTGCACACGTTCAATAGACTGGACTTGAGAAATGCTTATTATCTTGCCACAACAGATGAGTCTCGTACTATTTTACACAAATATATTATCTGGTAATACGAAAGATGTCGCTCACCGGTAGTTTCGACACCGACTTAGAACTATTGCTGAAGCTAGATCTACAGTCACTAGAGCGAGTGTGTCGACTGAACACTTTCTTCAGCACGATCTGTCAGAACGACCTCTTCTGGAGAGATAAGGTGGAGAAAGATTTCGGACGTACAGTACTGAGATACAAGCCTCTCGATGAGACTTACAGACAACAGTACCTCTTTCTGTCGTACATGCTTCAAACTCAAGCCGACATCGAACAGGATCGACCGGAAGGAAGAGAGTTCAGATGGGAACAGGGAATGATTACAGGACAGGATGTCACAGACTACGCTGCTTCGTCCGATCGGGCCGATCTGCTCTTCGCACTTTTCAATAGAGGTGTTCCTATCGGACGACAACTTTTTAGCATAGCCGGGCCCACTGTCAGAAGAATATTATCTAGGAACATGAAAGATGGACCTGCCTCCTGAAATCGAAGAACAGTACTTGATGGATCTGGATGTGGACGACGTACTTTCGTACTGTCAGACTAACACCAGAGCACAAGAAATATGCAACTCTCTATCGTTCTGGGACCAGAAGAGCATTCGTGATCTGGGATTTCCGATCAGCTTGCTCTGCCAACAGAGTTACTATTGGCAGTACAAATTAATAGAGCAGATGTTGGGCAGTGGTGCCTTGTTCGGAATGCTAGTCAGAGCCGGGAAGTTCGAGCTGGCCCGCAAGTATCTCGACGAGAACGACTTTGATGACATCATTGAAGAAGCCATCCTAGCGGACGACGTTGCCTCTCTTCGATTCATGGAGTCGTACATCAGAGAAGAGGCCGAAAAAGACGAGTACTTCACCAAAAATCATTTCTTCATTTGGTTACGATTGGCGTTTTTGAGCGGTTCGGCACGAGCCGTCCAGTACCTAGTCTCACTCGATCCGGGCATTATGATAGATAATATAATATTAGAAAACCTTTTTCTAAATATAGGAACTTCTCGACCGCACAAAGGCCTTCGGCTGCTCGAACCTTACGTCCGTCAGTACTTGTTAAAATACCCTGAAATATTGAACGACCCGAATGTAGGAGGAACCTTTAGGAATTACCTTCTGAGTCTGTTGCAGTAATCTCGCTTCTAGAAGCGAGATTGTGGCTTTTTTACTCATACTCATCCAGGATGTCCTGGCGATTGAGCTTGTGCGCCATTCTGATGAGACGGTCTTGAGAGAAGTCGGGACATTCCGGACGTGTCTGCACCAACCAATGCATGATGTCGATGTGTTGATTGAGTACAGCCGCAGTCCACGTCTTCATTCCGCAACCTTTGGCGTCGGGGAAAAAGTGCTTGAGTACGTCGAGACGACCCCTCGCAGCCACCTCGTTAGCAGTCCGAGGAGTGGGTTCTCCGTTCACCTCGACCCACTTACGCACTTCATCTGGGATGTCGGTAGTGTTGTCAGACTCATGGGAGTGAACCAGGGTGGAAGCCTTGAGATCTTTGAATCCGTCCTTGGAGCGAATGGACTCCAGTACCTTGTATGCACCTTTCTTCAGAGCAAAGACGGTGTGCTGGTCGTTCCAAGTCATCTGCTGCTTCTTAAGCATTGCGTTGACCAGAGGAGCGTTGTCTGCGGCAATGGCATCATCGAGCGAGATGCAACATTTGTTGTAGTTGTCGAACAACCATCGGACCACGGTCTCGTTTGCAGCGAGAGCCACTTTTGGTGGGATCTTGTTCCCACGAGCTATGATGGCGATAGCTTCGACTTGGCCGTGCTGGGCGGCAAGCACCATGAATCGCTCATCATCGAACTTACCGTTCTTGCGGAACAGTTCGATGATGTTCAAAGGAGCCTTGACCAGCTCCAAGAGATCCGATTCGGAAAGCTCAGTGGAAAAAGCGGCAATCACCTGCGAAACGACGGACATCGCTGTAGTACGGGAGTGTACCTCTCCGTCAGGTGTCTGTTTTATAATTCAGTTTTGCTCTTCTCAGTCGAGCTGTGCGAAAGAATGATGTCCAATTTTTAACTTGATAGTTGTGACAACTGCACGAGAATGGATTCTTGGTTGCGCAACAAATTGCAGGAGGCTTCCGACCCTGCTAAATGCACTCACCGGTACGGAGTGACTAGGAGCGCCTTCTCCGTGGGCATCGATGACCAGCGTAACTTTTGGATAAACTATTGTGATGCTGTGGCCGACGGACACAATCCGTACATTTCTGAGCTGGTCGGAGACCGTGAGACGGTCCAGCTCGGATTCGATTTGAAACTGTCATTCGAGCGACAACAGATTCCGTACCAATCGGAGTTCGTGACCGGACTCTCTCTCTCCATCGATAATTACATTCAACACGTCGTGGGAACTATCCAAACCATGATGTTGCATCATTTCGAGCGCAGCCAACACGGAAGTGAGTTTGTTGCGTGTTATCTTCGTCGAGAGGACGACCGGGCTCTGCTCTGGCACGACAACAACGTCGATTATAACGGAAGAATCGTCTTTCCGTACGCCAAGCTCAAGCGTGAGTATCTGCCTCGTTTCGCTCAGCTAGTTCAGAGTGAGTTGCAGATTAATTCCGATTCGCCCGACAAACACCTGCCCGTTCCTCCGCTCAATGGTCTGGACACACTGATTCAGCCTACGGGAATGCAAACCGTAGAGATGTACGGTTCCTCTCTGAACGATGATTCTCCACCGTTCAAGCTTGCCGAGATCTACGGTTACTTGAATAACGACGTGAAAGTTTGCTACGAACTCGGTGGAGTGTTCGTGCCTACACTTCACTCAGCGGTCACTCAAGGTATCCTGCCTCACGAGATCATCCATCAACGCATCAATGAGCGAGGCATACATTACTGGCTTCCACTGTTCTTTTCGAATGGATTTTACGATACACCCATGAAACCTGTTCCTGGAGTTCTTACGGCCAATGAAGTTCCTCAGATCACACTCGACGTCATCAGACAGAGCGGAGAGTCGCTCACCAAGTTAGAGCGTGCTCGACAATTACTCAATCTGCTCTCGCCGAAACGCGTGGCCACGTACGCCTCATGGATCGATATCGGGTACGCACTGTATTCTATCGATTCGGGAAAGGAGGGCCTTCGGTTGTGGAAGTGGGTGACCTCCAATCCTCATGCCAAATCGATCAGGTCAGAAGACGATTGTGAGATGCAATGGAACGGATTCGAGTCCGGAAGCGCTGTAGATCACGAGACGTTGGATTATTTCGCTAAACTCGACAATCCGGAGAAGTACGCTACGTTTGTCGATCGTGAGAACGAAGAAATTATCGACAAGGCCATCTTCAACCAAGAGCACACTCCGGTCGCCAAAGCGTTCAAGGCGTGCTATCCACACCAGTTCGTCTGTGCCAACTACGAGAAGGCCGAATGGTTCTATTACGAGAATCATCGTTGGGTGCACATGGACGGTGAGTCCGGACTGATGCTCTGGATGAATGAGAAGTTTCAGAACAAACTGGAGAAGATTCGGGCGGACATTTCGGTCAAGGTTGCCAGCAGTCGTGACAGTGAGTTCAAGACCCGCACTGAGAACAAGATCGCCATGATCACCGAACTCATCAAGAAGCTGTCTCAGAACGGCTACAAACGTGAATTGTGTCGTGAGCTCAAGATTTACTACCACAAGCCGCAGTTCTACCGTCTGAAAGATGCTTTACGCGATTGCAAGGCTTGTCCCAACGGTGTGTTGGACTTTCGCAGTGGCAAGCGAGAGTTCCGTCCCGGTAAGCCTCAGGACTACATCACGAAGTGCACTCGTTACAATTATCCTGAGAACTACCATTGGGGTCACAAGGCTGTCACTATGACTATGGGGTATCTCAGTCAAGTGTTTCGTATTAACCGTTTACGTGACTGTGCCATCCGCTTTTTCGCTTCTCTCATGCGAAGTGGCAATGCAGACAAGATCTTTCCCATCTTCTCCGGTGAGGGTAATAACAGTAAATCTATTCTGGTGAGAATCCTTGAGAGTGCGCTGGGTTCTTATGCAGTCAAACTACCTACATCACTCATCACGGAGAAGCGTACCGGGGCTGATCAAGCCACGCCTTCTCTTATTCACTCGCAGGGTGCCGCCGCTGGTTTCTTAGAGGAACCCAATCCGAAGGAAGTCATTCAGTCAGGTACAGTGAAGCACATCACCGGTAAAGACACGATGTACGTTCGTGATCTCTTCCAGAAGGGTTCGGCTATCATTGAGTTGGACGTGAGCATCGTTCCCATCCTAATCGCTAACAAGATCCCTGTCATTCCGGACTGTCAAGAGGCCATCTGGAACAGAACCCGAGTGTTCCACTTCGGCTCTAAATGGAGCTCGCATGCACCCGCAGATCCGGCAGAGCAGATGCGACAGGGCATCTTCCCCATGGACAAGTTCTTCGATCGAAATATTCCCATCATGGCGCCGGCATTTCTCTGGATCATGGCCGAGAAGTTTGAAGAGTACATTCAAATGGGGTTGGCCGAGCCTCCTGAGGTGATGGAAGCCACTGAGAATTTCCGCGTGGCCAACAACTTCTACATCCACTTCACTCGTGATTGTGTGAAACAGGAGAAGCTGCAGAGTGGCGAGCCGGACTTGCAGTACCGAGTGACTCTCGACGAACTCTTCTTGTCGTTCAAGAAGTGGTACGCGGACCAACAGTTCCGTGCCAAGATGCCCACCAAGACCGAGTTCAAGGAGAACATCGAGGTGCTCTGGAAGACCAAGTGCGATCACGAGTACAAGTGGTACGGTGTTCGTTTGCTCACAGCTGCCACCAACATCAGCTCGTTGCTCGTGTTGTAATTCTACATTCAAATGAATGCAGAATAAACGGGTCACCGTCCCACTCGAACGGATGAAAAGGTTTACTCGAATTCTCGCTTAAACGAAATGGTGGCATTAGAAATCGATGGCGGACCGTCCAGTACAACTTGACATGAACGATCGCAACCCTCGAGATATCGAATCCATGCGTCGTCCTGAAATCGAACAGGGAAAGCTTATGTGGAACTTTCAAATCGGAGTTGCCGTCTACGCAGCAGTCTTGCTCACCGTTCACACCATCTTCGTGGGAATCATCATGGGCTTCGGATCTCAAGCGGCATCGAAGTTCTTGTAATTTATATGTTAAAATCGTACGTCCTTCACTACTGTATTGAGTGTTAAAAGTCACTTTCTGACCTAGGATTCAGGAAATGAAAGCTCCGACAGGAACCACCAAAGTGTACCTGCCGTCTTGCTGAGAATCTCGATAGAACGGATAATTCGTCAAGACAACTTGGTCACCGATATCAGTGTTGTTCACAGCACCGAAATCGAAGGTGAAGTGCAATCTTCCGTTGATGGAGTAATTGTAAGCTTCACCACGAATGTACCTGAGCAGAACCCAAACGTCCTTGGTGGCATTGAGATAGTTGGAGTCCGGAAGATTCACGTTAGGAAAGAAAACCCAAAAGGAGTTAATCACCCGCTGCGGTCGGGTGTCGGACAGCACTTTAGTATCCCGGAAAGAGATCGGAGTCAGGCTCATCGTTCTTTACTCTAGTGAACTTTTCATCAACACATTATAGAATCGACGACAGTATCATTCGCTCAAATAAGATCGTAATTGAAATTGTAATTGCTCAACCGACTGACGGACAGTCCGATATGGCGAAGCTACTTGCAGTCGAACGACCTACTTCGGTCTATCCACAACTCGACCGCGATTACCTCTTAGCCACACTGAAGAACGAATTGGAGCGAGGCGGTCAGTGTCATCCTCGGATCCATTCTCTGCAAAGCGGACATGCCGTCTTCGAGTCTAGCATCAAAGCACAGTGGACTCCTAACTGTAAGGTGGGATACTATGTGATTTGTCGAGTTCCCCTGAGCGATCAACTGTTTCACGGTGACCGAGAGATCACGTACTTGTATTACAGTCAGGCCGCACCGTACGCCACGTTCGTTCCGTTCGGTTACTACGATAACAGAGGCAATGCTATCGGCCAGCCTCGATGAAGTTCTCAATGCATTTGCATTGGGCACTACTGTTCATAGAGAGGTGGGTGTACTCGTCCGTAAGCATCCATTTGTGCTATTGTGTACAATTGTTTTCCGTCATTCGTTATTATAGTGATTCTGGTGTGTCCAGGAGGCACTCCGGCCTGGACTCTAGAATCGACTCTAATTTGAACCGAACTATTCAACAATCCTGGATAGACATCTCTAAAAGGAACGTCCGTCAGCGATCTGAGGTAACCTTCGATCGCTGACCGTTTCTGCATTCTAGCTTGATCGAAAGCTAGGTCTAGATCTATTAAGTTCGGTGCGTACCCGACCAAAGCTTGTACACCCAACAAATTATCGTAATCGATTGCATCCAATAGTATTTGGTTGACCACACTAGGATTACTCAAGAGATCACGATTGCGATCGAAGAAGTACCTGATGACGTCAGGTCTTCTCGAGTTGATGGCTGCTCTCAGCTCGAACCCTCGATGTGATTGGATGAATTGGTCTAAGTACTGAAATACTGGAAAAATGCCGTTCTCGATGGCTCTGGCGTAGATATAATTCAACATTGGATCGAGTTGAGGATTCCAGTACGGTCTGAGCAATCCGAACAAGTCCGAACGTTGCATTTCGATTGCTCTGAGAGAGGCCCGTCGTGCACTCTGACCGATCCTTCCGGCAGTCCTTTCGCTGACGAGAGCCAACAATCTCTCCAATAAATCGGCATCTCCGCTCTCGACTGCTGCCAAAAGGGCTGCAGAAAGATCTTCGTTCAACGTTTCGCTTCGGCCGAGCGGAATCACGAAGGCCCTCGCTCGGTCCAACAACTCCGGAACCGTATCCATGACTCCTTGTGAGATGAGAAAGGCAGCCAAAGCTGCTGGGTTGTCCCGAACTCGGTCTACCGCTCTGAAACGATCGAGATAGCTGTTGTTGGGGAGGATTCGATCGAGATTCAGTCCGAACTCTCGTCTCGCTTTGGCGTTCCAGAACTGGTGATTGTCGCACAACGTGGCCGCGTCCGTACTAGTTCGACAGTAGGCCAAAATATCACGAAGAGGTAGATCTAATAACAGTTCGAACTGTAACTCGAGTGGTAACTCACTGATACGCTGAGTTACAGGTAACTCACTGATACGCTGAGTTACAGGT